>Ga0255347_1002869_pt1 | contig 23461 bp, 18 predicted proteins | sample wastewater_treat_2_FD_192479 | JGI IMG/M metagenome (GOLD analysis project Ga0255347, IMG submission 192479) | Wastewater microbial communities from Lulu Island WWTP, Vancouver, Canada - plant24 | ecosystem: Engineered > WWTP > Wastewater > Unclassified | place: Canada: Vancouver, British...
CAGGAATCTGGGGGTCCCAACCGATGAAGTTGAAGCCGTCTTTTACCGGGTCGGCGGGTGCAGTTACGGGATCACCGACATTGCCCGTTATCGGGTCAATCTCGTTGCCGCCGGCGGTATCAAAGGTGATTGTGCTCTGAGGTACGGGAACAGCTTCCCACTGTGCAACTACGGTAAGATCATCTTCCGGGAAAGTAGCAGGAATCTGGGGGTCCCAACCGATGAAGTTGAAGCCGTCTTTTACCGGGTCGGCGGGTGCAGTTACGGGATCACCGACATTGCCCGTTATCGGGTCAATCTCGTTGCCGCCGGCGGTATCAAAGGTAATTGTGCTCTGAGGTACGGGAACAGCTTCCCACTGTGCAACTACGGTAAGATCATCTTCCGGGAAAGTAGCAGGAATCTGGGGGTCCCAACCTATGAAGTTGAAGCCGTCTTTTACCGGGTCGGCGGGCGCGGTTACAGGAGTACCGACATAGCCCGTAATCGGGTCAATTTCATTGCCGCCGGCGGTATCAAAGGTGATTGTGCTTGTGGGGATAGCTTCCCATTGTGCAACACATTCAGTGTTTTCAGCAGGCATCGTAGCAGGAACTTCGGGTTGCCAGCCTATGAAGGTAAAGCCTTCCTTAGTCGGTTCTGCGGGGGCAGTTATTGCCGTACCGTAATCCTGAGTAATAGAATCTACATCACTGCCGCCGTTGGAGTCAAAGCTGACAGTGTACTGATTAATTTGCCATGTTGCCTTATAGACGGAATCCGCAGCAGGCATGGTGGGAGGAACAGCGGGTTCCCAAGCAACAAAAGTATGGCCTTCCTTTGTTACTACGGGAGCGGTTATTGCGGCGCCGAACTCTGTGGGAGTCGGACCGGTGCCGCCTTCGCCGCCGTTGGCATCAAAGGTAAGATTGTAGCTGTTGAGGTTCCACTGCGCAATGACAGTCAAATCATCCGCCGGGAAAGTATCGGGAATCTGGGGGTCCCAACCGAGGAAGGTGAAGCCTTCTTTTACTGGGTCGGCGGGTGCTGTTACGGGATCACCGACATTACCCGTAATCGGGTTAATTTCGTTGCCGCCGGCGGTATCAAAGGTGATTGTGCTTTGTGCCATCGGTTCGGTAGCAAGCAGGTAATCGGAATTTTGTGAAAAATCATAATCAAAGTAGTAGTTATTTGATCCGGAACTTGATAACTGGCCTTCCAAGACTTTAGGAATATAACCCTGAGCACTGGGTCGAGACGGGTCACGGAACCAGGTTTCATGTGTCCAGATGCGGGCATTGGTACCATACACAATGTTCTTAGTTGCTTGAAGGCCGAACTGGAAGAGCCAGGTTCCGTCAAGCACGTTGGGGTAACCGCCATTGGCGGAATTGGTATTGGCCTGGAAGTTAACCTTAACGGCGGTGTAATTTGCCATCTGATCTGCAGGAACTATGCCGGTAGGCCATGCTCTTGTGGGAATCTGTGAAGAGGCATAACTTACACATGTTTGATTGTAATAATAGTTCGCAGAATTCACAAGGAAAGAATTCCTATCGGAAGGGGTGCCGACGAACGCAAAGGCTGTGCTGTCAAACATCAACGGGTAGCATGACGGACCAACCAAGTAGTTTGACCTGGGAAGAACGCGAACTGTCAGAATCTCGCCTTGATCGATAGTTTCGCCCTGAGCAAGGGGGGTGAATACTCCGTCAGCATACCAACCCACTTGCAACTCAACTGTAGCATAAATAGCCTCAGGCGAGCCGGGATCAGGTTCTGCAAGAGCAGTCAAAGGCACGAAGTTAAGAAGCAGAGCCAAGGAAAGGAGAATGCCGAGAATTTTTTTTGTTTTTTTCATTAAATAAGCCTCCTTATTATTTATATATCTGTAAACGTACACTGTACGATAAAGCACAGGGTTGTACCTTTACGGCACAAGTCAGGCCGTCAAACCGGTGACCTGATTTATATCGACAAGGTAGTTCTCATAGTCAACAATAATCGCAGAGTCCATAGAATCAACTACTCCGTCACCGTTGACGTCACCGGCACGTAAGAGAGCGGCATCCTGAACGGGATCCCAGTCTAAAAGAAAGTTTTCGTAGTCTGCCATATTTGCAGAATCCATAGAGTCAATCAAGCTGTCGCCGGTAACATCGCCGAAAATAACAACACGATAAACTTCCAGAACTTCGTTGTTATACTTTACATAGACAACGGATCCGGTGCCGCAAACAACGCCGCCGGATTTGACAACTTCAAGCACGGCGCCGCCTACGGGCTGAACATGGTCGTCAAGATCTAACAAGCCGATATCAAGGCCGTAAATAAAGAAATTTGTACGGTCAATGACGGTTGTGGAGCCCGGATAAGGAGCTATTCCCGGAGGAACCCCCAACGTATTAAAGCTTGCGGGATAGAAATGAAATGCCAAGCTTTCCGGGTTCATCACATACACGGTATTGCCGTCTGCCGGATTATTCATAGCCTGATAATAAAACAGGTTGGATTCGGAAGGTATAAGCACGGTACCGGTACCGGCCGCTGTGGGGGCGACTTTAAGCCGAAAGCTTATACAGACACCGCCGTCCGGCTGGTTTAAGCAGCCGAGCATACCGCCGTTGACAGTTCCGGTCCATTGTACCAGAACAACGCCGTAATCTTCCGATGAATATCCGGCGGGGAAAAACGCCGGATTCTGGCTAAGATTAGCCGAAAGGTTGCCCGTAACGGACAACAGCTGCCCGCTTTTTTGCAGGTCAAGAGCGGGCTCATCAATTTCAAAAATATCTTTTGAAAACAACACGGGGAAGCGCAGCGAAGTGGCATAATAATTGTTCCTGATATTCAGGCTGACAGTCACATAATCGCCCTGATAGCCCTCCGTAGGATCAACACCGAGGGCCACCTGCATGAACTCATCACCGTTGGGTACGCCTGCCGCCATAGTGCCGAAGCTCATAAAGCTGAGGGCAAGGGCAACAGCCAAAATAACGGAAAATGTTTTTAGAGTTTTGCTCATTTAAGACAATGCCTCCCCTATTGATTTTTTGCTTATCGGCGGGGCGGAAGATAACTTCCGCCCCGCGGGAGAAAATTAAATTAGAAACCTCTGCTGGTGAATTGGTCGATTTCGCTCATGAAGTTTTCTTCGTCAACAATCAGGGCGCCGTCCATAGAGTCGATGTTATAGTCGGCATTGGCATCGGCAGCATACCTGAAGCATTCCTCGGAAGGATCATCCCAGCTGATGAAGAAATTTTCATAGTCAGATGTAAGGGCAGAATCCAAGGAATCGATGTTGCCGTCACCGTTGATGTCACCGAATACGATGTTGACAAAATCGCGCACAACAGAGGGATCGGAGTTGCGAACAGACCTGAAGTAGGAACCGGTACCGGAGCCTCCGGAACCGTTGTGGAAAGTTACGGTATAACCGGGGCCGGCAACTGCTGAAACATCAACCAAGCCGGAAGTAAGGCCGTAAACCCAACCATCAACCAAGTCGATAAGAGTAGCAAATCCGGGAGCCGCCAATATCGGGTCGCCTGCCGCCTCAAGGGCGTCAATGGCTGCACGCAGAGCGGCAGCTGCCGCATCAATGATGGCTTGGTTTGCAAGGGTTGCCGACATGTTGCGAACAACATCGGTGGCAGCGGTAAGCGCTACCTGAAGGGCTGCCCAGGTATCGGGAGTCCACTCGTCTTCAACTTTTGTCTGCGCTTCCGCAATGTAGGCATCCAACTGAGTATAGTCAGCGATGCGAAGAAGCTTTTTGTAAGCGGTAACCAGATTGAAGCGTGCTTTGTCCACCTTGGACTGGCGCAATACGTACCAACCGTTGGCATCCTTGGGTGCGGGATCTTCAGCATTTACGGCTACCGCAAACGCTTTGGCACGGGCAAAGTCTGCCCAGGATGCGGGGGTATAGAGACTTTCATCCGGGTTGCCTACAAATGCGATTGCCTCTGCCAGACGGGCCTTGGTAGCCTGAACGCTGACAAGCCTGCTGCCGTAGAGGTTCAAGCGATGGAGAGCATAAGCAACATCCGCAGGGAGAACAACGGGCGGTTCTTCTTGCTGCTGGGAATCCCAGATACCTACGGCTCTGCCTTCTTCATCCTCAAACTTGGCGTAGTTGTAGTAAACAAAATCGGCTTCGCCGAAGTATTTGAAGGCGGGGTCATCCCACTCTTTACCCGTATTATCGGGACGGAAAGCATCGATAGCAACACGCAGACCGTCAACGCTGGAGGGTTTTGCAGTAGCTTCAAGGTCTTCAATAGCATGAACCAGAGCGTCCTTGGTCGGCAAGAAAGCGGGTGCCACCTGAGTCATAAAGGTGGATGCCTGCCTGGGCCTGTAAACAAGGGACATGGCCGCAGTCATGGCTTGAATGTAATCATTCCACTCAATATCACCATAATAGTTGGATTGCTCACGGCGTTTGTTAAGTTCACTGTTAAATAGACCGGGCAAATCATAGTCGTTATAGAATACAACATAGCTCTTGTTCAGCAATGCGAAAGTCGCAGTGCTGCCGCCAAGACTTTGAGTTCTGGTGGCATTAAAGGTGAATGTGGAGGAATAGGCACCGTCAGCGGGGCGCTCGGCACCGTCAGCTACGGAATAAAGGCCGAAGTACCAGGAACCGCCGTCCTTAGTGGTGGTTATGTTGGTAAAAGGAGCGGGAGTTACACCTGCAAGAGCGGCGTTCACGGTAGCCGCCGTACGGGAAACCGTGGCATCCGGAGCGATAGTGGCGGATTCACGTTTAACGCCTGCCTGTAAGCCTTCCAAAGACTTCATAGAAGCGTTTTGGTTGACATAAAGGCTTCTGTAAACCATGGAGTGTTTATTGTTATTGCCCGAGGCGATAGTTTGATACTGGGCACCGTCATCCACAGCAGCGGAGATATAGGCAAAGGCACGGGTGGTCAAGGGGAATTCGGTAAGTTTGGTGCCGAGTTCGGTATAAACATCATAGGTCATCTCCACCATGAGGAGAGAGTTTGCAGTAAAGGTACCGCTTACGTTACAGTTGACGGAGTCACCGCCGTTAATAACGGTGCCTGCCAGGTTGGACAGATTGATAGCGGGAAGACTGGAGGTTAAAGAGACAATCTGGATTTTATAGAGACTGTCCTGAGCGAAGTTCCCGTCTTTGTCAGTAAAGGCGGTATTAAGACCCATTGACTCGTTACTGATTGTAAAGGTCGTAGCTGAACCTATCTGCCTGGGGAGTTTAATTTCAGGCGCTTCAAACTGTTGAGGAATACTCAAATCCATCATTTCGGCAAGAACGGGCAGAAGGGCCGGCAGAATTTGGTCTTTGCGGTTATTGAGAGCAAGCAACAGCCGCTCCACAACGCCTTTAAGTTCCGCATTGCTCAGCGCCTGTTCGAGAGATGTGTAGGTCAGCTGCATTGCATTGGGGAATATAATATTTATTAAGCGTGCAACAACATCAACAAGAATCTTCTTAAAGGTTTTGCTGTTGAGTTCGGAGTCGGCCCTGCGCTCAAACAGAGCCAGAACATTGTCGATGTTCAGTTCAAGGATATCCCTAAGGAGGCGGTTGATAATAAGTTCCCGGGTACTCCCGTTAACTGAGGCAGGCAACCAGTTAGTTTGGATGATGGAGAAGATGATTGTATCCAGAGCCGCAAACGCATCGGTAGTGCTTAAGGTAAGGTTAAGAAGGCCGCCGTAGTTTATACGGATATAGTCAACGGCCGCCAAGAGGGTGGCGTCAAGACCCTGACCGTAAGCCAAAAGACCTTCGCCCGGCAACACACCCGCATTCGGGTTAAGGTCGGCTGCTTTGTTAAGAGCATAAACGATAAGGTCGGCAAGCATGAACAGAACGCCGTCAAGAGTCATGGGCTGTGCGGAGTAATCAAACTGAGGAACGAGGTTTGCCATAACTTCTCTGACCGCATACCAGGCGACTTTTGTAAGAGTGTCCGCAGAGGCGGGGATGTTCATGTTGTCAACACCGGTGTTGAGACCGGAGCGCACCACATAAGCAAAGAGCTGCTGGTTGCTCATGGCATTGAGTTCGGCTGCAGTGGCTTTAGCCACATAGGGCGCAAAGAACGAACTGTCTGTAAGAGCAAGAACATATTTGGCGGCAGCGGCAACATTGCCCAACAGGTTGGAGTTGTCGCCCGCAACCCAAGCGGTGTAGTTGACCGTCATGACGCTCACAAGCTCAGCCAGAATATTATTGAGGTTGGCGATAAAGGTGGTTCCGGCAGGTAAAACAATCTCGGGTACAACATAATTAATATTAAGCACCTGGGCATATTCGTTTAGGTTGGACTCATCACCGGGGTCGTCCGGATTGTTGGGGTCATAGACAACACCGCAGAGTTCTCTGATAATCTTTTTAACGTCCGTGTTCAAAAGATCTACAAGAACACCGTTGTAAGCATCAACGAGCAGGTTGTCGATAAAATCGTATGCCATCGCAGTGCTGTTGGCAAAATCAATCTTGCCGGCAAGTCCGGGAAGATTTTCGGCAATAAGACCGTCAATGAGCGCCTGAACCAATTCGTCCACGGTTTGGGTGACAGGTTCGGGAACCGGAGTATCCGGATAGGCAGCCTCAAAAAGCGCTTCTTTAATCATTTGGTTAACATTGATTTCGCTCAGGTCAACAAATGAGTTGGCGATACCCATGTTAAGGGAGCCGTCAACCACCTTGCTGAGGATAGCCCTGTTGTCGCTGAGGAACTGGATGAGGGACCTGATAACATTCAAGTCGGCCGTAGCGGCAGGTGTACTCCTGCGGCGGGCGGAAGCTATTGCATCCTTCTTAAGGTCTTTGAGGTCGCCCAACAGACCTTTAAACATTGTAAACGCCGCCCCGTTGAGCAGGCCATAAATGCCGTCAAGGGCACTGTCTATAGAGCCGAGGTTAAGTTCACCCAGCACGGACAGGTCAATTATCAGTGAGCCGTCCGCATTTTTTTCCGCCAGCATCTTGTCCACATAGTCGAGGACCATAGAACTGAGCTGGTTGAGGGTGAAAGAGGGTTTGTCAAAGTCGTCATACTGAGAGATAGCAGCGTCTTTGTATTCCGCCTTAGCGCTTGCCGCTACACTCAGAACAGAAGACATAATGACAATCGCCATGAGAAAACTGAGAATTCTTTTAGCTTTTTTCAAATCTATACACCTCCGTATAAAATAGATACAAAATAAATACTTTTGGCGCACACTGCGCCGTGGATACGTTGCCGGCTTTTTTTAATTTTTACCGGCGTGCGGCAGCAACAAACCGCCCGGCAAAATCAATCCCGCTTTTTCATCACTCCATTCATTTAGAGCATAAAGCCCAAGAATATTTAATGTGAATAAAATACATTTACCGGGGAATACCTCTATGCCCCTTAAGAGCATTTTGGGTACAATTAACCCCATAACTCCACATTTAAGATCATAATAAATATACCTCCCCCGCCTATATTTGTCAACTGCAAACAGAACGGAGAACAATTCTTTGTGGGTTTTTAATAAGGCAGGGGGTTGCGTTTTGTATGTATTGCACAAATAATTAATTGATTAAATCGCAGAAAAAACGGTTCGGAACTATATATAGTGTACAGGGAAAGAATTTGACCAAGTTGTTGCATCATTTTACACGTTGCAGGCTATTTTTTTACCGCCCGGAATATGCCATATATTATATATAGTATAACATAATACGAAACGGTTGAGGTTAGTCAGTCTTATTGCAATCCCATTTTTACGAAAAAACGGTGCGAAATGTTCTTTGACTGCCTCAGAAGATAAAAAGTTAACAATTCCCGCCTTGACTTAACGGGTGCAATGGCTTAACATTTACTAAAAAGTATAAGTTTTTAAAGAATTGAGGTAGAAAAATGAAGGAAGTCCGTAAACTGAAGTATTTTTCCGGAGGGAAATGGCTTGAAAGCGAATCCGGCCAATACATGGATGTTTTTAACCCCAGCACCGGCGAGGTTTTGGCGCAGGCTCCCCGCTGCACGGCCGCCGAGGTTGAAGGGGCAATAGCCGCAGCGAAAGAGGCTTTTAAAACATGGTCCGATGTACCCGTTTTCAGGCGGACTCAGGTACTCTATAATTTCCGCAATCTGCTTGAGGAACATATGGATGAGCTGACCGATTTGGTGGCAAGAGAACACGGTAAGGTTTGGGCGGAAGCTAAAGGCGACATTTTAAAGGTAAAAGAACCGGTAGAATTTGCCTGCGGCGCCCCCTCCCTTATGTTGGGTGAAAGTCTGATGGATACTTCCTCCGGCTATGACACGGTTTTGTACCGGGAGCCTCTGGGAGTTTTTGCCGGAATCGTGCCCTTTAACTTCCCCGGAATGATTCCCATGGGTTGGATGGCGCCTTTGTGCATTGCAACGGGCAATACCATGGTTATTAAGGCCGCTTCCATGACACCGATGACGGCGCTCAGGCTGACGGAACTCTGGCAGGAGGCGGGTTTACCGGACGGGGTTCTGAACATTTTGACCTGTTCCCGTAATGAAGCCGAAATATTCTTAACTCACCCCGATGTTAAGGGTGTCAGCTTTGTAGGTTCCACAAGTGTGGGGCTGCATATATACAAAACCGCCGCCGCCAACGGCAAGCGGGTACAGGCTCTGTGCGAGGCGAAAAACCACGGTCTTGTGCTGGAAGATGCCGCCCTGGAGCGCAGTGCAAGGGGAATTATCAACTCATCCTTCGGTTGTGCGGGGGAAAGGTGTATGGCTTTACCCGTCATTGTTGCGCAGGAAAGCATTGCCGATGAACTTGTCGGGCTGCTTGTGAAATATGCAAAAGAGCTGAAGTTGGGCCCGGCCTACGATAAAGAGTCCACCTTGGGCCCCCTTGTGACGGATGCGCACAGACAGTCCGTGGTAAAGTGGATAGAAAAAGGTGTTGAAGAAGGTGCGGAACTTGTTTTAGACGGGCGTAACGTAACCGTGCCCGGTTATGAGAAGGGCTTTTATTTAGGCCCCACAATATTTGACCGTGTAACTCCGGAAATGAGTATAGGCAGTAAAGAGATTTTCGGCCCCGTGCTTTGCATTAAGCGGGTTAAGACCTTTGAAGAAGGGCTGGAGCTTATGAACGCCAACGAGTTCGCAAACGGCTCGGTTATATTCACCCAGAGCGGCTACTATGCCAGAGAGTTTGCCAGAAATACTCACGGCGGCATGGTTGGTGTGAATGTGGGTATACCTGTACCCGTAGGCATCTTCCCCTTTAACGGGCATAAACGCTCTTTCTTCGGCGATTTGCACACCCTGGGCAAAGACGGAGTACGGTTCTTTACAGAATCGAAAACCGTCACCACCCGCTGGTTTGACGAGAAAGAGATGAAAGCGAAAAAGGTGGACACCTGGGACGGTTCCGTGGGAGGCTGAGGGGAAATAGTGCTCCCCTCCCCTGTTGCGTCAGAAAGGGAATGAATTATGGCACATTTAATTGATGTTCGGGATATGTATAAGATCTATAACCCGGGAGAAAATGAGGTTCGGGCACTCGACGGCGTGAGCCTGACCATTGACAGGGGTGAACTTGTTGCCATAATCGGTCAGTCGGGTTCGGGCAAATCCACTCTTATGAATATGTTGGGGCTTTTGGATGAACCTACCAGCGGAACTTACTTTTTAGACGGCAAAGACACCAAAGATCTGACCGATGACGAGATGTCCGAAATACGCAATAAGCAGATAGGCTTCATATTTCAGGGTTTCAACCTTATTTCGAGCCTGACGGCTCAGGAAAATGTGGAACTCCCCCTGGTTTACCGGGGTATGAGGGCGGATGAAAGGCATAAACTTTCCCAAGAGGCACTGGAAAGAGTGGGGTTGGAAAACCGAAAAAAGCATCTGCCAACCGAACTTTCAGGCGGGCAGCAGCAAAGGGTCGCCATAGCCCGGGCCGTAGCCGCCAGACCGCCTATTATCCTGGCGGATGAGCCTACGGGAAACCTGGATTCCCGCTCCGGGGTAGAAGTCATGAGGGTTCTGCACGAACTGAGCGAAGAAGGACGCACCGTAATTCTGATTACCCACGACAACGATATAGCGGAAACCGCCAGAAGAATAGTACGGATACATGACGGAAAAATTGTGGAAGACCGGAACAAGGTCGAATTAAACGAAATGTAAAAAAAATAAAATTTAAAAGGCTGTGCAAGTTTGTTTTTTGCACAGCCTTTTTGTATGTCCGGGGATAGATTTACAGCAACGACTCGTCATAAAGGGCGGAGGGGCCGCCTATATACTTGGGTCTGGTGCGCACACCGATTACCGCCGCACTGCCCACCCTGTTATTGGCAAGCCTTATGGGGACGGCCACTGTCTTTAAATGCATACCGATGAGGGTACTGCCGATGTCCAAGCCGGCATCGGCTTTAATTCCCTCCAAAGCAACGGGATTTGTAAAGCCTTTGTATGCGGCGGTGGCAAAAGAGCCGCCCGCTTTGGGCTGAGGTACAACATTGACAATCTCCGCACCCGGGAGCAGCGCCGCCCGTTCAATAATAATTGCACGGTTGAGCCTTTCACAGCACTGGGCGGCCAAAAACACGCCGGCGGGGTTTAAGGCTTCCGTTATGCCCTCATAAACCGCCGCGCCCACTTCCGGTCTGGAGTCGGTACCAATGGTACTGCCCGCAATTTCGCTGGAAGAACAGCCGACAATCACGATGTCACCGGGTTTAAGTTTTGACCTCTCAAGCAATTCCGCCGCAGCAAAAGTTGCCTGTTGTTTTATTGTTTGTAAAGATTCCACGGAGCACCTCCGAATGATATTCTTTTAAAATCAGTTGTTCAGGTATTTTACCGGAGTCTTTTTTAAGACTTCGTTTAATAATACGGCTAAAACAGCATTGACTACCCCTTGCACCGTATTGCCGAATATGCTTGCAACCGCACCCTCAACACCGTATAGGAAGATTTCCCCTATAAAATAACCGAAAACCATAAAAAGGCCGGCGGGAAGCGCCGCCAAAAGGGCGTATTTACGCTTCATTTTTTTATAAATCAGGCCGCAGATAAGGCCCTCAAGGCCCTTAACAATAAAAGTTATCGGGGCATAAATCGCGTAGCCGGAGACAAGGTCGGCCAAGGCGCTGCCAAGGGAACCGGCGGTAAAACCCGCCAAAGGTCCCAAAAGGAAAGCGGCAAGCATAAGCAGGGTGTCACCGAAGTTGACATAACCGTTTGCCACAAGCCCCGGTACTCTTAAAAAGAGAGTACTCACCGCCGTAAGTGCGGCCATCATGGCAAAGAGAGCAATTTTCTGTATTTTTGACTTTTTCATAATACTCCCTAATCGATATAAAAAATACCGTTAATCTTTCTATGAATATTATACTCCGATTATCCGGCATTTAACACAATTATTTTACCAATATTTTACCAAAAAGAAGAAGCCCCGGCTACTGCTTTTGCGGTTTTCCGCAACAGTTCCAAGGCTTTTTTGTGTTTTAGGGCCTTAATGCTCCTTAAAAGCTATTGAGCCTTAGTCGAGGACATATATACGCACACCGCGGCGGCCCCAGACATAACAGTCATCAAAGGTATCGAGATAAACATCTATGGTGCAGCTGTTCCTTTTTGCAAAGCCGCCGGTATCAGCCGCTATACAATAGCCGTAGACATATTGGCCGTCAAGGGTAACAACAAAGAGTCTGGTGCCGTAGGGAAACTGCTTGGGATTGACGGCAATATAGCCGGTTTGTGCGGGTCTGCCCGAGGCGGTGCCGCCTCCGCCGGAATAGGCCGTTGCGGTGCCGTCAACAATACGTGTGTAATTTGTTGGAAGACCGTCGGGACCGAGTTTAATATCCGCCGGCACGGGAAGGGGCGAGATGGGCTTACTCCCCGAGCGGATGGTTATTTTACGCAGAGTGCCGACAAGAGTGATTTGCTGAACCGGTTTTTCAAGAACTTTTGTGGAGATAACTTCAGCGCTTTCAAAAACTCCGTTGACAATTCTGTCTTTATAAACCACTTCGTTTTTGCCTTTAACGCCCTTTTGAATTACCTTTTTTTCTCCCCTGTACATTTCAGAGGTCTTTTTGGTGACTTTTTCAAAGGGAACCGTTTCCCGCTCCGTGTGTTCTTTATAAGTAACCCGTAAAACTTTGACAACCATACCGGGGGTAAGTTTTTCTTCGGCGGGGGGCTTGGTTTCATCATCTTCCCCAAGGGTTACACCTGCCATTTTGAGGGCGTCTTTAACGGTTCCCACGGCGGTTTCAAGTTCGGTTTTTTCACCGTCCGCTTCCACCGTCACGCCGAAGGCTCTGTGTATAAAGATGTTCAGACCTTCGGATACGAGTTGGTCAAGAGCGGGTTCGAATTGATCTTTAGGGTTTAAGGTGATGCCGTTGAGGGCAAGAGTTTTTTCCACGTCTTTGACGCCGACAAAGATTTCAGACAAATCGCCGTCGTTTATCCTTACCGAGCAGGCGCGGTAAACGTTGAGGGTTGAATCTTCACCTTTAACAAAGGCGGAGGTGTCGAGAAAATCGTTTTCGCCCAGAGTTATGCCCTGCTGTTCGAGTACTTCTTCGGGCGTGTCTTTGAAAGTGTTGACTGTTTGGGTTGATATGCCGTCGTTAATGGTGACCTTGTAGCTTGCAAGGGCGGAAGCTACAACCATGGTTAAGGATATAATCAATACAAAAGATATAACTCCGATAACTACATGCGCTCTGCGCAATTCAGGCCCTGCATCGCCGTTACTGTTTGAATCTGACATCAGGTATGCTCCTTTTCGAACGCCGCTATTTCAGTTTTGCCGTGCGGCACTCTCTTATTTGCTTGCCTTTGCCAAATATTACTCAATTTTTTTGCTCTGTCAAATGTTTTGACTTCCATTTTTTGTTGACATTGCACAAGAATACCCGCCCGATACGGCATCTCAGTTTGACAATTATTCCTTTTCGACAATTTAGCCCCTTTGTTTTTTGTGGGATATTGAAAAGTTGCAAAACGGGCTTTTTTTGAGGTTTTAATGCATAAAAAGAAACAAACCCGCATTTTTGCAGGTTTGTATCAGTTATTTATTAAATCTATACATTGATCTGAAGCAATCGCATCATTTCTTTTTGGGTTTCCACTTCCTGTTCCGCAATAAACTGCACAAACCTGGAAGCCTCTCCCCTGCTCTGATACAGGCGTATGCAGCCGTAATAATCCAATCTGTAAACAGGCGGTACAATAACGGGCAAATAACCTTTTTGAATAAGGGCAAGGTTTGTAAGCAACCTTGCGGTTCTGCCGTTCCCGTCTATAAAAGGATGAATTGTTACAAACTTTAAATGCAGGAGTGCGGCAAACTCCACGGGATGATATTTACCCCGCTCGTTCTTAATCCAACTTTCAAGCTCAGCCATTTTTTCATCCAACTCTTCAGGGAGAGGAAAAACACAGTCAGAACCCGAAATAAATACCGGTTGCTTCCTCCATACTCCGGCGTTTTCGGCGTCTATATCATAATAAAAGAGTTTGTGAAGGGTTAAAATGTTTTCGGTCGTAACTGTATCGCTGTCAAGCAAAGTGAACATATAATCATACGCTTTGCCGTGACCGATTGCTTCATAGGTGTATCTAAGGGGTTTTCCGCCTACTGTTAAGCCGTCTTCAAGCAGTATTTTTGTCTCGCTTTCGGTAAGAGTATTACCCTCGATAGCGTTTGATGACCATGTTGTGCCGACCCTGTAATAATCACGGATTTGCTTCAGCATTTCGCCCTCAAAGGGTCTGTATCGGTCTATTGCCGATTTATTGAGGTCTATCTTTTGAAAAATGCTCATATTGTTCCTCCAAATACGGAACTGATTGAACCACACAGTTGCCTAAGAAAGCCCCACATTCCTTGAAAACAGGGAATATGAGGCATTCCTGACAGACAATATCGCTCTCGTTTATCTCTTTGAGAACTGGGGCGCTCTGCGGGCAGCCTTCAAGCCGTACTTCTTTCTTTCCTTCATTCTGGGGTCTCTGGTGAGGAAACCGGCTTTTTTAAGAACGGGGCGCAGTTCTTCGTCAAAAAGAAGAAGGGCACGGGAAACGCCGTGACGGATAGCGCCCGCCTGACCGGTAACGCCGCCGCCGTTGACACGGCAGACGATGTCAAACTTATCCTGCGTGCCGGTGAGAATGAGGGGCTGACGCACGATGAGTTTGAGGGTTTCAAGGCCGAAATAGTCGTCAATATCACGGTCGTTAATGGTGATTGTTCCGGTACCGGGATAAACACGGACTCTGGCTACTGATTCTTTTCTGCGGCCTGTGCCGTAAAAGAACGGATTATTATCGTACATTATTCATTGCCTCCCTTCTTAAAGCGCCCATTCTTCGGGCTTTTGCGATTGATGCGGATGTTCGGCGGAAGCGCTGACACGAAGACGTGTAAGAGCTTTACGCCCTAACGTGTTATCCGGCAGCATGCCTTTTACGGCTTTGTAGACGACAAATTCGGGCTTCGTTTCCATAAGCCTGTCGTACCTGACCTTTTTAAGGTTGCCGATATAACCGGTGTGACGGTAGTAGTATTTTTGCTCGAGTTTTTTACCGGTGAGCACAGCCTTTTCCGCATTAATGATGACGACATGGTCACCGCAATCCGCATGGGGGGTGAATACGGGCTTATGTTTGCCCCGCAAAAGCGTGGCGGCCTGAGTGGCAACACGGCCCAGGGGTTTGCCGGCGGCGTCAATCAGGTACCACTTGCGGGCAACATCCTGCGCCTTGGCCATATAGGTTGACATAGGAATACCTCCGTTTGATATTAGCCCCGGGGCAAAAAAATAACCGAGCCGCCCCGATAGGCGATTTGCCCGGTTATACTAACACAAGGAATTGCCCCTGTCAACAATTATTTTGATTTTTTTAATTTAAATTGCAATATCTCCGTTTTACTCGCTTTTTCGCCCCGTTTACCCCCAATATCTCACGCTCAAAAAACGATTCGGCTAAAAATGAAAAAGCTTAAAACTCACTCGGAGAGCCTTTTTTGCAGGGCGGCAACCTTTTCAAGCTGAGCGGGAATCTCTATCCCCTGAGGGCAGAGGGGCAGGCAGACACCGCATTTTATACAGGAGTCGGCCGTTTTGGAGCCGAATGCCGACCACCCGTTTAAAAAGGTGTCTTTTTCACCGCCGAGTTCAAACCTGTTAAACAGTTCAAACATTCCGGGGATATCCACACCCGAGGGGCAGTCTATACAATAGCCGCAAGCGGTGCAGGGCACCATATTCCGCTTATTAAAGGCATCGGCGGCCTTTTCAAGCAATTTAAGGTCGTCAGCGGACAGAGGTTCAAGGGCGGAAAACTCGGCAATATTCTCTTCCAACTGTTCCATGGTAGTCATACCGCTTAAAACGGTAAGAATTCCGGGTAAACCGCCGGCAAAACGCAAAGCCCAGGATACAACGCTCTTGTCGGGGCGGGCGGCTTTCAGCAGCGCTTCCGCCTTTGTGCCGGGGTTTGCCAATTTGCCGCCCCGCACGGGTTCCATTATGATGCAGGGGATATCTTTTTTACGCAGAATATCATGCTGCTGCTTCGCCTGCTGCTTTTCCCAATCCACATAGTTAATCTGAAGCTGGGCAAAGTCCCAATCATAGCGGTCAACAACGGTCTGAAGTACGTCGGGTGAGTCGTGAAAAGAAAATCCGATGTTCCTGATATAACCTTCCGCCTTCTTTTTTGCAATAAAGCCGTATGCGTCAAAGGTAATGACTTTTTCAAAAAGCTCCTTATTCAGCGCATGCAGAAGGTAAAAGTCAAAATAGTCGGTACGCAGTTTTTTCAACTGTTCTTCAAAGACTTTTTCCAAATCCCCGGGGGATTCAAGCCCCCAAACGGGCATTTTTGTGGCAAGAAGGTACCGATCACGGGAATATGATGCAAGGGCTTCCCCCATAAATATTTGGGACTCCCCGCTGTGGTAATAGTGGGCGGTATCAAAATAGGTAATACCGCCCTCAACAGCTCTGTCAATAATTGCCTGCGCCCTGACTTTGTCAATTTTATCGTCCTGTCCGTCAATAACAGGCAGACGCATGCAGCCCATACCGAGTTTGGATACCGGAACGGTGCAGTTTTTAAATTCAGCGGTCAACATAACGCTATCCTCCGTTTTGCGATTGATAGTATTATCAGTCGATCTTCTATATCTCAATAAACTTTTTCATAAGTCCGGGGCCGAAGTCAACATAATTGCCCGTAGCCTTGGCGCTTTCCTCATCAATGCTGTCCACACCGCAGCCCAAAGCTTTACTTTTGCGGTAAATCATATAGGGAACCGGGTCCGGGGCGTGGGTGCCGGTGACTATGGGGGTGGGGTGGTCCGGCAAAATCATAATTTTAAAGTCGTCACAGCCGTTAAGGTAATCCAACAAGACGGGCAGAACCCGCTCGTCTATCAGTTCGATTGAACGAACCTTGTTTTCCGGCTCGTTGCGGTGACCGCATTCATCGGGGGCTTCAAAATGCAAATAAACCAAGTCCTGCCCCGCTTTCCACTCGGCAACCGCCGCTTCCGCCTTGCCCTCAAAGTTTGTGTCAAGGTAACCGGTGGCGCCCTCCACATCGGGGGTACGCATACCGGCGCAGATACCTATACCTTTGAGCAAGTCCACGGCGGAAATGATACTGCCCTTTAAGCCGTAAGTTTTATAAAAATCGGGCAGGGAGGGTCTTACCCCCTCGCCCCAAAGCCAGACGGAGTTGGCGGGAAGTTTACCTGCGGCAACCCTCGCTTTGTTGACGGGATGTTCGTTAAGAAAGGCATAACTTTCCCGCATCATGGCAATCAGAGGGGCGGCGTTTTCGCTTTTTGAGAGGTACTCCCCTACAACTCGGCCGGAAATATCGTGGGGCGCCGTCATATCGCCCAGATCCGTGGTGCCGTTATGCACAATCAGGCAGTGGCGGTAACTGACGCCGCTGTAATAATTGAAGCGCTCGCTGTCAAAATGTTCCCTGACGCTCTCTATAAGCCGCCTTGCTTCCTCCGTTGAGATGTCACCGCCGGAATAGTCCAGCATTTTTTTGTTTTCATACTCCTTTTCATCGGAGAGGGCGACAAGGTTGCAGCGAAGTGATACATCGGTATCCGCCATATCTATACCTATACTGACCGCCTCCAGAGGGGAACGGCCGGTATAGTATCTGCCCGGGTCGTAACCGAGGACACTCAGATTGGCTATGTCACTGGCGGGTTTAAGTCCTTCGGGTATGGTTTTTACAAGCCCGACTTCACCCCGGCTTGCCAGGGAATCAAACACCGGTTTTTTTGCCGCCATCATTGGGGTTTTACCGCCAAGGGCGGGCACCGGGTAGTCGGACATACCGTCATACAAAACAACAGCGTACTTCATTAAAGCATTCTCCAGTCAGATATTATTTAAAGTATTTTACCCCCGCTTCAAAAATCTTCTGATTTTTTTCAAAGGGGACATTCTTATATAAGCCGTCACAGGGACGCTCGCTATGGCCCATTTTACCCAAAATTCTGCCGTCCGGGGAAGTTACAGCCTCCACTGCGCAAACCGAACCGTTGGGGTTAAAGGACAGAGCGCCCGCAGGAGAACCGTTCAGGTCAACATATTGGGCGGCTATCTGCCCGTTTGCGGACAGACCGCGCAAAACGTCTTCCGGCGCGGTAAATCTCCCCTCCCCGTGGGAAACGGGCAGGGCGAATACATCGCCGGCATTGACAAGGGCGAACCAGGGGGATTTGACGCTTGTTACCCTTGTGTAGACCATTTGGGCAACATGACGCCCGATGGTATTGGCGGTAAGAGCGCTTCGGTTTTCGGCAAAGTCGGTATAGGCGCCGAAAGGCAGGAGTCCGGTTTTCAAGAGAGCCTGGAAGCCGTTGCCGATACCCAAAATCAAGCCGTCCCTGTTCTGAAGCAAATCTTCCACCGCTTCACGAATTCTGTCATTTTTAAGCAGATTTACAAAGAATTTGGCTGAACCCGTCGGTTCGTCTCCCCCGGTTATACCGCCGGGGAGCATAAGGATTTGCGAGGCACGGATTTCTTCCTCAAAAGCCTGAATACTTTGCTCAATATCCAGCGGGCTGAGGTTTTTAAACAGCCAGGGGGAGGGTTCCGCTCCGGCCTTTGCAAAGGCCTGCACCGTTTCATACTCGGAACTTGTGCCGGGTAAAACGGGTATGGCAACACGGACATCAGCGTTTAAAACCACGGGAGCCGCCGCAGAGCGCTCTTTATACAGAGGTATATCAACGGGCATGGGAGCGTCTTCGCCCCCGGCGGGGAAGACCGGCTCAAGGGTATTCGTCCAGTGTTTAATCATATCGTCAAAACCGGTTTTTTCATCTTCAAGAACGAAGGAGCCGTCGGGTGTGACGGTACCCAAGTCAATCAGGTCAAGCCCTGCGGTATCCGCCTTTTGAGCCAGTTCCGCCACAAAGGAACCTACGCCGGGAGCGTAGAGATTTTGTCCGGTAAGACCGTCTGCAAACTTAAAGCCGAAACCGTTGCCGAAAGCCATGCGGCAAACGGCGGCGGCGGCTCCGCCTTCACGAACTACGGAGACGGCGGTTATTGTACCGTCCGCCGCCATTGCGGCAACACGTGAAAACAGGGTCTTGGCCGCTTCCCAATCCGGCAGACCGGACTCCGCTTTTACCGGCAGAGGCAGGAGAACTACACGGGAACCCGCATTCTTAAAGGCGGCGGAAGCGATTCCGGAAGCCTTTGCCATTGACACGGCAAAGCAGACCAGAGTGGGCGGCACATCCAAATCGTTAAAAGAGCCGGACATACTGTCTTTACCGCCGATTGAGGGAACGCCGAAGTTAAGCTGGGCGGTGAGGGCGCCGAGCATGGCGGCAACGGGCTTGCCCCAACGCCGGGGCTCGTCACCCAGACGCTCAAAGTATTCCTGCATGGTCAGTCGGGCATTGGACGGGTCCACGCCCAAGGCGGCAAGCTTTGCCAGAGATTCAACTACCGCATAGACGGCTCCGTGGAAAGGACTCCAGCGGCTTAAACCGGGGATGAAGCCGTAACTCATGACGGTTGCGTCATCGGTTTCCCCTTTAACAAGGGGGATTTTTGCACACATCGCCTCTTCCGGAGTCAGCTGCAGTTTACCGCCCAGAGGGAGGTTTACCGCCACGGCGCCCGTATCAAAGCGGGTTACAAGCCCTTTTTGCGAGCATACTTCCAAGCGGCCGAGATTGGCTTTGAGGGCGGCAAGGCCGGATAAATCAGCCAATTCCTTCGGCACGGCGGCGGTATAGCGCTCCGCCATATCTCCGGCGGTCACAAGCGCCTTTGCCCTTTGGGTCAGGCCGTTGGTATTCAGGAATTCGCGGCTGATATCCACTACTGTATCGCCCTGCCAATGCATAACAAGGCGGGGGTTTGAAGAAACCCTGGCTATAACGGTGGCTTCAAGATTATCTTTATGGGCAAGGGAAATAAACTTTTCGGCATTTTCGGCGGCAACGACAACGGCCATACGCTCCTGAGATTCGGAAATGGCAAGTTCCGTACCGTCAAGGCCCGCATATTTTGCGGGAACCGCATCAAGGTTTATATCCAAACCGTCGGCAAGTTCACCCACCGCAACGCTGACGCCGCCGGCACCGAAGTCGTTACAGCGTTTAATAAGCAGGGAGGCCTCTTTTTTGCGGAAAAGCCTGAGGATATTGCGCTCCAGAAGCGGGTTGCCCTTTTGCACTTCGGCACCCGCCGTTTCAAAAGAAGTGGAGTCGTGAGCCTTGGAGGAACCAGTGGCGCCGCCACAGCCGTCACGCCCGGTTCTGCCGCCCACAAGGATAACGACATCCCCCGGAACGGGAACTTCTCTTTTAACATTTTCTTCCGGACAGGCTCCCACAAGGGCGCCGAGTTCCATACGCTTTGCCACATAACCCGGGTCATAAATTTCCACAATCTGGCCTGAGGCAACGCCGATCTGATTGCCGTATGAGGAATAACCCTCGGCGGCGGTAACGGTTATCTTTTTCTGCGGCAGTTTGCCGGGCAGAGTATCTTCATAAGGTGTATTCGGGTCGCCGCAACCGGTGATACGCATAGCCTGATAGACATAGGCTCTTCCGGCCAAGGGGTCCCTTATTGCGCCGCCCAAACAGGTGGACGCTCCGCCGAAAGGTTCAATCTCGGTAGGATGATTGTGGGTTTCATTTTTAAACTGGATAATCCAGGGTTCTTCTTTACCGTCAACATTGACACCCGCACGGATTGAACAGGCGTTAATCTCCTCACTCTCGTCAAGGTCATTCACAAGCCCGCGGCTTTTCAGCACTTTTGTGCCGATAGTCGCCATATCCATGAGGGAAATATTCTTTTGCCTTTCGCCGTAAATCGACTTACGTGCGGCAAGGTATTCGTCCCACGCCTCTTTAACAACTGCGGAAGTGCCGCCCTGCTCAAAAGCCACATCGTCAAGTGCCGTCAGAAACGTAGTGTGGCGGCAGTGATCCGACCAATAGGTGTCCAGAACTTTAAGCTCCGTATGGCTGGGGTCTCTCCCCTCTTCATCTCTGAAATAGTCCCGAACAAAGGCGAGGTCTTCCAAGGTCATGGCAAAACCGAAGCTTTTATGGAACTCCGCAAGTTCCTCTTCGCTGCAGGTTATCAGGCCCGTTGCCCGCTCGACTTTTTCCGGCACGGGAACGGGAATGTTCAATGTTTCATAAGTTCCCATACGGGCAAGACGGGATTCCACGGGGTTAATTATATAGTTTTTAATCCGCTCAATTTCTTCGTCCGTCAGTTCCCCCTCAAGGGCGTAGACCCTTGCATTGAGGACTTTGGGTTCTTCCCCCACGCTCATAAGCGCTATACATTGGGAAGCCATATGCGCCCGCTGGTCATATTGACCGGGCAGATATTCCACGGCAAAAACATTTTTGTCGGCGGGAACGGGCAACTCCGAATAGAGGTTGTCAACATTGGCTTCGGCAAAAACAAGGTGTGCAGCCCGGTTAAACTCCCCTTCATTCAAACCTTCCACATCGTAGCGGTTAAATAAACGCAGACCGGTTAATGATTTTATCCCGAGGGTTTGGCGCAATTGCCGAGCGAGTTGGCTTGCCTGAATGTTAAATTCCTCTTTTTTCTCCGTAAACAGTCTTCTGACCTGTGCCATAAATATGCCCCCTATTTTAAATATGCCGAGTGGATTATATTTTAGCACAGGGTGACGCAACATAAAAGTGTGTTATAATGAAAATATTAAAAACGGACAGTTAATTTTTTTAGCAATTTTTTCGGGCTTTTTCTGCTTTTGCAGGGCTTAACAACACTACGGGATAAAAGCGGGAGGAAGACAACACGAATGAATTCGGAAGAAAATAAAAAAATAGCGAATGATTTATGGCTGGAATACGGGCCGTACATCCGTGATTTGTGCAAGCATTTGCTAAAAGGCTCGCCCGACTGTGCGGATGACTGCGTTCAGGAGGTTTTTCTTGCCTTGACGGAAGCGCTTGGGCAGGGCAAAGCCATAGTTTACCCCAAAACATGGCTGAACAAAGTGGCACACAACATAGTTAAGGATGTTTATCGAAAAGCGAAAAAGGACGCCGAGCGGCTGGTTCCCCTCGACGCCTATACCGATGTTGACGATGCGGACATACGCATTGTGCTTGATGAAGATTTTTTGGTTGAAGATGAGCAAATAGCGGAAATGAAAGAGCAGGTAATAAGTATGCTCAATGAAGAAGAAAGGCAGCTGCTTTACGCCAGATACTTTAGAAAAGAGAATATTGCTCAAATTGCAAAAGAACAAAACACAACGGAAAACAATGTTTATCAGAAACTTTTCAGGCTGAAACATAAGACAATAATGCTGATAAAAAGGGTTGCGGAATAAAAGTTTACAAAAATTTAACATTTGTTTTTGTAAGATTTGCATTTTTCGGAGACTATATATATGAGGGGGTTAATTTGGAGATGATTTCCGACAAAGATTTTTTAGCTTTTTTAAACGATAAATCGCTTGATAACTCAATAGAAGAAAGGCTCGGCAAAATACTTGACGAAGAGCTGGAAAAGCCGGAAGAAGAAATGGATGCCGACCTTATTGAGTACTGTTTAGACAAGCTGAACCGAATTGAAGAGATTAAACAGGCAAAGCAAGTAGAGAAAGGTAACGGTGATACCAATGGTAAACGTATAAAGCCGCGGCTGATAAAGATTATCGCCGTTGCGGCTGCAATTCTGGTATTCCTGGCAGGCGCTCTGTCGGCTTCCGCCGTCATTTTTGATATAGAGTTGTTTGACGGCATTGTTGAAATATACAACGACTATGTCCGCATAAACTACTTTAAAACCGATGATAAAACCGACAGTCACAAACTTTTAGAAACGGAGCTTGCCAAAGAACTTGCCGCAAACGGCTTCAGCCCCGTCCTGCTGCCGGAAGCGATTTTTAGCGAAGAATACAAAATCACGGATATAGAATACCAGTTTACGGAACTTGTTGATGCTGCAAATATCGCTTTTAAGTATAAGCGAAAACTCGGTAGCATCCGTATTACCAAACATGCGATGGAAGAAATAATGCCGGATATCGAATACCCTCATGTTACAAGCGCAATAGAAAAAATAGAAGTAAACGGCATAGACGTGTACTGCTTTATGCAGGGTAAAATTGCGTCAATCAACTACAGAGACGGCTTGTATCTGTATACGGTACGTGTTCCGACAAGGTTAGATGAAGCCATTGAACTTGCAAAAACTATTAAATAGGAAAATAGGAGTTTTTAATATGAAAAGAATTATATCAATATTGTTGGCCGCTATTTCCGTTTTTACTATATTCTCGGTCAATGTGTTTGCAGAGGAGTCCGTTGCCGCGCCTGCAAACGTTCTTCCGGATGAGATAATTGAGGAAGTCCACGGGTTATATGACACAAACAATAATGAAAGCATGAATCCGAAAGCCACCGGTTTGATAACCGAGCACACCTTAACACTAGCAAAAACAACAGATAGATTAATAATATACGCCAAAACTGACTGTATTGAAAGTGTCAGAAAATGCGGCTTTACTTACATCAAATTACAACGGTTGATTAACGGCAGTTGGACGAATTACACAGCGTACTGTTATTATGACCAATATGCAAACTCCAGCATAAAAACATTTTCACAAACAGTCTCCGCCCCCAAAGGCTATACCTACCGTGTTGTTTGCGAGCATTATGCGGAAAAGGCAAAACTTATATTTTTTAAGGAGACGGAAACAATCTACAATGTGACCTCTTCATTGGTGTTCTGAATTCAATCCGTTTAAATTAAAATCGCCCCCTCTATCCCGTACATTTCTTACGATTTGTACGGGATTTTTGTTTTTTTAGCGATTTTAATGCTTATTAAGATTTAAAGCACCGGCTTTTAGCGTTTTTCACAGAATTTTAAGGAAAAGTTTGTGCAACTTTTTTGAGAATTTTTGCA
>Ga0255347_1002872_pt1 | contig 23452 bp, 19 predicted proteins | sample wastewater_treat_2_FD_192479 | JGI IMG/M metagenome (GOLD analysis project Ga0255347, IMG submission 192479) | Wastewater microbial communities from Lulu Island WWTP, Vancouver, Canada - plant24 | ecosystem: Engineered > WWTP > Wastewater > Unclassified | place: Canada: Vancouver, British...
CAATTAAACACAACAAGAAGGATAGCCGTGACCCGCCTTTTTTCAAGCCTGCAGTTCCCGAAGGGGACCACAGGCCCTTTAAATGAATTTACAGACAATATGTTACACCCCCCATCCGGTAACCCTGCGGGAACCCACTGGACGAACAACCGCAAGATGGTGTATGCTATTCTCGTTGGCCTTGGAGTTGCGCGGTTACGCGCTTTGGGTTTTTTCATTTTTTAGGGTTGACTTTTACCCCGCATAATGTGTGTCAACAATGGGAGCCGGCGGGTTGCCGGTCTACCCTGTGGGGTGGTGGTGATTTGTTGATATTATCGCCGAAAGGATGAGCCATGTTTTATTTTGATCCACTATACATGATGATGTTGCTGCCGGCCATCATACTGGCCACCATAGCGTCTTTACTGGTGAAGAGCACCTTCAATCGCTATTCGCGCGTACGCGCCTATTCGGGCATGACCGGAGCGCAGGCGGCGGAACGCATGATGCGAGCAAATGGTGTTTTTGATGTGCAGGTAGAAGAGACCAGCGGTTTTCTCTCGGATCATTATGATCCGCGGCAAAAGGTCTTGCGCCTGTCGCCCGATGTTTTTCGCGGCAATTCGCTGGCCTCGATCGGCGTGGCCTGCCATGAGGCCGGGCACGCATTGCAGCATGCCACCCAGTACGCGCCATTGACCCTGCGCTCGCTGCTGGTGCCGGTGACGAACTTCAGCAGCTTATTCGCTTTTTACGTGTTCTTCGCGGGCCTGTTGTTCCGCGTGCAGCCGTTGCTTTACGCCGGATGCTTAATGTTCGCGGTGGCCTTTGTGTTTGCTTTGGTGACGTTGCCGGTCGAGTGGGATGCCAGCGCGCGCGCCAAACAGCACATGGTCATGTCCGGCATCGTCTCGCCCGGACAGGAGGCCGAGGCCGGCCGTGTGCTTAATGCCGCATTCTTGACTTATGTGGCGGCGGCGATCAGCTCCTTGCTGACCCTGCTGTATTACCTGATGCGGGCGGGCATTATCGGTGGACGCAGCCGCGATTAACGAATCTTCGACGCACAAGCGCGCGCACCAATAGAAATAACTTGGGGTTTAGATCCTGAGTCCATAATTCCAAAGGAGAAATTAATAAGTATGAGCAAAAAGACACATGTTTTTAAGGCCGAGATCCAACAGGTGCTGGATCTGGTGGTGCATTCGCTGTACTCCAAAAAAGAGATTTTCCTGCGCGAACTGATCTCGAACGCCTCGGACGCGATCGACCGCGCCCAATATCTGGGGCTGACCGAAAAAAGCCTGTTGGCCGACGCTCCGGTATGGCGGATCGACATCATCGCTGACCCGAAAGAAAAAACTCTGACAATCACGGACAACGGCATCGGCATGAGCGAGGAGGAGCTTGACAAGAACCTCGGCGTCATCGCCAGTTCAGGCACGAAGGCTTTTATAAAAGCGCTGGAAGAAAACAAAGCTGCCGATATTCCGGAAGTGATCGGTCAGTTCGGCGTGGGTTTCTACTCGGGCTTCATGGTTGCCGAGCAGGTCACGGTCATCACCCTCAAACGCGGCGAGGGTCAAAAGCCGGTCAAATGGACTTCCGCTGGTGACGGCACTTACACGCTGGAGGAGGCCGAGCGCGACAAACCCGGTACTACCATTGTGCTCAAACTGCGCGAAGACATGGAAGAATATCTGAAAGAGTGGCGCATACGCGAGCTGGTTAAGAAATATTCTAACTTTATAGCCTACCCCATCCGCTTCGGCGACAATGGCGAGGCTCCTAAAGAAGATGCTGCTCCGCTGAACACCATGAAGGCCTTGTGGAAGCGGCCCAAGAACGAGGTGACCGATGAAGAGGCCAAGGAGTTTTATGCGCACCTGACGCACGATTACACCGAGCCGCTCAAGACCATCCATATGTCGGTCGAGGGCGCGATCGAGTTCAAGGCCTTGCTCTTCTTGCCCAAGACTGCCGGGTTTGATTTGTTGATGCCCAACAAAAAGCATGGCCTCAGCCTATATGTGCGCAATGTTTTCATCGGCTCAGACCTTGACATGCTGCTGCCTGAATACCTGCGTTTCGTCAAAGGGGTTGTCGAGTCCAGCGATCTGCCCTTGAACGTCTCGCGTGAGACTTTGCAAGACGACGCGGTGATCCGCAAGATCAAGAGCAATATCACCGGCAAGATTTTGTCCACGCTGGCGGAGATGATGAAAGACGCGGTTGAAGACTACAAGGTTTTCTACTCCGCATTCGGCCGCATTCTCAAAGAGGGCATCCATTTCGATTGGGAGAACACCGATAAGATCAAGCCGTTGCTGATGTTTCATTCCGCCAATCAGGAAGATGACGCGATGATATCGCTCAAGCAATACGCTGAAGCCATGCCGGAGACGCAGAAGGATATTTACTATTTGCTGGCCGACAGCCTTGAGGCGGCGCGTCATTCGCCGCATATCGAGGCTGTGAAAGATCACGGCTATGACGTGCTTTTCTTCACTGACGCGATAGACCAGTGGATCGTGGATAACTTGCGCGAATACGAAGGCAAGAAATTAGTGGCCGTGGACAAAGGCCAACTGGAGTTGGGCAGTGACGAAGAAAGAGCCGAGGCTAAAAAACGGCTCGAGGCGGCAGTCGGCGATTACAAGGAGCTGGTGGCTTTCATCCAAGAGCAGTTGAAGGACGATGTGCGGGAGGTGCGCCTGTCGCCGCGGCTCACCGGTTCGGCCTGTTGCCTGGTGGCGGACGAACATGCCTTGAACGCCAGTATGGAGCGGCTGATGCGCGCCATGCAACAAGATGTGCCAAAACAGTTGCGCACGTTGGAGCTGAATCCCGACCATGCCTTGATTAAACGCATGCAGGACATGTGCAAAAAGGACAAAGACAGCCAGCAGTTGGCCGACTATGTCGAACTGCTTTACGGGCAGGCGTTGGTCGCCGAAGGCTCCGCGCCTAAAAACCCGCAGCGCTTCACCCAACTGATGGCCAATCTGATGGCTGGCGTGTGACCGGATGGTGCCTGAGGCCGTCAGCGGCCTCAGGCCATGCTGATGGAATACTGGGCTTCTGGCCCTTGAACCTCGAACTCTGGCCGATTCGACATGCTTGAACACATAATGCGCCTTTTGAACAGCCCGTATGGCCCTGTTATGCTGCGGGCTGTGAAGGTGTGTTTTCTGGTGTTTCTGGCGATCGCGGCTCTGGCGATTTTGGTTGCTCCTTCCGGCAAGCCGGGGAAGACTAGTTTTAATTTGTTGCGCTTGGTGTTCACGGTTCTGTTCGCGTTGGTTTTGTTATATCAGGCAACTTGGCAACTGGCCGGTTTCACCAAGCCGGAGTTCGTCAAGTTTATGCGCCGCTACAACCGGCGTCCCAATGCCGCTGAATTGCAGGTTCTGCGCGGGCCTTTGCTGGACTGCCGCGGCATGGTGCTGACCGCGCCGGTCAGGGGCGATGTGTGGGGCAGGCGTTATCCGCTGGGTGCGGCGGCGGCTCATCCGCTGGGCTATTATCACCCGCGTTTCGGCATCACCGGTGTCGAACGCGTCTGCGATCCGATTCTGAGCGGATACACGTCGGAGAGCGGAGATGTCAGTCCGGGCCGGGCCCTGTTCGCCCAGCGTGCGGAAGAGGGCGCGGAGGTGAAACTCACGCTTGATGCGCGGTTGCAGCTCAAAGCCTATGAGCTTCTGGCCGGTCGCAAAGGTGCGGTGGTGGTGATGCGTCCGCATGACGGCGCGTTGCTGGCATTGGTCAGTTCGCCGGGCTTCAATCCGCAAAACCCGGAGCCAGCCTTAAGGGATGACATAAACAAGCCTGCTTTCAATCGCGCGACGCAAGGCCGTTATGCGCCGGGGTCGGTGTTAAAGATACTGGTGGCAGCCGCAGCTTTGGAGAAAGGGCTTGCGCCGGTTTACCATTGTCCGGCACAGGGCTATATCGCAGGCTCCGGCACCCCGCCGATCCGTGACAGCGAGTATTACGCCAGTGCGCGTCAGGGAAGAACTTGGCAAGGTTGGGGGCAACTGGACATGAAGGCAGCCATGAGCCACTCTTCCAACGTCTATTTCGCGCAACTCGGGGTAGCCTGCGGTGTGGAGGATTTTAAGGCCATGATGGAGCGGGCGGGCATCAATGCGTCCTTGACCTACCTGAAAAACGCGCACGGCGAATTGCAGAGCGCGCGCGGCAACATGCCTGATATTCATAAAGCCCCAGAGTTGGCGCAATTGGCGATAGGGCAGGGTGCGATGTTGGTCACGCCTTTGCATGTGGCTTGTTTCACGGCAGCGGTAGCTGCCGAAGGCCGCATGATGCGCCCCCGTCTGCTGCATGACGCAAAAGCTGAAGAAGAGACGCGTCTGTTTTCCGAGAAGACAGCCGAACGCCTCAAGGTCATGCTACGCGAGGTCGTGACCAAAGGCACCGGACGCGGCGTTAATCTGCCCGGTCTCGAGGTCTGCGGTAAAACCGGGACCGCGCAGGCGGCAGGCGGCGAGGATCATGCTTGGTTCACTTGTTTCGCTCCCCGCCAGCGGCCGCGCTTGGTCGTGACCGTGTTGATGGAACACGGCGGTTTCGGCGCACGCGCGGCGTTGCCGGTGGCTCGCGCGCTTCTGGAAGAAGCGGATCGCTTGGGGTATGTCAGACAACGGTAAGCTCGCCGCGCTACGCGCGGAGTCAGGAGCTGGGGACGGCTCGGCGAGCCGTCCATGGTAAGTGGTAAGTGGTAAGCGGTCTGGAGGCGAGCGTCCTCGCCCGCTGGGAGGGACGAGCGTCTGCTCGTCCGGGCAAGCAGACGCTTGCCCCTCCCGGTCTGAGGCATCGCTATCGGGATCGGAATCGACAGAGAGTGAATAACGAATAGGGGAAGGAACAAGAGGCTCGAACCATGTCTCGTATGCGCAAAAAGAATAAAGCGGTCACACCTGCGCCTGTCGCTACGCTCTCAGGTCTTTTCCTGCTGTCGGCTCTGGCTGTGTTTTTTGCCTGCTTTTCAATTCTCGGGGTCAAACTCAGCAATGCGCCATCATTGCCTTGGGAACAGTTGATCCCGGTTGGCGTTTATTTGGCTGGCATGCCGCTGCTCCTGATCTTGCTTAAGATGATCGGCTGGAAAGGCGACGCCGGTTTGCCGGGCGCCACTTTCCTGCTGTGCGGCATCGGGCTGGTGATCCAGTTTCGCATGGGCAGTTTCTCACAAGGCCTTGCGCGGCCTTTAGCTTTGCTGCCCTTCCCGTTGGGGCTGGCCGCCTTTTGTGCGGGGGTCATCATGACCAGTAAAGGCCGCGGGCGCTGGCTGGCCAATACAGGGTGGCTGGCATACCTGGCAGCCGCCGGGGTTTTCGTTATGATGCTGCTGCTGGGCCGCCGTTTCCGCGGTGGGGTCTATATGCCGGGCAACATGAACCCTTCCGAGATCATCAAGCCCTTGCTGGTGATCTTCCTTGCCGCCTATCTCAGTCGGCGGCAGAAAGATTTTTCAGAAACCCAGATCGGTATTCCGGTGCCCGCGCTTGACTCGCTTTTGGCGCTAATATTTCTCTGGGCGTTGCCCATGTTGTTTGTCTTTCTGCTCAAAGACCTCGGGTTGTTGATGCTGATGAACGCGACTCTGATCATCATGCTCTTCGCGATTTCGCATGGAACCGGATACTTGGCTTTGGGAGTCACCGCTGTGACAGCGGCGGCCTTCGGCATGCGCGTTATTTCATCGAATGTTCGCAACCGCTTTGACGTGTGGCTCAATCCCTTTTCCGACCCGACCGGCAAGGGATGGCAGGTCTTGCAGGCGCTCTGCGCCATGTACTCCGGCGGGGTCTGGGGGGCAGGCTTAGGCTCCGGAGTACCGCAGGCGGTGCCGATCGTGACCTCGGATTTCATTTATGCGGCAATGGCTGAGGAACTCGGCCTTTTCGGCTGCGCCCTGATACTGATGGTTTACGCCATCCTTTTTTCGCGCGGCTTCCGCGCCGCAGGCGCAACGCGCACGCCGTTCGAGCGCCTGTTGTGCGTGGGGCTGACCGGATCGCTGGCTGTGCAGACGCTCATCAACGTTGCCGGCGTGACCAAGGCGCTGCCCATGACTGGTGTGACCCTGCCTTTCATCAGTCATGGCGGCAGCAGCCTGATAACCTCGATGCTGATCGCCGGGCTGCTGACGGGGCTCACCGACCGCAAATAGTAACCAGCCGCCGCCGACTCTTCGCTTTTCTTCGGCCATGGTTCAGGCGGCGGAGTTTTTCTGACTTGTCAGACTGGTCAGACGTGTCCGACAAGGTCAGGCTAATCCGACCGATCAGTCTTAAAACCGCGCGCGCTTGGTGAGGTCTTCGAAGGCATCGATGCGGCGGTCGCGGAAGAACGGCCACATGCGGCGCACCTGTTCCGCGCGCGCCATGTCGATCTCCACAATCAGAACCTCGTCTTTGTCAGTTGTGGCTTGTGCCAGAATCTCGCCCTGCGGGCCGGCCGCGAAGCTGCTGCCCCAGAAAGTTATGCCGCCGGTCACGCCAGAGGGATCGGCCTCGTACCCTGTGCGGTTGATGCTGACCACCGGCAGGCCGTTAGCCACGGCATGTGCCCGCTGCGAGATGATCCAAGCCTCGCGCTGACGCGCCTGCTCGTCCGGCGGTTCGGTACTTTCCCACCCGATGGCCGTGGGATAGATCAATATCTCCGCGCCGTCCAGCGCCATCATGCGCGCGGCCTCGGGATACCACTGGTCCCAGCATACCAGCACGCCTAGCTTGCCGACCGATGTCGTGATCGGGTTGAAGCCGAGATCGCCGGGCGTGAAATAAAACTTCTCATAATACGCCGGGTCGTCAGGGATGTGCATCTTGCGGTATTTACCCGCGATCGTGCCGTCTTTTTCTATGACCACGGCAGTGTTGTGGTACAGGCCGGCCATGCGCCGCTCGAAAAGCGAGAGCACCAGCACCACGCCCAACTCGCGTGCCAGTGCGCCGTACTCTTCGGTGCTAGGGCCGGGTACTGGTTCGGCCAGATCAAATACCGCCGGATCCTGGGTCTGGCAGAAATAGAGACTGTTGTGCAATTCTGGCAACATGACCAACTCGGCACCCTGTTGCGCACAACTGCGGATCATCGTCGCCAGGCCATCGATGTTGGCACGCGTGTCCGCGACAAAACTCTTTTGTACAATTCCAATTTTCATGTGGTTTCCATCAAGGTAAGGTAGTTACCGAGGCTGAGAGGTCTCAATGAAGGTGAGTTCTGAAGATAGCGCTTTTTCCCGTCGGGCCATGTGTCCATCAAAGGTTGCCAAACGCATCCGATGATGCCGAGCTAGCCTGATCAGGTAAAGATCCGTTACTATTTTTGAAGTGATGGTTTTGAGATCAGAAAAGTGAATTACATCGCAGATCGAAATGTCATCGGGAATAAACACATGTTGAGGGTCTTGCGTCAAAATCCGCAAAAGGCTTCGAGCAATATCCGGTGTTGTCGTACCGCTGCCATAAGCGGAATGGCTCATAATCCGTATCATGCCGTTCTCAGTTAACGGGCAAGTCGCCCAGCCACTTGCACGATGCTTGACGAACCACTCTCTTGCATAATAACAAAATTCGTGACTTTCATCACACAGCGCGATCAGCACGTTAACATCCAAGAGAAACATCAGATGCCTTCGCCTTCCCGAATGCGGTTGATCTCCTCGTTGGAAATCGTGCGTTTGCAGGATCGGTAGAGCGGCAGGCCATCGGCATCGCAGGCATACTCTGACGGCTCCACACACCTCACACGCCCCGTCAGTTCGTGACGGATCGCATCAGTAATGAATTGCCGCAAAGTCTGACGACGTTCCGCGACGGTACGCTTCATCTGCAAGAAAAGCGGCTCTGGTATTTCCAGTGTTGTTTTTCGCATGTACCCATAATCCCATAATTAAGGTCTTTTTGCAACCAGACCGAAGTTACTAACCTGGCTACAATTTATGCTGCAAAACAGTGACACGGGCTCCCCAACCCGTGACGCGGACAGGAATGTCCGTGCTCCTTTCTGCCTTCAAACGACCTGTCCCTTAGTGGCTTCTCCGGCAGCGACCCCCTTGTACAATTCCAACTTTCATAACGCCTCTTTTCTTGGTCTTTTTCCTTTTTGATCCGTGAAATGAGGATTTACGATCAAGTTCAGACACTGCGGTTTTCTGTGGGACAGAAACACCTTTCCCGACAATTGGGATCGCGTTGGCTTCGTTAAACTGTATAGGTTTAGACAATGGAGAGAGTTTATAAAGGATGTACTTTTGTTTGGCAGGATGGTTTTTGCCCGTTTTATATCCGAGTTTTAATAAATCGCTTTTGCCGACTATCGAATATCCCCTTACTGTGAAAAACAAATCCTTAAATCCTTTTCGTTTAAGAATCAATTTGCGCACCTCGCGCAGTTCTGTAAGCGTATCCAGTTCACTTTCTGTGACAGGGTAGTTATAAAGGCGGTTCGCCACGATCCAATCGTGGCAGGTCTTACGGTAGGTGCCCAGCAAAGTGACCGGTTTATTATGAACCATACACAAAGGTGCAGGATCGAGGAGCATCATTTGCGTTAGAGTTTCAGATGTACTAACGATATGTTGATTACAATGACTGCACTTGTCTATTACCAGCGGCCTAGGATCTGCTTTCTCAATTGCATTTAATAATGCGACTAGCCTTCGGCCCAACGCTTCGGCAAGGTTAACCGGCACGGCATTACCGATTTGCTTATATTGGCTCATTGTGGAACCGCAAAATCTCCAATCGTCTGGGAAGGTTTGGATACGGGCATACTCGCGGACTGTCAGCGGGCGTGTTTCTTCAGGGTGGCAACGACCTGTTTGATTTTGTGCGGGAGAGCAGGTTAACGTCAGGCTCGGTTCATCCCACGACAACCTTCTCCCGATACCAGTTTTTCCACCTTCAAGATGAAAACTGTTTTTAAGCAATTTTTTTTGTAAGGCGATAGGCAAATCGCGCCAATAACCGCCTGGCGGTACATTTGCGATAATATCAGCTTTCCACTTGGTATAAGACACTCCGGGAGAAACAGGGACATCGGTTTTATATAACCTGCCTTTTTTCAACGCATCACGGACGGTATAAACGCGTTGAGCCGGGTCAGGCCATTTGAAAGCTGGCAAGTACTCGACCAAGTCATTCCTTATGCCGACCAAGGCAATACGCTCCCGCTTTTGCGGTACACGATAAAAAAGCGCTTTCAAAACATAAGGTTCAACAAGAGTATATCCTAGTTCTTTGATCACAGACTTAATGACTGCAATTGTCTTGCCTCCGTCATGTGTAAGCAGACCCCGCACATTTTCACCAAGAAAGACTCTAGGCTGTGTTTCGCGAATAACACGGGCGAATTCGAAAAACAGAGTGCCCCTTGTGTCTTCGAAACCAAATCGGTTTCCTGCATATGAAAATGCCTGACAGGGAAAACCACCCGAAACAAGATCTATTTCCTCAAAGTGAGAAAAGTCGATTTTGGCTACATCTTCCTCAAGGACATGCCATTGAGGACGGTTTTGTCGCAGTGTTTCGCACGCATCGGGATCCACTTCATTGAGAGCAACGGCATCAAACCCCGCCCTCTCAAGGCCAAGCGCAAGTCCGCCCGCCCCTGCAAACAGCTCCACAGACCTGAAATTCCGAGCTGGAAGCGTATCACACTCATCAGACCAATTTGAACAGAGCATTTTTCGGACTTCAGGAAACTTATGCAAATCAGACCACCGATAGAGCAAAGCTCCATCTGATGTCTTTTTGTGTGGCACCAAATTGGCGTTTTTCTCCCATTTTCGGACGGTTTCTTTGGAAACCGACAGGATGTCGGCAACAAGCCCCTGAGATAGAAGCTCGTTATTTCTGAATTTCGAACCCATCAAACCCTCGGTATGTGTGAAAAGACAGCAAAAATAATGTCTTGAGTATATCGGCTCCTTTTTCCTCTAGCTCACTTAGAACCGAGTTTTCGGCAATGGCTTGTGGATTCTCCACAAGAACATCGTCTATAACCTGACCCAAAACCGAGCAAAGCTTGCTAAAGGCACGTTCATCGCCGGTGACTTTTTTGTAAAACCGATCAATAGATATACGGCGTAACCGTTCTTGCCTGTCGGTACGCAAAGGAGCCGCAGCTCTTTTCCACGGTATGTCTTGGCTAACCTTTGCAATCACTTCCACAAGATAACATACGGCTTTTCTATTTCCTTCAACAAGCCCTCGCATTCGCGCATGCACCGATCTTGCGGAACTATCGTTCATTGTGTTGTGTTTGTTCTTGAATTCGGCAAAAACATTGTGATTGTGGTTTTCCACGTCCCAACCGTCAGCACCTGTAGCAGGCACCTCCCAGCCATTACCGACATATTTAAAAATATTCTGGTGAAAATAGCCGATCAGGTTTTCATTAGTTTTATTAAGCTGCCTTATGATTTCCGCCTCTATAACCTCCTCGATACTACGTCGGTAAACGTGAGCATCGAAAGTGAGCTTGATCGGATCAACTATGTTTTTGCGGAATTCGTCCAGCGACATACCCGTCCTGAAACGACTCACCGTTTCGAGCGTATGCTTTTTCAAATCCTCATCGGTTATGAAGGAAAGGTTGTATTTGCTGTGCGCCTTTGCCATAAGTCGTCTCCTTAAGAACCTTGTACACGCGAGCCGCGCCTACAGAGATACCATTCTTAAGACACCGACATTGTAGCAAACAGTTGTGACGCGGTCAAAAGACGCCTAGGTGCAATTTTGTTTTCGATAAGGCTACGTTGCTACTTTCCGGCGAGTTTGCGTGCAGAGGCGGCGATGCGCAGGAACTCCGCGCGTCTGCCATCCGGGTCGTCGCCCACGTTTGCTTGGGCGCGTTTGATGGCGGCGTTGTAGTCCGCATCGCCTTTGTTCGGCGAATCGCGCAGGAGGAGGGCGATTTCGGCAACGGCTGACGCCCAGCCCCAGTTCTTGGTCGCCTCCGGTTGCGCCGGCAGGACGAACTCCAGCAGTTTGCTGCCCGTATCGCCCTCCGGCTCCTGATAGCGGAGCTTGAACGTGAGGATGTCGCCAGACGGCGTCACATCCGGCTGCGCGGCGGGAGACTGGTATTTGAGCGCGTCCACGTTGCCGACCGCCTCACGCTTTACGGCCTCTGGCGCGTCGGCCATCACCAACTCGTAGAGCACGGTGATTTGGTGCCCCACGCCGACCTCTCCGGAATCCTTTGTGTCATCGTTGAAGTCGCGATCTTCCAACTTGCGGAATTCATAGCCCACAAGACGGTAGGCGAAGACACGGGCCGGGTTGAACTCGACCTGGAACTTGACATCACGCGCAAGCGTGAACATCCTGCCGCTCATCTCGTTGACCAGCGCATGACGTGCCTCCTGCAAGGAGTCGATGTAGATGTAGTTGCCGTTGCCCTTGTTGGCCAGCATCTTCATCTTGTTGTCCTTGTAGTTGCCGAAGCCCATACCGATGGCCGTGAGATAGACTCCCGTCTCCCGCTTTTTCTCGATCAGCGAGATCAGCTCCGATTCGCTGCTGACGCCAACATTGAAGTCGCCGTCGGTGACGAGCACGACACGGTTGTTGCCACCCTTGATGAAGTTCTTCGCCGCCAGATCGTAGGCTGTTTTGATGCCGGCCGCCCCCGGGGTATGCCCTCCGGCGGTCAGCCCCTCGATGGCGGATTGAATCTTCTTGCCATCGTCCCCGGTGGCCGAGTCGATCAACACCTTGGCGCCGCCGCCGTAGGTGACTATGCCGATGTTGTCTTGCGGCCGCATCTGTTTGGCGAGCATGGACATCGACTCGCGCAGCAGCGGCATCTCGTCCATCATCGAGCCGGAGTTGTCGATGAGAAACACAAAGCTCGACGGCGGCAAATCCACCAGTTCCGTGCTTTTCCCCTGAATGCCGACAAGCAGGAGCTGGCGCTGCGCGTTCCACGGACATTGGCCCATCTCGAACGTGGCGGAGAACTTCCCGCCTTCGGGCGGTTGCGGGTATGCGTATTCGAAATAATTCAAGAACTCTTCCACGCGCACGGCATCATTGGGAGGCAGGCGGTTTTCATCCATCAGCATCCGGCGCGTGTTCGTGTAGCCAGCGGTATCGACATCCGCCCCGAACGTGGAGAGCGGCGCGTCCTTCACCAGCTTTAACCGGTTTTCATCGTAGTGCCGATACTCTTCCGTGTTAAGGGGTATGATTTCCCCGCCATCAATGCAGAGGTATTCAGCGCCGGCACGGACTTTGTGCCCTGCTGGCGTATCGGTGGCATGCCACCGAGGGGAGGCGGAGAAAAAGCACGACGCAAGGAATATCGCCGCGATCACGATGAAGAGACAAACAAAAGCGTAATTTTTATTCATGACATTCTCCTCTTCCCATCTTGCGCTCATGGAAGCAGCACCCCGCCACAACCCATGCGCAAACGATACCACATCATGCGCCGCGCCGGACGAAAATGCAAGCCCCGACTTCCGCAAGGGTGCGATTCAATAAAGTTGAATCACTAGCGTCCCATAGGGATTCGCTGAAGGCTAAAAAAAGCGTTGGCCTCGCGGCCGGTTTGCCTGTAGCTTACAGGCATGACAAAAACAAAAAGAACCAAGGCGCAACGGGGATGGGGCTGAAAGGCTGTCGCCGCCCCTGTTTGCCCTTGCCGATATCGCGCCCTCATGCCAAAATAAGCTCATTCAGCACCTGAAGCAAACGCATGTCGGCTTGCCAATAGCCGGCGGCCACCGGTTTCTGGCAAGCTGGGCGCCTTAACGGGTACAATTTTAGCTGTTTTAGGAGGCTTGGAAAGACGGCAACATGGCAAAGAATAATAATTTGAAGTGGCTACCCAACGTGTTGGTCGGCACCTATCGGATAAAATGCAGGAAATGGATTCTGGAATCTAACTTGTACAATTACCCGATATCAGAAGGGGAACCGTTGAATCGCCCATATCAAAAGGGCATCAAACAAATTTGGCTTTATCATAAAAATGCCGCGCCACTCAAGTTCGCGGCGAAGTTCTTGAAGGTCATAGACCTTGCCGGGCTTGCTAAACTCAATTACCCTAAGGCTGCAAAACCCCGCGCAAAATATTACAGTCTCTACAAGCTTTCGCCGCTTAAAAAAACTGGCGAAACTCCTCTTTGTGTTATTCAGGTGTCGGATTTCGCCAAGTGTGAGCGCGACAAGGTGCGAGCCGTCAAATTTTTTTCAACACCAAAAGATAAACGTAAAAAAGCAGATCGCAAGGCATTAGCGTCTGTTTATCCCGCAGAGATTCTCGACATAGGCGTGGAACAGTTGCGTGTTTACGAAAACTGGGATCAAACCCTGTTCCCCAAAATGTATGAATGTCCTTTTGAAAAAGCACAACGCCCATTTCATACTTTTGTCGATTTGTTCGCTGGATGCGGTGGATTATCTCTCGGTCTTGAAGAGGCTGGATTTACTCCCGTCCTCGTAAATGAAATCAACGCCGATGCGATGCAAACTTATCTTGTAAACCGCCTTGATGAGTTTCCGTGGCTAGGAAAAAACAATATTGCGAACATAAAGGATTTGGTGTTACAACCCGACCGACTTGAGGCTTTCAGAAACAACATAAAAAAGGGGCTTGGCCTCGACATTAAAAATGGCGACCTTGATTTGATCTGTGGCGGCCCGCCTTGCCAAGGATATAGCGGGATTGGGATTCGAAGATCATACTCCGTAGAAAAAAAACAATTACCATCGAATTATCTCTATCAAGACATGGCGTTTATCATCAGTTGTCTACGCCCCAAAATCTTTTTATTTGAAAACGTGCGCGGCCTCCTGAGTGCAAGATGGACACGTGCCGGAAAGAAGGGTGAAATCTTCGAAGATGTCCTCGCTACTTTCAAAGCCATCGGCGCGTATCACATCTGTTTCAAGCTGGTACATGCCAAGGACTACGGGGTACCACAAAACCGTCCGCGCGTTTTGATTGTCGGCCTGCGCCACGATGTTTTCCCCGATTTCGCAGGGCGTGATGACGAAGATGCCGTAAAAACCGGCTTCTTGCCGAACCCCGTCGGTGGATATCCCACCATCCCCGAGTTGCTCGGCGATTTGCTCGACCCGTCCTACAAACCCGGCGGCGAGACGTTGCGCTACCCTTCTGCCCCTCAGAATGATTTTCAGAAGAGCTTGCGAACTCGGCTAGATGGCACAATTATGGCGGCAGGAGATCCCCTTGCGGAAATGGAATATAGCAACCACAGTGATTTTATCACTCGCAAATTTACGGCGATGATTAATAATGGTGGTATCATTCCCGACGAATTTAAGACAAAAAAGTTTGCTCAGAAAGTGTTGCCTTTAAAATGGGACAAAGACGGTCCGTCAATCACTGCTTGTAGCGCCCCTGACGACTACGTGCATTATTGCCAGCCTCGTACCCTCACGGTACGCGAATGGGCGCGCTTGCAGATGTTTCCCGACTGGTACAAATTCATGGGCAAGCGAACGACGGGCGGACTCCGCCGTGCAGGCAATCCCCGCGAGGGCAACTTTGACCGCGAACTTCCAAAATATACACAAATCGGTAACGCCGTTCCCGTGGGTCTTGCGTACAATGTGGGCAAACACTTTGCAAAGCTTCTGGAGGGCCGATAAATGCTCAGACTATCCAATGTCCCCATTGATAATGCCATTCGCTACTTCGACGCCGCGGGTGTCACCCACGGGCTTCTCGTACCCACTCCAACGGGCTACGGTAAGTCAATAATGGACGCCACCTTCGGCTTTCGATATTTTTTGAAAACGACGGGCATACATGACTATTCAACACAAGGACAGGGACAAGCTTGCAAGGCTTTGGTTCCCGCATACCTTGTCTATCAAGATAAGCTTGAGCCTACACGAGCCTCTTTATATCGCCCGAAAACAAAGCAAGGTGACCCGCGTATTTGGTTTTCCAATTTGAAGAAATATTGTAAGCCGACCGACTTGCTGATCGTTATCGCAAAGGACGAGGTGTTGTACGTCTTCAATATGAGCGATCCCTTTCTCGTGCAATCATTCGGGATACCCGGCGCATATCCCCATGACATTCTGCAAGACTGTGCGAATGTGATTTCGCCTATCGCCACCGAGTTGTTAGACAAGTTGCGTGAAATTCACGCGCGGGGGTTCATCCGTGGGGTCTCACATGGGGACACCAACGTGGGCATGACTTTAGAAAAACTGCTCGGCATTCCGCCAAACGCGAAAAAAGCACCCGACTACAAAGGAATCGAGCTTAAGGCCAGCCGCCAATTGGGACGAAAATCAAAAGGCGTCTCGATGCTCGGGAGCAAGAAGATTACACTTTTCACGCAAACCCCAGAGTGGGAAAGAAGTCCGATGCGGGCGGCGGACATCTTGAGGAGATTTGGTTACTACAACGCCGACAAAAAACGCCAGCAACTCTATTGCACTATCGCGAACGTGCCAAACTCTCAGGGGCTTTATCTTGATGCGAGCGACGAGGTTGATTTGTGGAACAAGGCGCAGACACCGAATTTTAGTGGCGACGTGGCTGTTTGGGCGTTGGAGACCTTGCGCGAACGCATGCTCAAAAAACACCGCGAAACGTTTTGGGTACAAGCATCTTCCCGGCTTGAAAACGGCAAAGAGTTTTTACGCTATGATGTCGTAAGACATACACGTAGCCCTAACGTGGCCAATTTGGGCAACTACTTTGATACGGGCATAATCACTGTGGATTATGCCCTACATTTCAAGCCGACGGGGCGCGTCCGTGATCATGGGTATCTATTCAGGGTGGCCAGCAACAAGTTTCATCATCTGTTCCCGATTGAAAAGGTGTATATCCTTAAAGACAAATCAGAACCACAGTAAGAACCTCAACCGTTTTGTTTGGTCGTGGTTTGTTTTTGGTGTACCTGTTTGTTTTAAACTACTTACATGGAACTGATTTTCTAGGGAAAGATGCCGCATGCCGCCTTGCTACAACAAGAACCCTTCAGGGTATTGCATGGTAACGCAGTGCAGGGAGCCGTGCTGGCGGATGAGTGGGCGGCAGTCGATCCCGATGACCTCGCGTCCGGGGAATGCCTGACGCAGCCGGTCGCGCGCTACCGCGTCCAGCGGCGAAGAGTATGTCGGCATAAGCACCGCGCCGTTGATGATCAGGAAGTTGGCATAGGTGGCGGGCAGGCGTTGGCCGCCCTCAAACACAGGCGCGGCCATCGGCAGCGCCACTAACGCATACGGACAGCCGTCCAGTGTGCGCAAGGCCAGCAACTCTCGCTCCATCTTTTTCAATGCTTCGTGATGCTCGTCGTCAGGATCGTCACAGGCTACGTAAGCGATCATGTTGGGGGTGCAGAAACGCGCCAGGGTGTCAATGTGGCTGTCGGTGTCGTCACCTGCCAGATGCCCGTGCTCTAACCAGAGCACACGCCGGGCGCCCAGTGTCTGCTGCAGGAGTGCCTCTGCCTCTGCCCGCGTCTCGTAGCCATTCCTATTAGGCGACAACAGGCAGGCCGCAGTGGTCAGGATTGTGCCTTGGCCGTCGGACTCGACACTGCCCCCCTCGAGCACCAGCCCGAGCAGATTGCGGTAACGAACCGCAGGATTGAAAACGCCCTTCTGGAATAAGTGCCGCGTGATGCGGTTGTCGAGGTCAGCCGCGAATTTAAGACCCCAGCCGTTGAAAGCGAAGTCGCACAGCACGGGCTGGCCGTTTTCAAAGACGCTGAGCGCGGCGTGGTCACGCGCCCAAGTATCGTTCGAAGGCAGCGCGCAGAAATGGATGTTGGCAAGGTTCACGTCAGCGCCAAGCTGTTCGCGTGCCGCGTCAACATCATGGCATACAATCAGAAGCTGTTCACGTGCCGCGATTTCACGCGCGATGGCGACAAAACAGGGTGTCACTTCGTCCAGCATGTCACGCCAGTCGGTATTTGTGTGCGGCCAGGTCAACTGCACGCCGCTCTGCTTCTCCCACTCAGCAGGAAAGCGTATATTAGTCGTTTCTTTCATGGGCTCTCTTTTTTGGAATCAGGAGCGGGTTCATGATCCAGTCGCGCCTCTGCCCCTGCGGGGCAGTTGGAAGGGGTGGGAGACATGATTGACAAGATTGACATGATTAAGAATGGCCCGCTGCGCGGGTGATTTCGGAAGGCGTCTCAGACCGGTGCTTGCTGGGCATTTGCCTTGCTAGTCGCCGGTCGCCGGTCGCCGGTCGCCAGCCGAATTTCCCGCAGACTTGCCCTCCGTGTTCGCCCAAGTCGTGTAACCGTTGCTTACCAGCCAGTCGGCTGCGCCGACATGTCCCTGCCGCGCCGCCTGCTTGCAAAGCTCCACGGCGCGGACATGGCTTAGTTTTACGCCTTTGCCGTATTCGTGCAGCAGCGCCAGATTGTAGGCCGCATCCGGCAATCCCTTGGCGAGGGCTTTGGTGAACCACTCCGCTGCTAGCGCGTGGTCTTGCGGCACGCCCTCGCCGCGCACGTACAGCATGCCTAGATTATTCTGCGCCTCGGGCAGGCCTGTTTCCGCCGCGCGCCGGTAAAGGCGCTCGGCTTCGGCATAATTCTTATCCACGAACCTGCCGCGGTAATACATGTAGCCCAACGCGTTCCAGGCATGGGGATTGTCCAGTTCCGCCGCCTTGCTGTACCAACGGAAAGCGCGTTCATGATCTTGCGGCAGGCCGCGCCCATTTTCGTACATCTGGCCGACATAAAACCGAGCCATGGGATGTTTCTGGCCTACCGCTTTCACGAACCAGGCCAACGCTCTGCTGTCATCCTGCGGCACCCCCAGACCATCACGGTAAAACACCCCGATGTGTACCTGTGCTTCAACATGGCCTTGGGCGGCTGCGCGCGCGTACCATAGGCCAGCCTCACGTATGTCACGCGGGCATCCCATGCCGCGCGCCAGCATGAACCCGTAATTGAACTGGCCGTCCGGATTGCCCTGCTCTGCCGAACAGCGATACCAGCGGGCGGCTTTCTCCATATCCCTAGCCACGCCGCGCCCCTGTTGATAAAGCCACCCCAAGTTGTTCATCGCGTTGGAATGGTTCTTTTCGGCAGCGCGTGTGTAGAGGTGCAGAGCCATGTCATCATCTTGGGGCACGCCGTGGCCTTGCGCGTACATGGTGGCCAAGTTGTATTCGCCGTTGCTGTCACCTGCCATAGCGGCCTGCCGGAAACATGCGCTGGCCCGCTCGAAGTTCTGTGTCACGCTCACGCCTTGATAGTAGAGCAGTCCGAGACTGTTCAGCGCCAGCGGCTGTTCCTGTTTGGCTGCCCGCTCGAACCATTTACGCGCGTCATCGGGCTGGTTCATGCAGTGCTGGAAGTCAAGGCCGACGAGGTACTGCGCTAGGGCGTTGCCCTCCTCGGCATGTTTCATAATCAGCGGCCGGCCTTCTGCAAGATAGCGGTCGCGCGTTGCTTCCGGCAGTTCGCACAACGGTTCTTGTCCGGAGTAAACCGCCATCAAGAAACGGAAAAAGGGATGTCCGGCTTCTGCAAAAGCCCGCACCTGCTGTGCTGCCGCGGCGAATTCGTCAATGCTGCCAGCCGCGCGCGAGTTGACAAAACGCTCGACAGCGGACTTGATCTGGGCGGGTGATTCCGCAGCATGCAAAAAACAAAACCCGTGAATAAATATTATGGCCAGAATCGGCAAGATCATGCGCGGGAGTTCCTCACGATTTGAATTTCACGAATGAGGCCTGAGTGCTTTCGCGCCGCGGATCGAAGAGAATGGCGTCTGAGATAGGCGCTTTGTGCCCCAGCAGCTTTGTATGCTTGTTGCGCCATCCCTTGCGACGCGCATAAACGGTCATCTGGTGGCCGCGCGTGAAAAACAGCGGTATGTCCGCGATCCTAGCCAGCCCATACAAAATACGCAACCAAACTCCGCCCGGTCTGCGCTCGCCGGACAATCTGCCGTGGTCAACCCACTGCCGCACAAGCTGTACCCAGAATCGGCAGGTGTAGCGGAAGCCCAGAACGTCGAAACCGTTTTTAAGCAGCCGAAATATGTCGGCTTCGTTGAAATTGATGCCTGCACTTGAAAAAGGCCGCTGGCGGTTTATCGCTGACGCGAGGCCGAGTTTTTTGCGGTATTCGACAGTGAGCAGAAAAACCGCGCCGTTTTTGAGTACGCGGTGGCACTCCTTGACCGTTCTCTCTGCCGTGACCGCGTCGGTCATCATGCCGTGGGCCAGCACCACCACGTCGAACTGCTTGTCTTCGAAGGGCAATTCGCCATTCGCTCCCGCGCATAAAACCCGCTCTTCCCCCAAAACCGTGGCCACCAGATTGCGGCGTTGCACGGTCGGCTCGACACTGACCCAATAACCGCCGGAATGGCTCAAGACTTGACTTGCCCCGGCATGCGTGAAGCCGATGTTCAGCCCAACCCTGATCCGCTGCCCGGATGTGCGCATGAAGTGCGAGACGGCGCTGACCTCACATCGCAACGGCAGCGCATGGATGATCTTACGTCCGAATTTTCTGTAAGAGGTTGTGCGCATGAAAAAGTCCCAGTTAGAATTGACTTTACCACGTCTCCCCCTATCCCGTCAAACTACAGCCTGTTCGCGATGCGCTCGTATTTCGCGATGGCGTCGCGGATGCATTCCATAACTGCTCGTGACGAGACCGTGGCAGCGGTGATCGCGTCCACCTCGCCGCCATCCTTCTTGACGCGCCAGTCCGCTTTGATCGCGCGCCCCAGCAGCGGCTGCCGGAAAGCGTCGGATTCCATCTTGGTGCCCAGCCCCGGCGTCTCGTTGGCTACCAGTTTCTGGTAATTCACCAGTTTGCCGTCAGCGCTGATGCCGACCATCAGAACGATCTCGCCGCCGTATCCGTTGTCAGAGCGACCTTCGACAGCCACGCCCGCAGGTTTGCCGTCCTGCAAGGCCACAAAGCAGACGACATCACCGATCTCGCGTTTTTCCGGCATGCCTGCGCCAGCGGGCATGACTCCCGCTGCGGCTTTGGCGGTACGCAACTCCAAAGCAGCCTCGATCGGCTCTTTGGTCTTGCTGTATACTGCCGCGAGCATGGCCGAGCTGACCGCGCAGATCACGGTCAACACCAGAATCAGTTTGATTGTGTCTTTCATGTCTTGCTCATTTGGTGCCGAAGACGCGGTTGCGCGTGGCGCGGTTGATCAGCGGCGTGAAGGCGTTCATTATGAGGATCGCGAAGCTGACTCCTTCCGGATAGGCGCCGGTCTTGACCGTGCGGATCAGCATGGTGATAATCCCGCAGCCGATGCCGAACACCAACATGCCGCGGCGCATGACCGGAGTGGTCACCATGTCTGTCGCCATGAAGAACGCGCCGAGTATCAGCCCGCCGGAGAGAAGGTGGATCAGGGGAGGCAGGGAAGTTGCCGGAGCCACCAATCGCAGCACCGCAGCGTACGCCAGCACGGTCAACAGATAAGAAACGGGTATGTGCCAAGTAATGACCTTGCGCGCCAGCAGGTAGGCCGCGCCGATCAGCAGCGCCAAGGCTGATGTTTCGCCGATGCATCCGTTGACGTTGCCCAGAAAGAAATCTTGCAGGAGCGAAAGGTCAAAGATCGGCAGGTCTTTGCCGGCCTTTAGCGCCTCTTTGGCATAGCCCAGCGGCGTGGCCGAGGTGGTTGCCTCCACCGCTGCCGTTGTGGCGGTGGTGGAGGCGTCAACAGCGGCATAGCGCAGTTTTTGCGTCCACTCCGAAGCGCTCCAAGTGGTCATCGCCCCGGTAAAAGATATCAGCATGAAAGCTCGTCCCGCCAGAGCCGGATTGAAGGGGTTATAGCCCAATCCGCCGAAAACTTGCTTGGCCACCACGATGGCGAAAAGCGACCCCGCCACGGCCATCCACGAAGGCAGCGCTGGCGGCAGGTTGAAAGCCAGCAACATGCCGGTAACTACCGCGCTGAAGTCCGAGATGGTGTTGGCGCGTCGCATGGCCTTACGGCAAGCCCATTCCGCCGCCAGGCAGGTTGCCACGCAAACAGCGGTCAGCCGCAGTGCGTCCAACCGGAAAAACCACAACGCGGCGGCGAATGTCGGCAAGAGCGCAATCACCACGTCCAGCATGATACGCTCTACTGACGCGCCGGAATGCATGTGCGGCGAGGAACTGATAACGTAAAAATCTTTGGAAACGGCTTCAGGTTTCATAACAACAATTAAATTGCGAAAACGTTATTAAAGATAAAAGACTTAGGTAAAAAAACGCAAGCGATATTTCTTATCATAGACGATTTTAGCGCGTTACGGCTCAGCAAGCATGATAAAAAACAAGTTGCGGGCTTCGCCGCATTGGGGGTTAAGGCTGTGAGGGGTTAAGGCTGTGAGGGAGAAGGTTGTTAGGGGTTGAGGCTGGTAGGCTGTGAGGGAATATGCTAAGGGTCGCATCAAACTTCCTAACTCTTTCGTGGTTAATCATTCGTAATCGCCTTATTCGTACAGCCTCATAGCCTTACAGTCTCACAGTCTCACAGCCTTACAGCCTTTGGGTTGCGGGCTTTGCCCGCATTATAGAACTGTTGGGCAACAAATCAATGCCGTAAGCCTTCGAGGTTAGGCTGCAACGCCCGGTTCTCCGCGAGCAATTCATCCAGCGTCAGCAGCTTGCGCCGCGCCGCTGCCTCCCGGCCCAGAATGGCGGTGTAGTTGCTGGCCGCCGCCCGCGCGACATGCAGGCTCGAATAATCGCCGTCGTCTATCGCCTGCCTGAAGGTCTCGATGTTCTTGCGCACACTCGCCTCAGGATTCGGTACGCCGCCGCTGAAATGGCGCGGCCCGCCGCGCACATAGGTCTTGCCCGCATAAGACAGGCAGGCCGTGCCCTGCGTCCCCTGCAATGATGCCGTCAGCCGTCCGGCCCGGAGCCAGTCATGATACGTGCCCAGAATCCCTTGGTGACACCAGGTCAAACCGTCGTCAAACAGGTAAATCACGGTGCCTGAATCCCGCGCGTCGCCGTGCACGGAAGGCCTGAACGCAGCCGACGCCCCCATTGCGGCGATTGGGGTCCTGCCAAGCGCCCACACCACCGCGTCAAGGATATGCACGTCATAATGCACGATGTAGTCGCCGCCTAAAGCCACGTCATTGCACCAGACCAGATCCTTCAAGCGGTTTTCGTCCGCCGCTTCCAGTGGCGGGTCCTGATAGCCGTTGCCGCCGGCCCAGCCGGAAGAAAAGACTGTCTGCAATTTGCCTAAAGCCCCGGCGCGTATGCGTTGCGCGACCTCCATGTTGACAGGGTCGCACGGCAACTGGTAATCGGCTTGGAAAACGATCTTGGCGGCGGCGGCCTGCTTGGCGATCTCCTCGATCCTGCGTGTGCCCGGCACGTCTATCGCTACCGGTTTGGCCATGTAGATGTGCAGGCCGGCTTCCAGCGCCGCAGCGGCATGTTCAGGGAAAAAATAGGGCGGGGTTTGCAGCACCACCGCCTCCACGCCTGCGGCCATCAGCCGTTTATAACCATCCAGGCCTGAAAAACAGGCTTCAGCCTGTACGCCGAGCTGCCGGCCTACGCGCTCTGCCCGCTCTGCAAAATAATCGGCCACCGCCGTGAAAACAAAACCGCCGTTAGCGCGGAACAGGTTGCTGATCCACGCGCCGCGTCCGCCGCACCCGACCAGCCCCAGCTTGACCTGCCGGCTGTATTTGCTTGGCCCTGTTTCAGCAACCGCGCTGCCCGCTGCCTGCGCCCGTCCCTGCTCCGGCAAAAGCGGCAATGTTACCATGCCCGCTTGTGCTAGCTGCAGAAAAGCGCGCCGCTTCATATGCCCGCCTGCGCTCATGCACTCCTCCTCACTCGCTGGGCTGGTAGCCCAGCCATCTTGCCACCGCCGCGTTTTTCGACCGAACATGCAGCTTTTTGTATATCCGCAAAACGTAAGTGTGGACTGTCGCGAACGCCACGTTCAGCCGCTCGGCGATCTCTTTGTACGAAAACCCTTGCGCCAGCAGGTCCAGAACCTCTTTTTCGCGCGGCGCCAGATCTCCGGTGTCGCCTTCGCCAGTCGGCACGGCCGGTTTGGCCTGGTGATTGCGAAAAGCTTCCACCACCTTACGCGCCAAGGCGCTGGTCATCGGTGCCCCGCCTTGGTGGATGTCATGGATCGCCGCCATCAGATCCCGCGCCCGGGCGGGTTTGACCAGATAACCGTGCGCGCCTGCCGCCAAAGCCCGGAAAAGATTGTCTGTGTCCTGATAAACCGTCAGCATCACAATTTGCAGGTCAGGCAATTTGGCCGACAGTTGCCTCACGCACTCGATGCCGTCCATGCCCGGCAGGTTGATATCCATAACCGCCACCTGCGGCTCCAGCGCCGGCGCCTTTTCCAACGCCTCCTCGCCCGAGCCGAACGCGCCCACGCATTGGCAGCCCGCGTCGCGGTCGACAATCTCGCGCAGCCCCGATCGCAAACGG
>Ga0255347_1002875_pt1 | contig 23414 bp, 18 predicted proteins | sample wastewater_treat_2_FD_192479 | JGI IMG/M metagenome (GOLD analysis project Ga0255347, IMG submission 192479) | Wastewater microbial communities from Lulu Island WWTP, Vancouver, Canada - plant24 | ecosystem: Engineered > WWTP > Wastewater > Unclassified | place: Canada: Vancouver, British...
CGACCGAGGACCTGGAACCTGGCGAAGCCCAGCGGCTCTTGACTCACCCCTTGCCCCATTGGGTCGAGCGCATGACCGTGAGCTACCTGAAGGCGCATGGCGGCCAGGCCGAGAGGAGAAGCCAGAGCTGGAACCTCACCTGGCCCGACGGCGAGACCTACGAGAATGTGGTCTTCACCGGTAAGGAAGCCGAGAGGCTTCCGGCCGCCCGGCATCTTACTCTTGAAGAGCCGAAGGTCCGCGGACTGGCCATGCGGCTCCCACGTTTTGCGCCGGGCCAGCCGGTCCCCATCGTGTCGATCCCAGGCATCTCCGAGGAAGTTCAGGGCGTCTGGTCCTTGTGGCGGATCGCGATTGCCACTATGGAGTGGAACCGTCGACGGATCATGCCTCTCTTCCTGGCCGACAACGGCATGGTCTATATGCCGACGGCCAGACACGTGTGGGACCAGCTCCTCGCGGCAAGCACAAAGGTCCGGTCCGTCCTTGACGCGGAGGTCGCCCAAGCCGCTTTCGCAAAGCTGCAAAGCGCCGCGGAAGAACACGGGAAGCCCATCTACGAAACGCTGCTGCAGGAGCACCGGGGCCGCATCGCACGCGAGCGCGAGAAGGCAGACTACGCTTTTGCCGCGCGCCGCAAAACCGTCGAGCGGATTGGTCTGCCCCAGGTCCGCAACTATCGCCTGAGCCTCCTCTCTCAGGAGGAGCGGAGTTTCCAGGAGCAGCTCGATCAGAAGGCCCATGCCTATCCCGAAATGGTGCCGCTGCTTGTGATTCGGGTGAATGGCGGTGGCCATGAGTAGCTGGCGCGATCAAATACTGAAGGAATTCACCCCGAAGGTCGCCCGACTCACCCTGGTGGCCGATCCGGACGGACTTCTCCTCGAAGAAGGCATTCTCGAAGGCGTCCGCGAGCGTGGATTCGAGCTGATCCCGTTTGAAGACCATATCGCGTTCCGTTACGCCTACGAGTCGAAGTTTCGCTCACGCTGGGACCGCGGCGAGCACACGGACCTTGTCGTAGTATTGCGCTCGCAAGCAAGCGACCTCAGTGGGTTGCCCTATGATCTCCTCCAGGCCGGCCGCAGACTCTCCTTCAACCTCGGCGACATCTTCCCGAATCTCAGCTACCCGGTCGTGACCGCCCTGGATCGCGGGGACCTCGACGCCTTGTATGAGGCGCAGAAGAGACATGCACCCGGCCAGTTGGGCGACAACGCCACCAAGGAGTTCGTCCTCCGGCACGTCTTTGAAATCGCGCCCGAGCTGGTCAAACAGCCATCGGACCTTTTGCGGGCGCTGCTCCGCCGTCACTACCGCGGACAGCGAATCCCGGCTGACCTCGACAAACGGTTCATCCAGCTTCTGCGCCAGAACAACGCCTTCGACGACTGGCCGCTTGAGACGCTGGTTTCGGACCGGGAGGCGTTCTTCGCGTTCCTCCAGGAGCGCTGGCCGATCTTCCTTGACCGTGAAGCAGCCAAAGGGACATCCGGCGTTCGTGAGGACAAGAAGCCCTATGGTCTGTCCATTGAGGGACCTGTCGAACTGCCCTTCGACCACCACGACATCCGGGTTTACATCGACAACCTGTTCGTGGAGGGGGTGCTGCACTCAGTTCCACACGAGCATGCGGACACCTTGTCCAGAACCTGGGTAGGCATCGGCGTTCGAACCGTTCCCATCGAAGACAGGTCCCGTCGTCTGGGCAAGCTCATCGACAGCCTGGAGGCATCCATTCCTGCCGAGGACGCGAAGCACACGGACTGGTTCCACTTTGCCCGCGGATGGGCGGAGACGATCCTGCTGGCGAACGATCAGACCGAGGCTATTCTCGAACCGACTGGCACGCGCATCAAGAACTTGCAGGCACAGGTGGACGCCGGTTTCACAGCCTGGCTTTTCAAGCGGTATGCCGGGCTTGTCAACCTGCCACCGGTGCCTCCGGTCATGTTGCATCACCTCCCGCGATTTCTTGCCCGCCAAATGGGAGAAGACCGCACCGCCAAGATCGCACTGATCGTGGTAGACGGCCTTGCCATGGACCAATGGCTGGTGGTCCGCGAAGCACTTGCCTCGCGTCAGCCCGGTTTCCGATTCCGGGAGCAGGCGGTCTTTGCCTGGATTCCTTCGCTTACCTCCGTCTCGCGCCAGGCAACCTTCGCAGGCAAGGCTCCGATCTTCTTTCCGAACAGCATCCAGACCACGGACAAGGAGCCCGCTCTCTGGGCGCAGTTCTGGGCGGACCAGGGCCTTACGCCGAACGAGGTCGTCTACATCAAGGGGCTGGGCGACGGTGGTCTGGAGACCGTTTCCGAAGCGCTTTCTCATCCCAAGGCAAGGGTCGCCGGGCTGGTCGTGGACAAGGTCGACAAAATCATGCACGGAATGGAATTGGGGACCGCAGGGATGCACAACCAGGTGTGCCAGTGGGCCAAGCAACCATACCTGAACACACTTCTCGATCTGCTCTTGGATCGGGGCTTCCGTGTCTACCTGACCTCTGATCATGGCAACGTCGAGGCGGAAGGTTGCGGTCGTCCGGCTGAAGGGGCTGTGGCGGACCTGCGCGGTGAACGAGTCCGCACCTATCCTGACGCAGCACTTCGCAGCAAGGTGAAGGAACGCTTTCCAGCCGCGCTGGAATGGGGCACCGTTGGTCTCCCGGAGGACTACCTCGCCCTCCTGGCCCCTGCTCGGCAGGCGTTTGTCCAAGAAAAGCAGCGCACCGTGAGTCACGGCGGCGTTTCAGTCGAGGAACTCATCGTCCCTCTTGTTCAGATCGAGAGGAGGGGCGAATGACCAGACGGACCGACCAGATCGGATTCAGTCAGCGGGTGCGTCTGGAATGGCTTGAGCAGACGGCCAACCTGATCCTGGCAGGGAATGACAAGGCTGCGGTCAACGATGCCTTGCAGGAGCTGCTGAAGGACAAGGTGTCCGTAGGCGGCCAGGCCGAGCGCGGCAATCGCGAGAAGATCATCACGATTCTCCTGAAGACGTGGCTGACGGTTCCGAGCGAACTCGAGTCATTGCGCGTCGAAGGACTGGAACTCCTCAAGCGTGTTCCTCGACGCGATCATCTGGCCATCCACTGGGGGATGGTCATGGCCGTCTACCCATTCTGGTCGGGTGTAGCCATCCAGACCGGCCGTCTTCTGAGGCTTCAGGGCTCCGCTGCCGCGGCTCATGTCCAGCGCCGGGTCCGCGAGCAATACGGCGAGCGGGAGACCGTTTCCAGAGCAGCCCGCCGCGTGCTGCGCTCATACCTGGACTGGGGCGTGCTTCAGGAGACGGGGAAGCAGGGAGTGTATTCTGCCGCGAAGCCTTTACCCGTAGAGGAGGCTCAGGCAATCGCTTGGTTAGCAGAAGCTGCTCTTCACTCGCGAGGCAACGGTTCAGCATCATTGGGAGAGATTCTCGAATCCCCGGCATTCTTCCCTTTTCAGATCGCGCCAATTCACCCCAGTCTCTTGGCGACCGCGTCTTCTCGACTCGATGTACTGCGTCAGGGATTGGACGAGACTCTGGTAATGTTCCGTAGTACCGCTGAAAGGAGGAGGTGAGACCTCGACGCCACCAACTATGTGGATGTCATTATTGCGCTCGGTTCGGTTTTCTCCAGGCTTCCTTCCGGGTAAAGATGCAGCACAAGTTGGCCAGTGGTTACTGGTGTGGAGGCCGCACGGCGAGACCTCAAGGGCGTAGTCGGCGGCGAGTCGATGCCAAGCGATGCCTATTCTCAGCTGCTCTCGATGAATACTCATCAATACGGTTGCGTCTGGGAAGCCAGATCATTCCCGATGCCTTGGCGTCGGTTCGTTTTTTAACGCTCCGGTCTCATCCAGACCGGGGTGTTTTTTTATTTTCGGCTGACTTTTCGCTTTGATCCAGGCAAGTTTCTCTGTAACGTCCTGTGTCTGAAAGCACCCCGATGGACTTGCGACAAACCTGTGGATGCAATTCGTTTTTATTTCTGGGTTCAGACTGTCAACGCTACGGAAAAAAGAAAAAGCAGTTACTCTATGTAAAGCAATATTGTTTATGATAGTGACCGCTGAAAATAATTTGCGCTTTCTGAAGAGACAACATTAAAAAGGAGAGAATATGAGCACCTTTGACAGCACCAAAACATCACTTGAATCTTTGCTGAAGGAAATATGTGATGGCCGGATTCAGCTTCCGGATTTCCAGCGGGGCTGGGTATGGGATGATGATCATATTCGCGATTTGCTGGTCAGCATTGCCAGGTCTTTTCCGGTTGGTGCAATAATGCTGCTAGAGACAGGCGGTCCGGTGCGTTTTCAGACACGCCCCGTAGAAGGGCTGGAAAAAATAGTTCCGACAGAGCATGCTCCGGAAAAACTTATTCTGGATGGTCAGCAGCGTTTGACGACACTTACACAGGCACTGGCGCTTGCCGCCCCTGTTGAAACGCGCACCGGGCAGGGGAAAAAGATTAAACGACACTACTATTTTAATATCCGCCAGGCGCTGAGCATGCCTCAGGATTTAAGCTCTGCTGTGATTGGTGTTGATGAAAATCGCCAGATACGTTCAAACTTCGGTCGAGATATTGAGCTGGATTTATCCACCCGCGAAAAAGAGTGTCAGGAGTTGTATTTTCCCTGTGATCAGACAATGAATTCAGATGAATGGGAAGAAACATTGCATCGGGTTGCACCGGAGTATTTTGAACTTTATATGGGGTTTCGACGGTCGGTATTAAAATCTTTCCGTGAGTATCAGATACCGGTCATTCAATTGCATAAAGAGACCACCAAGGAAGCGGTATGCCTGGTTTTTGAAAAAGTGAACACAGGCGGAGTGCAGCTTTCTGTTTTCGAATTGATCACAGCGAGCTATGCCGCCGAAGGGTATAACCTTCGTGATGACTGGTACGGTTCTGATATCCGTAAAGTTGATTCCAGACGAGAGGGGCTTGTTGCCGAGCCCCTGCTCTCAGAGATTCAGGCGACAGAATTTCTACAGGGGGTAACGCTACTGCACACTTTTGAACGCAAAAAATCTGACAGCAGCAGCGGGAGAACCGGGAAAGAGGTTCGTCCTGTCAGTGCCAAACGAGGTGATGTGCTTGAGCTGCCCTTGAATGCCTGGCTGACATGGGCGGATAAATTGGAGGCAGGTTTTCGTCTGGCAGCAAGATTTCTTCGTAAAGAATCGTTTTATTCGTCGCGGGAGTTGCCCTACAGTACACAAATTGTTCCTTTAGCCGCAGTACTTACTCATTTGGGTGAAAAGTGGCTTGAACCTCGTATTTATGACAAACTGACACGCTGGTTCTGGTGTGGCGTTTTGGGCGAACTTTATGGAGGCGCGGTGGAAACTCGTATCGCTAATGACTTTGAACAGTTGCTTGAGTGGATTAAGAAGGATGATCAGGAGCCACGAACAGTTTACGACGCCAGTTTTCAGCCCGGTCGCTTTGACACACTTCGTTCCCGTTTAAGTGCGGCTTATAAAGGGATTAATGTGCTGGTGTTGCGGGAAGGTGCACGGGACTGGTTATGGAAAGCCAGTATTCATGAATTGGACGTGGACGAGGTAAAATTGGATATCCATCACATTTTTCCAAGAAATTGGTGCAGGAAGCGCGGTATTCCTATGGGATCCTACGATTCCATACTCAACAAAACCCCTCTCTCCTATAAGGCGAATCGTAAAATTGGAGGCGAGGCGCCCTCTGCATATCTTCCAAAAATTCAGTCAGAAAAACACCTTCAATTGAGTGATCAGCAAATGGACGCACTTTTAGAAAGCCACGCCCTGAATCCTGCTCTACTGCGTGCGGATGACTACGAAGCATTCATCGCTGATCGTCGGAGAAGGCTGAGCGCACTGGTTTCAAAAGCAATGGGTAAGCCGGTAAGTCAAATCGGTGAAAGCGAAGTTTACGAGGAAGCCGAATAAGTCAGAGCAGTGGAAGCCTGATAAGGAGTTTTATTGTGAAACATTCTGAGCCTCCAACGGAAGGTGAAATCATCTTGTACCAAACGGCGGATTCAAGGCTGAAATGCAAAATTGTCGTATGCGGATTCAAGGCTGAAATGCTGAAATGCAAAATTGGCCTGAAATGCAAAATTGCGTTCAATAGTGAGTTCGCGAAGTGATATAATGAACCTCAAGGCATAACATGAGCAGACCAGCAGATACTTTCTCACAACTTTTTTTTGAAGTTTTTGAGTCTCTCCCCAGGCAGGGACCGGGCAGCCGGAATTCAGCGGCAAAGGCGCTTTCCTTCTGCCGTGAACTGCCGTCCGGGCCCCTCATTCTTGATCTGGGCTGCGGCAGCGGCAGCCAGGCCTTTCATCTTGCGGAACTGACTTCCGGCTCTGTTGTGGCGCTGGACAGTCACGCCCCAAGTATTGATAAACTCCGTGCAGCAGCAGCGTCGCGGGGATATGACAGCCGGATCCGGGCGGTGGTGGGGGATATGTCAAAGCCCGATCTTCCGCGGGATAGTTTTGATCTGATCTGGTCGGAAGGTGCCTTTTATAATATCGGTATCGCCTGTGCGCTGGATGTTTGCAGGCCCTTGCTTCGTGCCGGCGGTTACCTTGCCTTTACGGATGCGGTCTGGCGCAAAGAAAATCCGCCTGCATCGGTCAAGGCTGTTTTTGATCAGGACTATCCCGGCATGGGACGGGCGGAAGAGATTGTCGCATTGATACAAAAAGCAGGTTTTGCGCTGATCGGGCAGTTAATGCTTCCGGACGAGGACTGGTGGGACGATTTCTATACACCCATGGAACTTCGTATCGATGAACTGCGCCAAAAATATAGCGGAGACAAGGAGGCGCTTGCCGCACTTGCCGCACTTGCCGAAGAACCCGAAATGCACCGCCGCCATGCAGCCTGTTACGGCTATTCTTTTTTTATTGCCCGCCTTGCGAAGTAGTCGCATGTGCCTGCCGCCTGCTGCAATGCCGCCTTCCTGACAGATCTTCATGCACTCTCATTTATGCCTCAGCCTGTTTCAGTGAAAAATAACCCTTGACAAAGTTCCTTATTGTGGTATGATAATGAACAAGGAACAGCAGCATCTGCTGATAAGAAAGGGTTCTGCCATGGCACGTCTGTCACAGATTGATGAGGTGATGTTTCCTGTTGAATCGTGTCCTGTCTTTGCATGTGTGCCTACTGACCAGGGGGAACGGCACATGCCTGCATCAGATACAAAAGCGATTGTGAATATGAACACGCACAAGGTGGTGGGGGTTGTGAGCAAAGGTTACCGTCTGGTGACCAATCACCAGGCGCTGCAGTGGGCATATCAGTGCTGCGAGACGGTCTTTCCTGAGACAAAGCCAAATGAATGGCTGGTGAAAAATGCGGACTCTCCGAAGACGGGTTCTCATTGCTTTATTGATCTTGTGCATCATACGGCGCTGCTCGATTTTTGTTTTGTTCCTGCATCGAATCGTCCTGACACCTACGGCCCTTTTATCCGGCTGACCAACAGTTACAACGGCAGTCGCGCTCTTACTTTTCATATCGGCTTTTTCAGAAAAGTATGCAGCAACGGTCTGATTCTTCCGAAAGCGGTAGTCAGTTTCCGGTTCAATCATCAGCGCCGGGAAATAGGGGAGTACCTTAATTTTGCAGTGGCAAACAATCAGGTGGCGAACCTGAAGAAAGCGCTCACCATCTATCTGGGTGCGCTTCAGGATTGTAAAGTGCCGCATAATGAGCTGGTACGGCTTTTCTGCCTCATTCTTCTCATACGCCAGCCGGCTGAGGTAAAGCCCGACGATCCCATGCGTATTGAATGGGAATATGTTTACAGTCATATCACCGGATTGTGCCGCAAATATCAGAATGATTTCGGAAATACGGCATATGCGGTATTCAACGCCGCCACGGAGTTTGCGTCGCATCCGATTCAGAGCCGCTGTGTGCGCCGTGAACGCCATAGCTATCAGCGGCTTGCCGGAACCTGGCTGGCACAATTTCAGGAAGAATGTCAGCAACCGGGTTTCAGCATCCCCGATTATATTGAAAAAATGACGCGAAAAAAGAAGAGCAGCACAAGAGAACCGCCTTTGTTCCAAAACATCGACATGCCAGTCTTACCGGGCTTCCTGTAAAAACGGCACCTGACCGCCCCGGGTCGATGCCCGCACAGCAGCGTCAGGGATGAATCCGGAATCCGGGAGCCCAGCCAAGTTCCGTTTGTGCTTTACTGATTGAAACAGTGCCGTCATCTTCGGCGATATTGTATACGCCCGCCTGCCCTTTTGTCAGGGCGCGCCTTGCCGCATCCGCTGCATCGTCCACGTGGAGAGGGCCGTCTTTTGCCGCCTCGTCAAAGCCCGTGCCCGGCCCGTAGAATTTACCGTAGCGCAAAACAATCCCCGGGAAAGGCGCATTCAATACCTGCTCTTCGAGACTGATCACCGCCCGGACGGTGCCGGTAAAGGACGGATCCGCCGCGCCCAGGGGTGATTCTTCCGTGTAGGGTTTCGGACCCGGCGCATAAACAAAGCCGAGGCTTTGCGCCACCATACGTTCCGCGCCGGCGGCGGTGGCGGCGGCAATGAGATTTCGGGTGCCTTCTTCACGGATTCGTGCGTTGCGGATCAGCGCATCCGCCATTTTCGCCGGATCCAGCGCAGGCGGCAGATCGGTGAGCTGGTGCACCACCACTGCAGGCTCCGACTTTTTCACGAGCTCGGTCAGAAGCGCTTCGTCAAATACATCAACAACAGCAGGGGTTACGCCCAGGCCACGGAGCAGCTGCGCTTTTTCGTGCGACCGGGTGGTGCCGGTAACAGACCATCCGTCCGCAACAAGCAGTTTGCAGAGTCTCCGCCCGACAGCGCCGCTGGCACCGGCGATAAAGACATTGCCTTTCATAGTGTGTTTCCTTTAATGGTTGTCGGCTGCCTTACCCAGCGCTTTTTGAATTGCGCCCTGCAGGTCTTTTTCCGCCGGCGCGATCAGTCCGATCAGCCGCTGAGTGTCGTCGATCAATGCCACGGTGGGGATCTCCTGAATACCGAAGCGCCGATTCAGTTCACCGCCCTCATCCAGCGCCAGAGGAATGGTTACCTGATAGTTTTTCCCGTATTCCGCCAGGTCTTCTTTTGTAGTCCAGGGGCCGCCCGCAATACCGATCCAGTCCACCTCGGGCACAGTGCTTTTCATGGTTTCTATGGCTTCTCTCACTCTGGTGCAGGCCTGAGAAGTATCGGGGCGGCTGCTTTCCAGGTACCATTCGCACCAGGTGGAAAAAAACTGCACCGCCAGCAGATGCCCGGATTCCGCTTTGAGGGGGAGACTGCCGTTCTGCAGCGTGGCAACGGACAGATCCGGCACTTTCTCTCCGACCTGAATCACCTTTTCATGTTCCAGCCGCTCCGGCGCAAGCTCTGCGGGATCCGCTTCTTCCTGCAGCACCTGCTTTAACGCCTCAGCCAGCGCCTCGTTATCGGCGTGACCGATATATTTGAAGCGTCCGTCTTTTCCGATAAGCACATGCTGCGGGGTCACGGTCAGATGAAAGCCTTTCGCGAGTGAACCGTCGTCCATGACAATGGGCAAAGTCAGCCCCAGTTTTTCGCGGAAGGCACGGACTGATGCCTCGTCATCGCTGTATCCGATATCAATGGCGGCGATTTGTATCCGGTCGCCCAGTGTCCGGTAGATTTCTTCGAAAGCGGGCATCTGCTGCCGGCACGGAATGCACCAGGTCGCCCAGAATTTAAGATAAACGGGTTTCCTGCCGTAGATGGCGGAGAGATCAATCTGCTGACCGTCTATGGTTTTCATGACAGCCGCCGGCGCTGCTGTCCCGATGACATCCGGCGCAATTCCCAGTGCAAGCGCCTCGCCTGCCCGGGTCGTTTCCGGGTCGGGAGATGCATTGTCCAGATTCATTCCGTCAAAACGGGTTGCCGTCATCGCACCATTTTCGTCAGCCGGAACGGGAACCGCCATCGAAAGAATAATCCCTGCAATGATGATGCAGAGCCTCATCTTGTCTGTATGCATGCTGTTTTTCCTTTATGCGCTTTGGCAGCTTTTTGCCAGCCTCCCCCCGATGCGCTCCCCGTACAGTGAACACTAACATTGCGGGGCGCTCTTTCATTTCCTCACTGCTACGGATTATCATAAAGAGAGGAACCACGAAGGGACACGAATAGACACGAATTAATATTTAAGAAAGAAGTATTTCAGATTGTGGGCTGTACCATGGAAGTGTTGAATACGCTGGGGCACGGACTGCTGGAAAAGCCATAAGAAAATGCGCTGGCTGTTGAGGCTTAGGAAGATTTATGAGTTTCAGATTCAGCGCATGGTTTTGCGAGACGTTTAAAAAGGATGAACAATGATTACCGGTGACGAGAACGATTTTTCGGAAATTGTAATTTACCAAAGTGAAGACGGCGAGATCAGTCTGGATGTTGTTCTGGAGGATGAAACGGTCTGGTTAAGCCAGGAGCAAATGGGGAAGCTTTTTGGAAAAGATAAAAGGACGATATCTGAGCATATCCAGTCGATATTTTCCGAAGGAGAACTGGACGAATCAGGGGTGGTCCGGAATTTCCGGACAGCCACTCGGCACGGAGCAATGCCAGACAGAAAGCAGACGCATTCGGTGCGATTTTATAACCTTGATGTAATTATTTCAGTTGGTTATCGGGTTAGATCTTTGCAAGGTACCCGTTTTCGAATTTGGGCGACTCGGCGGTTGCGGGAATACATCGTTAAAGGCTTTGCTTTGAATGATGATCGTTTTAAGAGCGGCCATTCGATGAACTACTTTGAACAGCTTCAGGAACGAATCCGAGCCATTCGTCTCTCAGAGCGTTTTTTTTATCAGAAAATAAAAGATATTTATACGACAAGTATTGACTATGACCCAAAGGATGAAAAGACACTTACTTTTTTCAAGACGGTGCAGAATAAATTGCTTTGGGCAATTAGTGAACAGACGGCGGCTGAACTTGTTTACCGACGGACCAATGCAGCATTGCCACTTATGGGGATGCAATCGTTTGATAAGAACACTTCAGTCGGGATAACAAAGAAAGATGTAAGTATTGCGAAAAATTATCTTGACGAAGAAGAGATGAAACTTCTTGGACTTTTAGTAGAGCAATACCTTGCATTTGCGGAGACTATGGCCCAACAACACCGACCGATGACTATGAGCGACTGGATTGATCGTCTTGACGCAATAATAAGTTTAAATGGACGAGAACTGTTAACGCATGCTGGCAGAATCAGCCATGAGATGGCTGTTGAAAAATCTAGTATAGAATACAAAAAATATCAAGAATTGAAAAGAACAGTCGAGCGTGAAGAGAGTATAAAAGAATTGGAGTCTGACTTAAATCGTTTGGAATTTCACAAAAAGCCTGATGATGCGTAGCCGCTGCGATACGAAATATATCGCCCGCATATGATTCTTATTCAAAGTAGAGTGGTAGTCCGGAAATTCCGGACAGCCACTTTTCTTGATTTTCTTAGTTATAAAATAAGAGATTGTGAAATATGAAAGTTTGCAGCCACTGGAAGCTGGCCCTGCTTTGCCTCCGTTACACGAGAGGCTTGCTTCCCGTATCGAGGTGGGCGATAGTATGTTCCCAGCCTTTTCTTCTGAAGACAAGAAAGCTGAGGAGGAGGCGGAGGATATGGCTGAGGAGGATGGCGGACCAGATCACTTCCGGGGTGAGTCTGTTAAGGCTGAGGAAGATCTGGCAGAAGCCGAGGAGCGTTACGATCTGAGTGACAAAAGCAATGAGCATGGGGGGGCGTGTTGCTCCCGCGCCCTGCAGGCCGCCTGTGAGCGCCTGAGCGATGCCGAGTACAATGCCTGACACGCTGAGATAGCGGAGCAGCGTCACAGCATAGTCATAGACGAGACCGTCGGTCACATTAAAAAGAGAGAGCAGCGTACCCGGAATGCTGATATACAGAATACCCACCAGCGCCGCCCAGAATCCGGCAAGCGCTCCGGCGATAAGCACGCCTTCCTTGCCCCGTTTGGGATTTCCCGCACCGATGTTCTGCCCGATCATAGTGCCGGATGCGCCGCGCAGTCCGAAACTGATCCAGGACACAAGCGAAAAAAGCTGGGTGTAACAGATGATATACGCCGCCTGTGCCGCCGCGCTGTATTCGAGCAGGCTGATATACCACAGGAGCATGACGCCGCCGATATTGAGGAGTACGCCCTGCAAGCCGGAAGGGATGCCGATCCGCATCATGGTAATCAGAAGCCGCATATCGGGCATGAGCCGGTGCCGCTCGGGCGGCTGAATAATGGTGCGGCGTTTATAGATAAGCCGGATGCCCAGCAGTCCGCTCACCATCGGGGCGAGTACCGTTCCGAAAGCGGCGCCGCGTATGCCCAGAGGCGTGAAAATGCCGAGCCCTGTAATGAGCACCGTGCTGATGACAATGTTCAATACCGTGGTGAGCACCCCGAGTTTGAGGGGGAGCTTCGGGTCGCCCGACGCGTGAAATGCGCCTGTGAGCAGAAACATCAGAAAGAGCGGAGTTCCGCAAACAAAGAGGATCCGCAGATAGGGGAGGCAATGCAAAGCGACCTCAGGCGGCACATTCATCAGCCGCAGCAGTCCGGGTGCCAAAAGGTAGCCGATCGGTCCGAAGATAAAAGTGAGGGCAACAAAGGACGCCATGAAAGCGGTATAAAAGACCCGGCTCAGCCGTTCGCGGTCCTGTCGCCCTGCATTGCGTGAAATCAGCACATTCATCCCGTGGAATACAGAAGTGATAAACACGACGAGAACAAGAAAAACCTGCCATGCCACGCCGATGGCGGCATTGGCGGCGTTATTGTCCGATACGATGAAGTGCCCCACCAGAATATGATCGACAATGCCATGCGTGCCATTGACGAGATTGAGGCAGACCAGCGGCCATGCGAGTTTCCAGACAGACCGGAGCCTGCTGCCGCTGATTATTTCCAGGTCAAAAGATTTCAAAAGTGCGAGGGTCTTTCCGGTTGGAGGGGGATCGATGTATATGCAATAAGCCTGCTGCCGTCTGTCTGAGACCTGTCCGGGTGCGGCTGTCCGCAACTGAAAAAATGTCCCGCTCTGCCTTACTATGATAAAATGCAACGATAGCTTGAATCAATGCAACCCGAAGAAAGTGGATCAATGAAAGTTGGACTGATAGGATTTGCGCGTTCCGGAAAAACCACCGTTTTCAATGCGATCACCGGTGCCCGGGCGGAAGTGGGTGCCTACGGAAGCCGTGATGCGAATATAGCCGTGATCAAAGTGCCCGATGCGCGGGTGGATGCTCTTGCGGAAATCTATAAACCAAAAAAGAAAACTTATGCGGAAATTGAGTTTGTCGATATTGCGCCTGCCGAAGGGAGCGATCAGGATCGTGCGCTGGATTCCGCAGCACTGACCCTTCTGAAAAATGCCGATGCCCTCGCTCATGTTGTCCGCGCGTTCAAAAACGATAATGTTATGCATCCCAGAGATACCGTGAATCCTGTCCGTGACGTGCAGTCTCTGGAAGAAGAACTGCAGCTCATCGACCTGATTGTTCTGGAAAAACGTGTGGAGCGTCTTGAAAAAGAGCACCGCAAAGATCAGGAATATGAGCTGATGGTTCGGTGTAAAGCCCATCTTGAATCGGGCAAGCCGCTGCGCACGCTTGATTTCAGTGCCCAGGATGCGCTGTTGCTGCGGAGCTATTCACTGCTGTCGCAGAAGCCCATGATGCTTTTGTGTAACAGCGGCGATGACGGGTTGGGCGATGCGGATCCGGGCGGGCTTTCGGAAATAGCCTCCGCGCTCGGTCTTGATCTGATCAGTTTTTGCGGTGCACTGGAGATGGAAGTCAATGGACTTCCTGAAGAGGAGCGGGCTGCTTTTCGTGAAGAGCTGGGCATGGGCGAGGAATCCCGCACCCGCTTCATTCAGTTCGCTTACAGCATGCTCGGGCTGATCAGTTTTCTTACGGCAGGGGAGCCCGAAGTGCGTGCCTGGACCATTCGCAAGGGTGATCATGCCGTGGATGCCGCCGGTGTGATTCATTCGGACATCAAACGCGGTTTTATCCGTGCAGAAACAGTTGCCTATGCGGATTTCATGGAAGCGGGCTCCATGGCAAAGGCAAAGGAAAAAGGCAAAGTACGGCTGGAAGGCAAGGATTATATCGTACAGGACGGCGATATGATGCTTTTCCGCTTCAATGTCTAGCGTCTGAAAGAGAGGTGCGGTGCCGTTCCTCCGATCTGCTCCCACCGGTCGCAGTTCCGGTCGAAAGGTGTTCCGTTTTCCTCTTTCATCACCCAGCAGCCTGCCTTCGCATCCAGATCGTATTCCAGTGTGGTGCCGCCGGGTCGTGCAAACCGCCCGCTCAGCGCAGCTTCCTCCGGGTTGGCTTCCTGTATCCGGGCAAGGAGCGCATCCGCTGAAAGGTCTGCTTCATGAAAGAGTGCCAGCAGGCAGACCTGATCCTGATTTTCATAAAGGGCAATCACAAGGGGCTGTGTTATCGGCGCCCGAAAAATGCGCCAGCCTCCGGCAGCGGCTTCCGGCGTCCAGCCTTCCGGCACATGGGCAGTTCCCCTGATACAGGCGAAATCTGTATAAACGCCTGTGGCGTTCCAGCTTCTCCGTTTTCCTGCTCCATTCAGATGGATACAGCCGTCCAGATAGCGCTGTCCGTCTTCCAGCATCAGCGTGATCGGCATGGCAACGACAAGCGAGCGCAGTCCGCGGTTGAATCCGCCTGCTGTGAGAAGCCATCCCGGTCCGGCACTGTAAATTTCCGGGCAGCCGGAAGCACCGTGGGAAAAGCGGACGAAATAAGGTTCTTTTTTTTCCAGTGCCCATTGCCGCAGCGCTTCAGGCAGGCGGTAGGGCAGGAGGGAAGCAATGAGGCTCCAGTCGCTGTAGTTGCGTGCCCAGGGAATCACCCGGGGATCATCCGGCTCGACTCCTGTCCAGGCATAGAAGAAAGCAGTATGCGGATCGCTGTCGAGTTCCTGTGTATCGGCACGTCGGTACTGGCGCCGGAAGGGAGGAAAGCGTCGCAGCTGCAGGCTGCCGAGTGCATAGGTAAGATTCTGCCGGTCGAGGATGAGCCGTGCCTTCTGCCGGACAGCCGGTGATGCGGCAAATCCCTCCAGATTCAGCAGGGCATGGATGGTGTAGCCTGAATAGGGACGTGAATTGAACTCGTAAATGCCTTCCGTAAGGACAGCCTCCAGAAAACCGAGGAGCCAGCTTTCCAGTCCGTTCCGGGCATTATCCCAGCGCGGGTCCGCCTGTTCCGCTTCGGTTCCGTTCAGGTGCAGCCACTGATTTTTCAGGTACCGGCTGCTTTCCGCAAGAAGGATATGGTTTTCCGTTTCCGTGATCAGTCTGCAGGTGCCCGGTACTGTGGTTTTGGGTTTTCCTCCCGACTCCGTCAGGAGCACGTCCAGCAGATGTGCTTTCGTTTCGGGATAAAGCCGTTCCGGCTGATCACCGAAAAGATAGAGCAAGGTCGTCCAGGCTGCAAGAGAAAAATCATAATCCCCTTTGCGCAAAAGCCAGGAAGAGCCCACGCCCGCATGAGGCCGCCGCTCCCGCAGCAGCGCATTGATCCGCTCTGTGTCCTTGCCTGAGGCAAGCCAGGCAAGAAAGTTTTTTGGAGAAAATGTCCTTTCGGTTGCCTCTTCAGGCCGCACCTGGGCTGTGACGATGTCCAGAAGCTGCAGCCCTACAGGCGGAAGGGGGGAAGGGGGCATTGAACCATTCATTTCAGTATCAGGTTCAGGCATAATCTCGCCCGGTTCCATGGTATGCATGCGGAATCTGCCCGATCCGCCAAAGATGTGGATGCCCGGCAGGATCAGCGCCACCGGAATGGCGCCCGGCACGGTCAGCAGCACTGTAATAAAGAGGAGTGTTCTTTTCGGAATTTTTCTTGTCTTCACAGACGGATTCCTTGGTTTCAGAAGGTTAGAGAAAACGGGCTTCTTCCGGATTGATCCACTGAAAGAGGCTGCAGTTCACTTTACGGAGCAGCAGATCCAGTCTGACCAGTGGCAGGCCCAGCACATTCTGGTAGCACCCGTCGTAGCCCGCTACCAGCAGGCTGCCCGGCCCGTCCACGGTGTAGGCGCCAGCCCGATCCAGAGGCCGCACGGTCTCCACAAAACAGTCGATTTCCGCTTCGCTCAGTTCTCTGAAGCGTACGCCTGTCCTTTCCGAATCGGTAATGAGCTGCTCCGATGCCCGATGATACACAGCAAGTCCGGTCACCACCTGATGCGTGTTGCCTGAAAGGCGGCGCAGCATAGAGCGCGCCTCGTCCAGGTCGGCGGGCTTGGACAATACTGCGCCGTTGAGAAAAACGAGGGTGTCGGCGCTGATAATGAGGTCGTGGCAGGGATGGGCTTCGGCTGCCGCTCTGCATTTACGCTCCGCATTGCCGATGACGATGGATTCAGGGGATTCACCCTCGTCGATTTCTTCAGCCTGTGCCGCCCAGATGTCGAAAGAAGCACCGAGCGCCTTCAGCAGTGCTTTGCGCCGCGGCGATGCGGAAGCAAGCAGCACCGATAGTCCATTTCTTGTTTTCATAGAATACCTGTGAGCACCAGAGGGTGTCATTGATTTAATCTGAGATTTTTGGCATAATTTTATACAGACATCAAACCAGCCCGGTCGGGAAGGTCCCGGGTCAGGCTGTACTGTTCCAGACAACTTCAAGGAGTTTCAAAGCATGAAACATGTAAAACAAGTGACCCAGCCCCGCAAAGCCATGTCCACGACTGACATCCTTACGCTGGTCGGCTCCATTTTGAGTGGTGTCGGCACCATCCTGATCACTGTGGCGCAGTCTGTCGGCGGGAGCAAATCCGTCGGCTGAGTCTTTTTCGCCCTGCGACATTTTTCGGATCCGCCCGGCATGCGGTATCCGTTTCTGAAAAGCTGCCGTCCTGCTGTAAAAAAAACAGAGGGGCGGTGGCTTTTTCATATCTGCTCCTGTACAGGGGGGCAGAACTCGGGGCTCAGGGGCGTGTGAAGTAAAACAATGCACCCGCAAGACTCAGCCCGACCAGCACAATGGCTGCCCGCAGTGTCCAGAGGATGGCAGGGCGCATGGCAGCTCCGGCATCTTCCGGCACCGCCGCCGCTTCAGCAGCCGCCGGAGCATCCGAAACAGGCCGCAGTCTTTTTTCCAGATTCTCCGCCATGGATTTTGCCCGCTCTGCCAGTTGAATATCCTTTTCTTTGACCGGACTCCATCCTGATGCGGTTTCCAAAATGGTGTAACCCATGCTTTTCCAGGTCTTTGCCAGACGTTCCCGCCGCATGGCAGGCGCTTCATAGCTGACGGCGGCACGTCTCATGGAAGTGCGCACCACTTCATGAGTCCGCCAGGGGATATCGGGCACAAATTCCACTTCCTGAGTGGGCTTGATTTCCTGATTACGGTCGGTGACCCATTGCCCGCCAACCTGCATGGCTGCATAAAACGGAGCAGCTCCGCTCAGGGTTACTGAAAAGGTCGGAATCTCCGCTGGTACCGTTCCTGTGAAGAGCGCATCGGTCTGGCTTACTGCGGAAAGGACAAACAATAACATCATCATACAATATGAATCCCTGGTGTTTTTCCATCGGATGCACCACTGCCTTTAGTATACCCGAAATTGAACGGAATGTTCTTCAACAGGTATCATGTTATTGAAATAAAAAGTGCAAACGCTCAGGCGGAGCAGTTTTACCGGCGTGGGACGGGGGCGGGTTTCCCGGTTTCCGGGTACGCTGAAGCAAAACAGGAAAGAACACAGCAGAAAGGCATGTGCCATGAAAAAAAATATTTATCAGAAGATCTGGGAAGCCCATCTGGTGTGCGAGCCGGAAGGGGAGGACGCCATCCTCTACATTGACCGGCATTATATCCATGAGGTGACATCGCCTCAGGCATTTGAAGGGCTGAGACTGTCCGACCGCAAAGTCCGCCGGCCCGACCTGACCTATGCGACGATGGATCACAATATCCCCACCACAGACCGGTCGCTTCCTATTGCCGACATTCTGAGTCGCGCCCAGGTGGAAACGCTGAAGAAAAACTGCGCCCAGTTCAATATTGAATGCTTCGATATGTATGATCCGCGCAACGGTATTGTCCATGTGGTCGGACCGGAACTGGGCCTGACCCAGCCCGGTATGACCATTGTCTGCGGCGATTCCCATACGTCCACCCATGGCGCTTTCGGCGCACTGGCACACGGTATTGGCACAAGCGAAGTGGAGCATGTGCTTGCCACGCAGACCCTTCGCCAGAAGGCGTCGAAAACCATGGAAGTGCGTATCAACGGAACCTTGCCGCCCGGCATTACCTCCAAAGACATTGTCCTTGCCATCATCGGCAAAATAGGTACTTCCGGCGGCACCGGCTATGTGATTGAATATACGGGTGAGGCAATCCGCAATCTCAGCATGGAAGCGCGTATGACCATCTGCAATATGAGCATTGAAGCAGGGGCGCGCGCCGGCCTGATCTCCCCGGATGACACCACGATCGCTTTCCTGAAAGGTCGGGCGATGCTCCCGAAAGACCGCAGTTTTGAAGCGCTTGCGGAAGAATGGAAGCAGTGGGCGTCCGATCCCGGATGCAGCTATGACACGCTGGTAGAACTGAATGCGGAAGATATTGAGCCGCAGGTATCCTGGGGCACGTCGCCGGAAATGGTGGGGGGCATCTCCGGCACAACGCCTGTGCTGGCGGATGTTGCCGATGTGAACAAAAGGCATGCCTACGGAAAGGCGCTCGAATACATGGGACTGGAAGAGGGCATGCCCCTTCAGTCCATCGCCATCGACACTGTTTTCATCGGGTCGTGTACCAACGGACGCATTGAAGATCTGCGCGAAGCGGCTAAAGTGCTGCGCGGTTATAAAAAGGCAGACTCCGTACAGCGGGCGCTGATTGTGCCCGGCTCGCAGGCGGTAAAGCGGCAGGCGGAAGAAGAAGGACTTGACCGGGTTTTCCGGGACGCCGGCTTTGAATGGCGCGAGTCCGGCTGTTCCATGTGCCTTGCCATGAATGATGATAAACTGGCGCCGGGCGAACGCTGCGCTTCCACCTCCAACCGGAATTTCGAGGGTCGCCAGGGCAAGGGCGGCAGAACTCATCTTGTCAGTCCCGCCATGGCGGCAGCGGCTGCCGTCAAAGGCGTCTTTACCGATATACGCAACTGGAAATATCAGGATTAACCCGAACATGCCCGGAACCGTTTTTCCGGTAAGGAAACCATGCGGATCCCAGGAAGGAATACATCATGAACCCTTTCACCATTCATAAGGGACTTGTGGCGCCTCTCGATGCCATGCACGTCGACACCGATCAGATCATCCCCAAGCAGTTCCTCAAACGGATCGAGCGGACGGGCTACGAGGATGTTCTCTTTTTCGACTGGCGTTATCTTGACGACGGAAAAACGCCCAATCCCGAGTTCGAGATGAACGCACCCCGCTATCAGGGTGCCAGCATCCTGCTTGCCCGGGACAACTTCGGCTGCGGCTCTTCCAGAGAGCATGCCCCCTGGGCGCTCTTCGATTACGGAATCCGCTCCATTATTGCGCCTTCTTTCGCAGATATCTTTTTCAACAACTGCTTCAATAACGGCATGCTGCCCATCCGCCTGTCCGCAGATCTGGTGGAGGAGCTGTTTCAGCAGACCCGTGCCGCCGAAGGGTATTCCCTCGAAATTAATCTGCCGGGGCAGAAAATTATCCGCCCCGACGGCTCGGCGATTTCCTTTGAAATTACGCCCTTCCTCAAGCAGCGCCTGCTCAATGGATGGGACCAGATCGGGCTGACCCTGCGCTATGAGGATGCGATTACGGCGTACGAAGAGAAACGTGCCGCTGCGCGCAACGCCTGATCCGGATGCTGCAGGAAAGGAACGATCATGCCGGTCTATACCTATCAGGTGATTAATGAAGACGGGAGTGAAGGCGAGATTTTCGAAACAATCCACGGAATGAACGACCCGCCTCTTACCGTGCATCCGTCCACCGGGCAGCCTGTCCGCCGTATTTATACGGCACCGCATATTGCCGGGTGGAGCAACTCCCGTAAAGCGAAAGAGCTGACCAGCGATGCGAATCTGGAGAAGCATGGCTTTACCAAATATGTGCGTAACGGAAAAGGTCATTATGAGAAACGTACGGGCAAAGGTCCTGATCACCTTCAGCCCTGATCTTTTGATTTGTAGTATGGAATACAAATAAAAATCAAAAGAGCCAATGCGTGAAATAAGGAAGAACAGATGCGGGCTGGCACGGAAGTGCGCTTTAGTATCCGAAACTAATTTCACATTTAATAGTTGAATCCTTAAAAAGAGGCGCAGGCAACTCTTTATCTGCCCTGGGACAGTATACTTCAGGTGCGCGCCCCCCCTGATTTCAGCAAAAAAAATACTTTGAAAAAAGTACAAAGAAGTCTTGAATTTGAAATCCCTTTGGTATATACTTAAGTTGTTGCTGATGGGCTGAAACAAAATGACGTTTGAATTGTAACGTTATTGAGCAGCAACGCTTTTAAAAGTTGAATCTTATTTACTGAGGTAAAAAACCTATGCCCTCGGGCATTTTTCAGGGGTCGATTTTCCTCTGCAACGCTCTGTTCCCCTCAGAGCCAAAACACCTCACCGGAGATGCCGGTCCCCCCCCTCCCGGCATCTCCCCCTTTAAAAATTAATCAGAAGGTTTTCCTCTGCAACGCTCTGTTCCCCTCAGAGCCAAAACACCTCACCGGAGATGCCGGCCCCCCCTCCCGGCATCTCCCCCTTTAAAAATTAATCAGAAGGTTTTCCTCTGCAACGCTCTGTTCCCCTCAGAGCCAAAACACCTCACCGGAGATGTCGGGCCGCCCCCTCCCGGCATCTCCCCCTTTTTTTATCAACCGGAAGATACTTCCGGTTTTTTTATGCCTGCTTTCCTGAGAAAAATATTTTAACGTGCAGGGAAGTGGTGTTTTACACAAGGGCTGGTTTATTATGACGGGACACCCTGGAGGCATTTGTATGATAAAACGGATTGAGTTGCGCGGTTGTGAAGCCGGAAAAGAAGAAGCAGTCGATGTGGTTGTGCGCGATGACGGTAAAGTGGAGAGTGTCACTCCGGCAGGCAGGCATGCCCCCGACTTCGGCAGCGAAGCACATGTGCTGGGCCCGACCCTGTTTGATATGCAGGTGAACGGAGCACTGGGAGTTGATCTGCAGGATCCGGCACTTACGGAAGAACGCTTTCGCTTTCTCAATACTGTGATGCAATGCGTCGGTGTGGAACGATGGATGCCGACGCTGATCACCGATTCGATTGATGCGCTGGAAGAAAAATGCCATCGTCTGGCGCAGTGGATGGAGGATCCGGAAATCGCATCCCACATTCCCGGCATTCATCTGGAAGGGCCTTTTATCTCTCCGGCCGACGGGCCGCGCGGAGCCCATCCTGCCCGGCATGTGCAGCGGCCCGATATAAAGATTTTTGACCGGCTGCAGCGTGCGGCGAAAAGAAAGATACGCATGATTACGCTGGCACCCGAGCAGCCGGGGGCACTGCAGCTGATCCGTCATCTCAGCCAGAGTGTGATGCTGGTGTCGCTGGGTCATCATGCCGCTAATGAAAAGGCGATTTTTGATGCTGTCGAAGCCGGTGCGGCAATGTGCACCCATCTGGGTAACGGTATGTCGCCTATGATACACAGACATTATAATCCTCTCTGGCTGCAGATGATTCACGACGATCTTGCCGCATCGGTCATTGCGGATCTGGAACATCTGCCGATATCTATGCTGGAAGCAATACTGCGCTGTAAAGGCGAGGGGTCGATCGTGCTGGTTTCGGACAGTGTTTTTCTTGCCGGGATGAAGCCGGGCAAGTACAGGCTTTTTGATGCCGATGTTGAGATGAAAGAAAGCGGCAGGATCTGTCTGAGCGGAACAGATCTGCTTGCAGGGAGCAGCCTCTTTCTTCCGCAGGCTGTGGCGTATATGGCGACCTTTACCAGCATGTCGCTGGAAGATGCCTTTGCGGCGGCTTCCACCGTTCCCGCACAGCTGCTCGGAATCAGGACAAGGAGGTGGCGCCCCCGTACGGGTGCCAATGCGGGTTTTGCCCTTTATCCGCCTCTGGAATACAGAGCCAGGTTTCTGCCTATTGTGACAGTGACAGGCGGGAAAATATATACTCCCTCGATCAGAGATATAACGCATGATTTTCGTAATAACTGATTGAAGAAAGGGTTCAGAAGGCCATGGCACGGTCGGATACACACCTGCGCATCACCATCAGCGGCACCGGCTTTGCGGGAGATTTCACAGCACGCGCCTTTTCCATGATCCCCCATAAAAACGGTGTGGCGCTGGAATTTGCCGGGGTCACGTCCGGGCATCTGGGCAATGCGCGCCTTTTTGCACAGCGCCACGGTGTTACTGCCGCCTTTGAGAGCCACCAGGAAATGCTGGATGCCGTACAGCCCCATATAGACTGTATCGCCTGCGCCAACCATGCGCATATCCGCTATCTTCTGGAAGCGGCGGATGCTGCCGTGCCGGTGATCGTGCTTGAAAAACCGCCGATGATCTGGCCGGGCTATCTGGAAAACCGGGCTGCCGATGCGGCGATGCGCAAAGCGGAGAGTATGGATGTGCTCCATGAAGCGCTGGAGGCGGTGGAGGCATCGGGATCCAAACTGCTTTATGCGGAGAATTTTGTGTATGTCGACGGGGTGAAGGCGCTGGCGCAGCTGCTTCGCGAGGTGGAGTCGCTGGAGAAAGGGAAGATTCTGCTGCAGCAGGGTGTGTGCGCACATCAGGGTTCGCACGCCCCCGATTATGATATACCGGAAAAGTCCGGCGGCGGTGCGCTCTTCAATAAGGCGTGTCATCCCCTCGGTTCCGCTCTTTATCTGAAGCAGGTGGAAGGGCTGCTCAGGGAAGGAGTGCCCATCCGCCCGGTAAAAGTGTCGGCAGTTGTGGAGGCGGTGCTTCGCCGCCAGCCTCCGGCATCGGGTGAGTTTTTCCGGGTCATGCGGCAGGTGGACGACTATGCGCGGATAACAGTTGTGTTTGAAGACGGCACCCTGGCGGAGCTGACCGGGCACGACCTGAGCATCAGCGGCATACACAACCGTTTTTCCGTGATCGCTGATTTCGGTCAGTACGATATGCGCCTTAACCCGAACAATGCCAATGAACTTTTTCTGCCCCAGGGCGATCTGGCAGGCTCGCTGCTGCTTAGAGAGAAACTGCCCACGGCAGAAGGGACCTCTTATCCCGCACCCAGAGAGTTTCATGCCCACGGCTATGTCAACGAGATGGAGGACGCCGTTTTGTGTGCACTGGAGCGGGACCGCTATCCCCAGAGCGGAACCATGCTTGCCTGGGATAC
>Ga0255347_1002877_pt1 | contig 23410 bp, 15 predicted proteins | sample wastewater_treat_2_FD_192479 | JGI IMG/M metagenome (GOLD analysis project Ga0255347, IMG submission 192479) | Wastewater microbial communities from Lulu Island WWTP, Vancouver, Canada - plant24 | ecosystem: Engineered > WWTP > Wastewater > Unclassified | place: Canada: Vancouver, British...
CAACCTTATCAAACAGGACCAAACCCGCAAGTCAGGTGTTAAGGCATCGCGAAAACGCGCCGGCTGGGACGAGAGCTACCTCCATCGTCTACTTGGCCTATGAAAATTTCGTGCGATTGCCCTGGTGTGCCCTAAGGATTCAGTCAACCGGCACTCCCGGCAGGCGCGCCCTCCGGGGGTCACGGCGTTCATCCGAAAATTGCCATTTCCAGCCGAAGACGAGGAGTTCGGTCTACCTGGTCAATCGATGGTGCAGAATCCTCACACCGCCCCACTGCAAACGACAACCAGGAGTTCACGGACAAGCCCCCGGGGAAACCGTTTCCCGAGTGTTCCTCTATTTATCTTTAACCTCTTGAAAATCAGCGTCCACCACATCATCATCGGGCTTCTTGCCAGCATCGCCGGCTTCCTGCTGGCCGGTCCCCGCACCAGCCCCGGCAGCCTGTTGTTCGGCGGCTTTTTTGTATGCTTCCTCGGCGAGTTTGTGAGAAACGGTGGTCAGTTGCTCCATTTCCCGCTGGATCGCTTCCCGTTCCGAACCTTCCATGGCACGCTTGAGTTGCTCGATCTGGGCCTCGATGTCCTGCCGGGTTTTGGCGTCGATCTTGTCGCCCATATCCCGGAGGGTTCGCTCCGTACTGTAAATGAGGGCGTCGGCATGATTCTTGGTCTCTACCAGTTCGCGCTTCTTCTTGTCCTCCTCAGCGTGAATCTCTGCTTCCTTGACAAATTTCTTGATCTCGTCGTCTGAGAGACCGCTTGAGGCCGTGATCTGAATCGACTGCTCCTTCTGAGTGGCTAGGTCTTTGGCGGAGACGTGGACGATGCCGTTGGCGTCGATGTCGAATGTCACCTCGATCTGCGGAATGCCTCTTGGCGCCGAAGGAATTCCCACCAACTCGAACCGGCCAAGGGTCTTATTGTCCATGGCCATTTCCCGTTCCCCCTGAAGGACGTGGATGGAGACCGCGGTTTGATTGTCGGTCGCGGTTGAAAAAATCTGACTCTTACGAGTGGGAATGGTGGTGTTGCGTTCGATGAGGCGCGTCATCACCCCGCCAAGGGTTTCGATCCCCAGCGAGAGCGGCGTCACATCCAAGAGCAGAACATCTTTCACCTCACCCTTGAGCACCCCTGCCTGAATGCCGGCACCGATGGCCACCACCTCGTCGGGGTTGACCCCCTTGTGCGGTTCCTTGCCGAAAAACTCCTGCACCTTCTGCTGGACGCGCGGCATCCTGGTCATCCCCCCCACCAGAATGACTTCGTCAATGACGCCCCGGCTCAGGCCGGCATCCCGCAGGGCCTGCTCCATTGGGGCTCCCAGACGGTCGATGAGTCCCTCCACCAGAGACTCCAGCTTGGCCCGCGTCAACTTGATGTTCATATGTTTGGGGCCGGAGGCGTCAGCCGTGATGAAAGGCAGGTTGATTTCCGTTTCCATGGTGGTGGAGAGTTCGATTTTGGCCTTCTCCGCAGCCTCCTTCAACCGTTGCAGCGCCATTTTGTCACTGCGCAGGTCGATCCCATAGTCCTTCTTGAACTCGCTCGCAAGCCAGTCGATCACCCGCTGGTCAAAATCTTCCCCTCCCAGGTGGGTATCGCCGTTGGTTGACTTGACCTCAAAGACCCCGTCTCCAATTTCCAGAATCGAGATGTCGTAAGTTCCTCCGCCCAGATCAAAGACGGCAATCTTCTCGTCCTTCTTCTTGTCCAGGCCGTAAGCCAGTGAGGCGGCAGTGGGCTCATTGATGATCCGCAAGACTTCCAGTCCGGCGATCTTGCCGGCATCCTTGGTAGCCTGCCGTTGACTGTCATTGAAATAGGCGGGGACCGTGATAACCGCTTCCGTAACCTTTTCACCCAGGTAGTCTTCAGCCGTCTGCTTCATTTTCATCAGAATAAAGGCGGAAATCTCGGTCGGGCTGTAATCGCGACCGCGAATTCGCAGGTTGGCATCGGAATTGGGAGCCTTTACGATCTTGTAGGGCAAAATTTTGACATCCCCTTGCACTTCCCTCGAGTCATATTTCCGACCTATCAGCCGCTTCACCGCAAAAATGGTATTCTCAGGATTGGTTATGGCCTGGCGTTTGGCCACCTGGCCCACCAGGCGTTCACCGCTTTCGGTAAATGCCACCATCGAAGGGGTTGTGCGGCCGCCTTCAGCATTGGGAAGTACTTTGGCCTCCTTGCCTTCCATGATGGCCACCACCGAGTTGGTGGTTCCGAGATCGATGCCAATTACTTTGCTCATAGGGATTGCCTCCTTATCAGGGATATTTTCAAATCTGCCAGTCGTGCAAAAAGGACACTCCAATCATCTCAGTTACAGGCCGTCATTCGCCCGCCGAAGAGGGTTACTGCGGCGCTTTGGAGACAATCACCAGGGCCGGGCGAACAAGCCGGTCACGAAGGGTGTAACCCTTCTGCAATTCCTGGACTACGGTATTTTCGGGATATTCTGAGGACTCCTGCTGCATGACCGCCTCGTGGTAGTTGGGATCGAAAACTTTGCCCACCGCTTCGAAGGAGGAGCAGCCGAATCGGCCCAAGACGTCAGTGAAGCCTTTGAGCGTCAGTCTCACCCCATCAACCAGGCCTCTGGCTTCAACCTCCTGCTCACCATGCTGCAAGGCACGCTCCAGATTATCGATAACGGGAAGGAGCTCCCGGATCAGCAACTCATTGGCAAAGTTGATCCCATCCAGCTTTTCCCGTTCCAGCCGTTTACGGGTGTTTTCCATCTCCGCAGCCAGGCGCAGCACCCGGTCCTGGAGTTGCTTGAGCTCTTCTTCGTGGTTGACCTGGACATCCTCACTCACCGGGGCCTTGTCTTCTGAGACAACGGGAAGCTCCGCCACTTGGGCGCCCACCGCTTCCTCACCCTTAGATTTCTTCTCATTCGGGTCGTACTTTACCACCATCTGCCCCTGCCTCCTCTCGCAGTCAATAGGCCCACAGCCCACCCCTAGGCTCCCTCCGGCTCCTCCAGCAGCTGACTCAACAGACAGGCTGTAAACTCCACTACCGGAATGATGCGTGAATAGTCCATGCGCATGGGACCGATCACGCCAAGGACTCCGAGCTGGGTGTCTCCTCGCCGATAAGGAGAAGATATCAGGCTGATCTCCTGGAGTTCCTTCAGTTCACTTTCGGGTCCCAGGACGATACTCACTCCCATGGTCGTCTTTAAGGTCATATCAAGCAACCGGATGATTCTTGACTTTTCCTCAAAGGCTTCCAGAATCCGGCGCAGCCTTTCGACATCCGCAAACTCGGGGTTATTGAAGAGGTTCGTCTGTCCGCCGATGTAGACGTCGGCATCTTCGAAGGTCTTCTGAAAGGCGCGCTCAGTGATTGCCAGAGCCCGTGAATAGAGCTGATCAAATAAGATTTTTTCGTTGCGCATCTCCTCCAGGAGGCGCTGTTTGATCTCACCCAGCGGCACATCCTCGAGCAGTTCGTTGATATATCGACCGTACCGGTCCAGTTCCTCCTGGCTGATGTCCTCATCCAGATCCAGGAAGCTGTGATGGGCCATTCCCGCCTTTGAGATCAAAATCACCGCAACGTGATTGAGTCGCAAGCGGATGAACTCGATGTGTTTCAGGCGTGTCGTGTGGAGTCTGGGCCAGAGCACTACTCCCGCCTGTCCACAAAAATGGGAGAGAACGTGCGAGGTCCGGCGCAGCAGTTCCGCAATATCCCCTTGAAACTCATTAAATGCCTGCCGAATGAGGGCTTGTTCTTCCTCCTGCAGCTGTTTGGATTTCATGATGCCATCGAGGTAGAAGCGCAGCCCCCGGTCTGTTGGCACGCGCCCGGCCGAAGTGTGCGGCTGGCAGAGCAGCCCCAGATCCTCCAGGTCGGCCATTACATTCCGAATGGTTGCCGGGCTGACCTTCAGACCATAGCGTTTTGAGATCGCGCGCGACCCAACCGGTTCACCACTTTGGATGTAATCATTGATTACTGCTTCAAGAACCAGCTGGTCGCGCTTGGAAAGATCAATCACCGAATCACTCACTCCACAAGCCCAGTTAGCACTCTTCCCAAAAGAGTGCCAGCGTAACCTAGTGATGAACGCTTTGGTTGTCAATACATCTGAGCAGTTGTCGGCAAGAATTAAGCGGAACCGAACGGATGGAGCGATAGCGGTAACCCGCAAACAAAAAACTTGGTTTTTGCCCATTATCGCTCTTGCATTGTGAACCATTAGCTGCTATAAAGCTATTTGTTGTTCATGCCCCATCGAGTGTGGCTCCGGATGACGGGCCAATGAAGCTGCCAGTCGGTGTATCTTCCAGGTAGCAGACGATTCCTTGTTTGTGAAATTTGTTTTGTCGTTTTTTCCTTGACAGAGGTAGCGTCGTTTCTATAATGCCGACCCTATCTGAAAGGGGACGGATGAGAGTGAACACTATGGCGGGAGGGAACGAGATCACTTTTTAGAACCACTACAAGGTTTTTGAAGTAAACCGGTCGGGGTAGATTTGAGTTCCTGTTCTTCCGTAAGCTCGAGAAATAAACGTCAACTTCCCAAGCTAACCTCCGAATAGACTGCAGCCTGAACCCCACGATCCCAAGCCATTCGTAATAGTGATACGGAAAGAGCGCTGAAGACCAGACGTTGCGGTTGGGTTTTCGGGTCGAGCATGAAAGTTTTCAGCAAACTATGAACCGCTTCTGTACAGGAAAGGAGGTGCGAGGAACACCTGGCAATTTAGCCCCAGTCTTCAGAGGAGATGGACACGTCATAAGTGGAAACTTTTGGAGGAGATGAAAACTATGCCAAGTTATGTGATTCTGGAAAAGTGCGATGGCTGCAAAGGGCAGGATAAGACCGCATGCATGTATATCTGCCCCAATGACCTGATGGTTCTGGACAAGGAAAAAATGAAAGCCTTCAACCGGGCTCCGGAAATGTGCTGGGAATGTTATAATTGTGTGAAGATTTGCCCCCAGCAGGCCGTTGATGTGCGTGCTTATGCCGATTTCGTCCCCATGGGAGCCTCCGTGGTGCCCCTTCGTGGTTCGGAAGACATTATGTGGACGGTCAAGTTCCGCAACGGCAACATCAAGCGTTTTAAGTTCCCCATCCGCACCACCGCGGAAGGCAAAGCTGAGCCCTTGGGAGGTTTCGAGACGGGTACGGATGACATCAAAAGCCCGGTGCTTTGTACCGAACCCGCTTCAACTGGCGGCAAAGAGCTTCCAACCCTCAAGAAATAACCCTAAGGAGGTGATGATATGGCTAATTTTGAAACCGTAGTAGTCGATACCGATCTCCTGATCATTGGCGGCGGCATGTCTGCCTGCGGCGCCACTTTTGAAGCTGCTTACTGGGCCAAGAAGAACGGTCTGAAGGTGGCCGTGGTCGACAAAGCCGCCATGGACCGCTCCGGCGCTGTGGCCATGGGTCTTTCGGCCATCAACCAGTACATTGGGTATGCCGCGGGCGACAATACTCTCGAAGACTATGTCAAATACGTCCGCCAGGACCTCATGGGCATTTCCCGCGAAGACCTGGTCTATGATATTGCCCGTCACGTTGATTCCTCTGTCCATCTCTTTGAAAAATGGGGCCTTCCCATCTGGAAAGACGACGCGGGCAAGTACGTGCATGAAGGCCGCTGGCAGGTCATGATCAACGGCGAATCCTACAAGGTCATTGTAGCTGAAGCCGCCAAGAACGCCATGAATCAGGCCGGTTTCACCGACTGGCTCTTTGAGCGCGTGTTCATCGTTGAGCCGTTGATGGATGGTGACACGTGTGTGGGGGCTGTGGGCTTCAGCGTACGTGAGGAAAAGTTCTACGTTTTCAAGGCCAAAGCCACCCTTGCCTGCATGGGCGGCGCCGTTCACGTCTTCCGTCCGCGCTCCGTCGGTGAAGGTCTTGGCCGCGCCTGGTATCCCCCCTGGAATGCCGGGTCCACCGCCTATTTCACCATTCGTGCCGGTGCTGAAATGACCTGCCAGGAAGTGCGGTTCATCCCCGTCCGCTTCAAGGATGGATACGGTCCGGTAGGCGCCTGGTTCCTCCTTTTCAAATCCCGTGCCACCAACGCCATGGGCGAAGAGTACATGGTAACTCGCGCCAATGAGCTGCCTCAGTGGGCTCCCTACGGTCTGGCCAAGCCCATCCCCGCCAACCTGCGCAACTGGCTGGGCATGGAAGATGTCATGGAGGGCAAGGGCCCCATTTACATGAGAACCGAGGAGGCCATTGCCAACATCGCCGCTGCCTACAAAGACGATCCCAAGGCCTTCAAGAGGAAGATGAAGGAACTGGAATCCGAAGCCTGGGAAGATTTTCTGGATATGACCATCAGTCAGTCCCTGTTGTGGGCTGGTTCCAACATCCAGCCGGAAGAGAAGTCCTCGGAAATCGCTGCGGCCGAGCCCTACTTCATCGGCTCCCACTCGGGTGCTTCCGGCGCCTGGGTATGCGGTCCCGCAGATGTCATGCCTGCCGACTACCAGAAGCAGTGGGAACCCCTTGGGGTCTACAACCACATGACCACTGTCAAGGGTCTCTTCACTGCCGGTGATGGTGCCGGCGCCTCGAGCCACAAGTTCTCCTCCGGTTCGCACGCCGAAGGCCGCATCGCTGCAAAGGGTGCCATTGCCTACATCGTCGACCACAACACGGCGCCCAAGGTGGATGATGCAGCCGTCAACAAGATGAAGGAGGTCATCCTGGCACCTATGGCCCTCTTCGAGCAGCATGTGGCGATGTCCAGTGATCCCGATATCAATCCGAACTTCATCAAGCCCAAAATGTTCATGTTCCGGCTCCAGAAGATCATGGATGAATACGTTGCGGGCGTTTCCTCCCAGTTCACCACCAATAAGTCTCTTCTGGAGAGAGGCCTCGAGCTCCTCACCATGCTGAAGGAGGATTCCGCAAAGCTGGCCGCGGCCGATCTGCATGAACTGATGAGGGCCTGGGAGAACACCCACCGGATGTGGATTGCCGAAAGCCATTTGCGCCATGTGCTGTTCCGCGAGGAAAGCCGGTGGCCGGGCTACTACTACCGCGCCGACTTCCCCAAAATGGACGAGGCGAACTGGAAGTGCTTCGTCAATTCCGTGTGGAATCCCAAGACGGGTGAATGGACCATTAAGAAGGTGCCGGTTGTCAATCTGCCCGTTTAACCTGAACCGCTGATATGACTGACCTCCAGGTGCATTATTGCGCCTGGAGGTGTTTTTTTGTCGAGTGCCCTGTTGAACGATTCCTCTATTTCACGAGAGGGACTCGGGTGCGTGACCATGGATTGCCCCACGTCACCACCACCCGGTCCAACACTTTATAATAAGGAGAACGAAACATATGGCAGAATTGATCCCCCCTCATGGAGGAAAAGGCTTGACCTGCTGTCTGCTCGAAGGCGCCGACCGGGAAGCTGAACTGAAGAAAGCACAAGGTCTCAAGAAAATCACCATCAGCCCCCGGGAAAAGGGCGACCTGATCATGATGGGCATCGGCGGGTTCAGCCCCCTGACCGGTTTCATGACGAAGGCCGACTGGAAGGGTGTTTGCGACACTTTCCTGCTGGCTGACGGTACCTTTTGGCCTATTCCGGTAACCCTTTCCGCTTCCAAGGAAGACGCTGCTGCCATCGCCATCGGGAAAGAAATCGCGCTGTTTGATCCCGAGCGCAACGAGTTCATGGCCACCATGAAGGTCACCGAGAAATATGAAATGACCGAGGCCGACAAGAAGTATGAATGCGAAAAGATCTACATGGGCGAAGGCACCAAGACGGCCGAGGAGTTTTGGAAAATCGCCAAGGACGACCATCCCGGCGTGCAGATGGTGATGCAGCAGAAAGCGGTCAATCTGGCCGGCCCGCTCAAAGTACTCAGTGAGGCCGAATATCCCACCCAATATCCCGGCGTTTACATGAGACCGGCCGAATCCAGAAGAATTTTTGCGGAACGTGGATGGAATGAAATAGCTGCTCTTCAGCTGCGCAACCCCATGCACCGTTCCCACGAATATCTGTGCAAGATCGCTGTTGAAGTCTGCGACGGCGTGTTCATTCACTCTCTGGTTGGCAACCTCAAACCCGGCGACATTCCCGCCGAAGTCCGCGTAAGATGTATTGACGCTTTGGTTAAAAATTACTTCGTCGAGGACAAGGTCCTCCAGGGCGGGTATCCCTTGGATATGCGCTACGCCGGTCCCCGTGAAGCCCTTCTTCACGCCACCTTCCGCCAGAACTACGGGTGCTCCCGCATGATCATCGGCCGCGACCATGCCGGCGTAGGCGATTTCTACGGCATGTTCGAAGCCCAGACCATTTTCGACAAGATCCCCAAACCGGCAGGCGGGAAAGCCCTGCTCTGCACACCGCTCAAGATCGACTGGACCTTCTATTGCCATAAATGTGACGGCATGGCGTCCCTCAGGACCTGCCCCCACGGCAAGGAAGACCGGGTTCTTTTGAGCGGTACCGCCCTGCGCAAAGGTCTCTCCGAAGGAGCTCCCATTCCGGATCATTTCGGCCGTGAAGAAGTGCTCGACATTCTTCGGGAGTACTATGCCGGCCTGGAAGAAAAGGTTGAGATCAAGCTGCACGCTGCTGCCACGGGCGATAAGAAATAACCGGGTTACTATTTCCTGGGTCAAGAAAGGGAGAGGCACTGGCGAGTGCCTTTCCTTTTTTTATTGGGCGGCGACCGCGGTCTTGAGCGCTTTACCAAGTGGCGGCATGGGCAGGATTGCCTTTTTCGGTTGAAATGGGCCCGCACAATGGACTATGTTCCATCCCTGTTTTGTACATCAATGTTTCCCACTTGTTGCAGAATGTCCTGGTTATTCGTGCATGTCCCCCAAGGATGATCAATCGTTGCGACCGGCACGGGAGGAGAGGGTTATGGCTGACGCATTGAACGGAAACCGGAGTATCCTGGTGGTGGGAGGTGGCATTACCGGCTTGAGCGCTGCCCTCGAAGCTGCTGAAGCGGGATTCCCGGTTATTCTGGTGGAAAAAGAAGCATCGCTCGGCGGGCGGGTATCCCAGATGAACCAGTATTTCCCGAAATTGTGTCCTCCCAGTTGTGGCCTTGAAATCAACTACCGGCGCCTCCGCAATAATCCTCTCATTCACGTTCATACCCTGGCGGAAGTGGTGAAAGTCGAAGGCGCGGCGGGAGCCTTCGAGGTGACCGTGCGGCTCAGCCCCCGATATGTCACCGAAACCTGCACGGCCTGCGGGTTGTGTGAAGCGGCCGCAACGACCTGCCTTGCCGATCCTTTCAACTATGGCATGAAGCAGGTCAAGGCAATCCGTCTGCCTCACGAGTTTGCCTTTCCCCTGCGCTATGTCCTTGCGCCCGAGGTTCTCGGCACGGCCGAGGCAGAACGGATCAAAGCGGCCTGCCCCTATCATGCGATTGACCTGGAGATGGCACCCGAGGAGCTCAGATTCCGGGTCGCCGCCATCATCTGGGCGGCCGGGTGGCAACCCTATCAGGCTGAAAAGATCGGCTACTATGGCTTCGGCAAACACCGTAACGTCATCACCAATGTCATGCTGGAACGGCTGGCGGCCGCTAACGGCCCGACCGGGGGCCGCATCAGGCGCCCCTCTGATGGTGCTGAAGTCACCCGCATCGCCTTCGTTCAGTGCGCCGGCTCACGTGATGAGAACCATCTTCCTTACTGTTCCGGGGTCTGCTGCCTGGCGTCACTGAAACAGGCCACCTACCTCCTGGAGCAGAACCCGGAAGGGTGCGTTACCATTTTCTTCATCGATATTCGGGCTCACGGTCGCTACGAACAATTCGTCGCCAGGGTGCAGGCTGACGACCGGGTAAACCTGGTCAAGGGAAAGGCCGGAGAGATCACCGAAGACGCGTCATCGGGGATGGTGACGGTGCAGGTGGAAGATCAGGCCAGTGGGAGAATCATGCGGGAGCAATTCGATCTGGTCGTGCTTGCGACCGGCATGGTGCCCAATGCCCCGGCTTTCAGAATCGCGAGCGAGGAACTGGCCGTTGACGATTCAGGATTCCTGGTAAATGACCGGGCCGCAACCGGAATCATCGGTGCCGGCTGTGCCCGACAGCCGGCCGATGTCGCCGCCTGTGTCCAGGACGCAACTGCGGCAGCGCTCAAGGCCATTCAAGCGGTGGGCAGGAGGTAGTGCGATGGAAAAGCGGACAGGGGTTTACATTTGCACCGGATGCGGCATTGGTGAGGCCATCGCAAGCGCTGCTCTGACCAGGATCGCCACGGAGGAATACAAGGTTCCCGTCTGTAAGGAGCACCCCTTCCTTTGCAGTTCCGAAGGCCAGGCTTTGCTTCGAGGCGATTTGGAGGCAGCGGGACTGACCACGCTCGTTATTGCCGCCTGTTCGCCACGGGTGATGACCGATGTCTTCAGGTTCGGCCCGGATAAGATAGTGGAACGGGTCAACCTGCGGGAGCAGGTCGTCTGGTCGCACCCGCCCAATGATGAAGACACCCAGATGTTGGCCGAAGATCAGCTCCGGATGGGCATCGTCAGGGCAAGAGAGGCGGAACCGCCCACACCCTTCCTGGCAGAGGATCTGAGCCGGCGGATTCTGGTGGTGGGCGGCGGGCTGGCCGGCATGACTGCGGCCACCGAAGCCGCCAAAGCGGGCTATGAAGTCGTCCTGGTTGAATGCAGCGACCGTCTTGGGGGCTATCTCAAAGAGGTCTTTAAACTTCCCCCGTCTCACCCGCCCTATGACGAACTCCAGGACTTTGATCTCAACTCCCTGACTCAGGAACTGGATGCCCGGCCGGAAATCACGACCTACCTGGGAGCTCAGATTCGGGCGATTTCGGGCGCTCCCTGCATGTTCGACGTTCAGATCAGCCAGAATGGTCGGGAAGCCCTCGAACGCGTCGGCGCCATTGTGCTGGCGTCAGGTTCCGTCCCGTACAACCCGGAGCAACTGGCACAGCTCGGCTATGGGAAAGCTGCGGATGTCGTCACCATGCCCCAATTGGAGGCCATGTTTGCGGCGGGCCGAGTGGTGCGACCCTCAACCGGGCAGCCGGTCACGAGTGTTGCCTTCATTCTCTGCGCCGGTTCTCGCAATCCCGCCCATCTGCCGTACTGTTCCGCCGCATGTTGTGTGGAATCGCTCAAACAAGCCCGCTGTTTCAAAGAATCCGATCCCGCCCTGCCGGTTTATGTCTTCTACAAGGACCTTCGCGCTGCCGGCAATTACGAATTCCTCTATAAGCGACTCCAGCAGGACGGCGTCGTTTTTGTCCGGGGGACGGTTACCGACGTCCAGGAAGACGGCGCCGGCGGACTGGTCGTGATGGCCGACGATGTGCTCACCGGCTCCGCCATGGTCTCGGAGAGCGTCGATCTCGTCGTGCTGGCAACCGGCATGGTCCCGACGACCACCTTTGGAGAAGCGTTCAAGGCGCAAGCCCCCAAGGAAGGCGAGGAAGCTCAGGCGGTTCCTCCAGATACCGTGCTGGTTTCCCATATTTTGAATCTGCAATATCGCCAGGGTCCGGAACTGCCCGCCCTCCAATACGGGTTCCCCGACTCCCATTTCATCTGTTTTCCTTATGAATCACGGCGCACCGGCATCTATCCCGCCGGTTCGGTGCGGGCCCCCATGGATTACGCCCGGTGTCTCACGGATGCAACGGGGGCGGCGCTCAAGGCCATCCAGTGCGTCGAAATGGTTTCCCGGGGCCGAGCGGTGCATCCACGCGCGGGGGATGAGAGCTATCCCGAATTTTTCATGCAGCGCTGTACCCAGTGCAAACGCTGCACCGAGGAATGCCCCTTCGGCGCCATCAATGAAGATGAAAAGGCCAATCCGCTTCCCAATCCCACCCGCTGTCGCCGTTGCGGAGTGTGCATGGGGGCCTGCCCGGAGCGCATCATCTCCTTCCGGAACTACTCGGTGCCGATGATCGGCAATATGATCAAGAGCATCCATGTTCCCGACGAGTACGAGGAGAAGCCGCGCCTGCTGGTACTGGCCTGCGAGAATGACGCCTATCCGGCGCTCGATCTGGCTGGCATCCGGCGGCTCACCTACAATCCGTGGGTCAGATTCATTCAGGTCCGTTGCCTGGGGTCCATTAATCTCGTCTGGATCGCCGACGCCCTTTCCAAAGGCATTGACGGTATCCTGCTGCTGGGTTGCAAGCACGGCGAGGACTATCAGTGTCACTTTATCAAGGGCAGTGAGCTGGCCACGATTCGCATGACCAAGATCCAGGAAACGCTCAACCGGCTGGTATTGGAATCCGACCGGGTCCGGGTCGAACAGGTGTCCCTTGCCGATCACGATCGTCTCCCGGAAATCCTGGACAGCTTTGCCAACCGCGTGCAGGAACTGGGGCCAAACCCATACAAGGGCTACTGAGGAGCATTGACTGATGGAACTGAAAAACGTTTCTCTTGAAATGCGGGACTACATCGTGGAAATGGGGGCGGAGACCATCAACTGGTGCATGCAGTGCGGACTGTGCACGAACCTTTGCCCATGGCGTCTGTTCCCTGGAGAGACCAGCCAGCGCTTCAACATTCGCCATATGCAGCGGTTGGGACAGATGGGCATGGAAGGCTTTGAAGAAGAAATCGCGCTCTTCGCGTGTTCGACCTGCCGGATGTGTCAGACGAACTGTCCGCGAGGGGTCAAGATTATCGAAAACGTGCGAGCCCTGCGTTCCAGCATCGTGGGCGGTGGAATGGTTCCTCCTCATTTGCGGCCGACGTTGGGCAGTGCTCATGCCCATGGCAATCCCTGGTCGGGCCCGCGAGAGAAGCGAACGGCCTGGCAGGAAGGGTTGAACATTCCTCCGTTCGGGCCGGAGACCGAATACTTTCTCTTTGTTTGCTGCCATTCCTGCTATGATGGGCGGAGCATCAAGATCGCAAAGAGCCTTGTCGCGCTCCTGCAGCACGCTGGCGTAAGCTTCGGCGTCATTGGACCGGAGGAGAGCTGCTGCGGCGAGAGCATGCGCAAACTGGGAGATGAGGAGCTTTTTCAGAAACTCGCCCAGTCCAACATCCAGCTCTTCAACCGGCGGGGAGTGCAGAAGATCATCACTACCTCGCCCCATTGCCTGTGGACCTTTGTCAACGAATACCCGGAACTGGGCGGCGATTGGGAAGTGGTACACTACACCACGCTGCTGAACCAGCTGCGGCAGGAGGGCCGGCTCACCCTCGGCCGCGAGCATGACAAACGGGTCGCTTTTCATGACCCGTGCTATCTGGGGCGGCACAGCAGCATTTTTGAGGCTCCGAGGGAACTGCTGGCCGATGTGGTGCGGGGTGAGCCGGTGGTACTCGAACGGGAGCGCGAGGCCAGTCTCTGTTGCGCCGGCGGTGGGGGTCGAATCTGGGCTGAGGTCCCCGTGGGCGAGCGTTTTGGAGAGATGCGTATCAAGGATGCCCTTGCCGCCGGGGCAGACGTCCTGGCAACCTCCTGTCCTTATTGTGTGAACATGTTGACGGATGCCTGCAAAAGCCTGGAACAGCAGGATTCGCTTGCGATTGTGGAATTGTCCGAGCTTCTGGTGTCAGCGTTGCCGGGAAAAGCGTGATCGGTGAGCAGTATAGCGTGAAGGGCTTTGAGGCCGTGTTCCCAAGATTGGTATCGCAGCATGATAGAGGGATGAAAGCAACCCATGGATAGTAGTGCCGCTCAAGAGAAGCGCCCGGTTCTGACGGAGGAGAGTCCTTTTCATTTCTCCTGTAATGACTCACTGCCGTGTTTTACCCAGTGCTGCCGGGATGTTAACATCTACCTGACACCCTACGACGTACTCCGCCTGCGCCGCGCCCTGAGCATCGGGTCGACAGAGTTCCTGGCGCGCTACACGCGGCATTTTCTGGATCGATCGACCAGCATCCCGATCGTGCAACTGGCGATGGCGCCCGACAGCCTGCAATGCCGGTTGCTCGCCGTTAATGGCTGCAGCGTCTACCACGACCGCCCCTGGGCCTGCCGCATGTATCCCCTCGATCTTACCGGCCAGGCAGGCACCTATCGGCTTGTCTCCGGGAGCGACCGCTGCCTCGGGCTGCGGGAGCGGGCGGGGCGGACCGTTGCTCAATGGCTGGCAAGCCAGGAAATCGCTCCGTATACAGCCATGGAAGAGGCGTTTCACGCGGTCATGCCGCGGAGCTTCGTGCCGGGAACCGACCTTGGGGTGGGGCTGGGGAAGGTGCTGTTCCTCGCTTTCGATCTCGACCGCTTTGCCGAACTCCTTCAAGATGCCCGTTTTCAAACCTTTTACGACGTGGATGAAGCACTCTTCGCACAGGCTCAAGCCAACGACGAGGCCCTGCTGCGCCTGGCCTTTCGCTACATTCGCGCTCAGATGGATGAACTCTATTCATTGACGAAGAAATAGGGCCGGCTGGAAGGGTGACTTTATTACCAACTTCACCACTGACCGCTGGAGAATGCTTGTGACTGTTGTCAAAACCGCTCCTGAGGCCATTCAGGAGAAACTCGAGGCGTTGTCTGACGGCACCTTCCACTTTGCCTGTCATCCCGGTGTTCCCTGCTTCACCGAATGCTGCCGGGATCTGAGGCTGCTGCTGACGCCCTACGATATCCTCCGTCTCAAGACCCATCTGCATCTGGAGGCTGGGGCCTTCCTGGCGGAATACACGGAAAGCCGCTTCGATGATCAGCACCACCTCCCCCTGATTTATCTCAAGATGCTCGAGGACGAGCGCCGGCGCTGTCCGTTCGTTGCGCCGGAGGGGTGCCGGGTTTACGAAGATCGCCCGGCCGCCTGCCGGATCTATCCCATTGCCCAGGCTACGCGCCGTCATCGGGTGCACCAGACGGTGATCGAACAGTATTACGTGCTCCGTGAAAACCATTGCCGGGGCTTCGAACAGGAGCGTCGCTGGGCGATCGGCGAGTGGATCAGGGACCAGGGGCTGGAACCCTACCAGGAATGGAACGAGCTCTGGATGGAGCTCATCACGCACCCGCAGTTGCGTTCCGGCCCGCCGCTCTCAACCAGGCAGCACCAGATGTTTTTCCTCGCCGGCTATAACCTGGATAAATTCCGTGAGTTCGTGCTTGGAAGCCGCTTCCTGACCGCCTTCGAAATCGGCGAGGAGACGGTTGAAGCGCTCGCAGCCTCTGATGAAACCCTGCTCAAGCTGGCCTTCAAGTGGCTTAAGTTTGCGCTCTGCAACGAGCCGACCTTGCAGCTGCGGTAGCGCTGACCAGCTGTCCGTTCACTGCTCCGCTCTACCCACCACACCGACTGAGTCTCAGAACCTTCAGGCGCGACTGCCGATCCTAGCCGAGCGGGAGGGTTATGCTCAGCACGACCAGGTCCCGGTCCTTCCGCCTGAGTTCGACCAATCCCTGGTGTTTGTGGATGATCATCTTGGCCATGGGAAGGTCGAGCATCTGGGGGCGATCAATGGAGGTCGCGAAGGGATAGAAGAAATGTTCGAGGTCGTCCTGGGATAAGCGGACTCCCCTGAGGGACATTTCCAGGTGAGCATTGCGTTCACCGGCGTAGGTCCGCACTTCCAGAGTTTGCTCCGGCTGGCAGAGTTCCAGCAGGGCCATGAAGATGTTTGCCAGAGCCCGCTTGGTGAGATCCTGGTCCAGGGAGATGGGGGGGAGTTTGGTCGAGAGGTGCAGGTCGAGGTGCACATTGAGGCCGGTGAACAGGTCCTGCTGGTCGTTCACGACCTCGAGCACGAGATTGTTCAGAGACGAGACGGCGCGCACGAGTTCGAACGGCTTGAGATAGACCAGCATCTGCTCGAGGATCTTCTCCAGACGTGCCACCTGCTGCACGATGATCTGGGCCTTTTCCCGCGCCGGGTGGGACTCGGGGAGGCTCTGCACGATGCGGCGGGAGAATCCGCCGGCGACCACCAGCGGATTCCTGATTTCATGGGCGAGCCGGGCTGAAATCTCGCTGAGGGTTCGGAGTTCCTCGGTCTGGATGATCTGTTCCTGGAGTTGATGGCGTTCGGTAACGTTGACAAGAAACCCGTCCACGGAAAAAAGTCGTCCGTTTTCATCGTAAACCGGCAGGGCATGGTCGAGGATGTGCACAAACTCGCCGTTGGGGTGCAAGATGCGGTATTCCGCCCTGAATTCTTCTCCTTCGCACAGACACCGGTCCATGAGCGGCCAGACACGCGGCCGGTCTTCCAGCCAGACCTTCTCTTTCCAGAAGCCCGGTGTGTTCAGGGCCTCGTGAGGCGGGACGCCGGTGAGATCTTCAATGAACTGATTGATGTAGACCGTTCGCCCGTCCTGCAGCACCCGGTACACCACCAGCGGTACGTTTTCCACCAGGGTGCGGTACTTTTCTTCGGATTCCCGCAAGGCATGAGTGCGCGCCTGCACCATTTCTTCCAGATTGACGGTATAGAGCCGTTCCTTTTCCCGCGATTGCCGGAGGGCGAGGAGCATGTTATCAAGCGCGTCGGCAAGAACGCCCAGTTCTCCCTGGGGATGAACATCGAGCGGCACCTCCTCCTCGCCCGCCGCAATGGCTCCGGCAAAACCGATCATCTGGCCGATAGGTTCGGTAAAATGGCGGCTGATGGCATAAATGGCCCACGCCGACAGGATCATTCCAAAAATCCCCAGAGCTACCATCAGTTGGCGGTAGCGGGTGGCGAGCAGCAGGGTTTCGGTCCGCCGCATTCCCAGTTCTATCAGGGCTACCTTCTCACCCTTGTAGTCCTCGACGGTTCCCAGCAGAATCGCAAACGGGACCCCCAGAACTTCTTTGCGCAGAATCTCGGGCTGGTTGAGCTGGAAGGCCCGGGCATACTCGGGATCGGCCCGCGCGGCGAAGTCGGCAAAGGTCGTCGCCAGGCTCGTGAACCGAGGCTGGTTGTCGTCCGGAACGAGCAGCGAGGCCTCAATATCAAACTGCTGCTTCAGATCGTCGAGGAAAACCTTGCCGAAATTGAAGCCGATTTCAACCACACCGACCATTCTTTCGCGAAAGAACACCGGCGCAACCCCCCGGATGCCATAGCCGGTGAGGCCCTTTTCAAGACCAAAGACCTCATCTTCGCGGGCCACAGCATCGGCGATGGTCTTGCGGTAGCTCAGGTCATCGCCGTATTCATGGAGCCTCTGGAAGCGCACAAAATTGCGGGGCGGCAGGGTATGGAAATTGAACTGGGTGATCCCGTAATGCTCGTCCATGAAACGATACCACGGGTAGCAGAGCTGGATCAGACGCATACGCTCTTCCGCTGCCAGGGCTTCGGCGATTTCGGGATTGCGGGCAAAGCTCGAGGCCAGGCTGACCGCCCATCGTCCCTGGACTTCCAGGTTGTGGCGAAAGGCGCGGTGAGCACTGGCCAGCCGGTCGTTTTCTTCGGTGGCAATGATCGTGTTCTGGCTGAGGATGGCCAGCCCGACGAGGCTGAAGGTCCCGAGGAAGGCGAGAAAAAAGAAAGGGATGCTGAGACGGGTGCGCAGCGGCAAGACCGCGAGCCGCCGACGCAATGGCCCACTCGGCAGTGCTTTTGCCATGGCTGTTCCCTCGCTCAGGGGGTCAGCGGTCAATGGCCTCTCATATTGTCCAGGCCCCGGCGAAGTCGTTCGAGAACCGTCTCCTTTCCGAGCACATTCACGATTTCGAAGATGCCCGGACTGACGGTCTGACCGGTGAGTGCGACCCGCACGGGTTGCGCGATTTTGCCGAGCTTGAGGCTGAAGGCCGCGGCGACCTCCTGGAAGGCGTGTTCGAGAGCTGCCTCATCAAACCCGTCCAGCTTTTCCAGGGAATGGATCAGCTTCGTGAAGGGTTCGATCATGGCGGGTATCAGGTGCTTTTGGGCGGCGGCCGGGTCGCAGGTGATCTCGGATACCAGGTAAAACTTCATGGCATCAGCCATTTCGACCAGGGTATGAGTCCGCGGCTGGAGCGTCGGGATCGCTTTGGCGAGATAGTCGGCAGGCTTATCGGGATACTTCCGGGCGGCCAGGAACGGGCGCACCAGCGGCACCAGCGATTCGGGACGGCGGGCTCTCAGATAATGAGCATTCAGCCAGAGGAACTTCTCCGGATCGAAGACGGCGGGTGAGGTCCCGACGTTTTCCAGACTGAAATGCTCGATGAGTTCTTCGCGGCTGAAAATCTCCTGATCGCCGTGTGACCACCCTAACCGCACCAGGTAATTGACGAGCGCTTCCGGTAGGTAACCCATTTCCTGGTAAGCTATCACGGAAGTAGCCCCATGGCGTTTGGAGAGTTTCGCCCGATCCCGCCCGAGGATCATGGGCACGTGGGCAAAATGGGGCAGGGGCACCTCGAGTGCCTGGTAGATCAGGATCTGCCAGGGGGTGTTGGGCACGTGGTCGTCACCCCGGATCACATGAGTGATCTCCATGGTGATATCATCGATCACCACGGCGAAATTGTAGGTGGGTACGCCGTCACTGCGTTGGAGGACCAGGTCATCCAGTTCGGCATTGTCGAAAAGGATGGGGCCCTTGATGAGATCCTTCAGGACGGTCGTTCCGACTTGCGGGCAGCGGAAGCGGATGACCCGGTTGGGTCCCGGACCCAGCTCACGATCCCGGCAGCGGCCGTCGTATTTGGGTTTGCGGCCGGCGGCGAGAGCGGCCTGGCGGCGCTCCTCCAGATCGGCCGGGGTGCATTCACAATAATAGGCATGCCCTGTCGCCAGCAGCTTTTGCAGGTACTCACAATAGATTTCCAGCCGTTGAGTCTGATAAAAGGGACCCTCATCCCAGGTCAGCTCAAGCCATTCCATAGCGTCCAAGATGGCCTTGATGGCCTCATCGGTGGATCGCACCACATCCGTATCCTCGATCCGCAGAATGAACTTGCCCCCGTGGTGCCGGGCAAAGAGCCAGTTGAAAAGGGCGGTGCGCGCTCCCCCGATGTGGAGAAAGCCGGTCGGGCTGGGGGGAAACCGGGTGATGACAGGTTCCATGAGCAGGTGAACTCCTTTTTTCATGATCGATTGCCCTGCGATGCCGAGAGTGTTACGCATAACACAGTTGCCCGGCGAACTCAAGCAAGAGGCAGGAACCGCCGTCGGCGCCGACTTGATAAAAGCGGGCGGGCCGCGCCCGCACCTCGCTGGGGCCGAAAAGTTCTTCTCCGCCGCACTCAAAACTTGCCCAATTTCCCGGCATCTGGCAGTATACCCGCGTCCTCTCATGGTCCCCCCTTCCCTGACGGTACGGATGAGGGGCTCTGCAGCTGCTCTGGGAACATCTTGAAGAAGGCCGAAGCTTGATGATGAAAAAGATTTTTCTCGTGATCGGTTGCCTGGTGATGGGTGCGTCTTTTTGGGGATGCGGTGCGAAGCGCGGGGAACTGCCCCCGCCAACGATTGCTCCCGCGCTCTCGAGCATCCAGGTCCGGGTGGTGGACGTTTCCAATGAGACCCGCGAACTCTATGAGGTGGACGTCATTGGGATGATGTGGAGCGCCCTGGAAGAATCGCTCAAGAAACGGGGGATGCTCTGGAAACCCGACTCTGGAGGCGTGCCCCTGACCCTGGAGGCGCAGGTGCTCCGCTACGAGGAGGGAACGGTCTGGCTGCGCTGGTTCCTGCCTGCGTGGGGCAGAACCACTCTCACCACCAAAGGCGACCTCAAGGAGGGAGGGCGGCTCATCGCCTCGGCGGAAGCCAAGGAAGCGATCACCTTTGGCCACCAGACCTTTAGCATCGGAGCCTGGCGAAAGATCTTCGGAGAGGTGGCCGAGGACCTGGTCAGCCAGCTGACCCAAAGCCTGTAGTACAGCGCGGCATAAGTCTTGACCCGCTTAGGGCAGGTGTATGGCTGTTCCCCTTGCCGTTGCGTTTCATGTTCATTCAACGCAACCTACGGCTACGGCGAGCATCGACCCAAACGCGAGGATGGTAGTTGCGTTGAATGAACATGAAACGCAACATGGGTAATGGTGCCGAACTTTCGCGGCGCTGTCCTGGCGGATTTGACGGGTGAGACCGGGAGGCGAGCCTGGGAGGGCAGTATGGGTTCATAAAAGGCTTGACTTCCACCACCGATTCGAGCATTATTCAACCTCCCGAGCGGGAAGTGAGGGTTGCCTGCCCCTGGCAGGTATGGGAAGGGCGGATAGCTCAGCCGGGAGAGCATCGGCCTTACAAGCCGGGGGTCACAGGTTCGAACCCTGTTCCGCCCACCAGGGAGATGATTGCGGGGTCGTAGTTAAGATGGTTATAACGCCGGCCTGTCACGCCGGAGGCCGAGGGTTCAAGTCCCTTCGACCCCGCCAGCAAGCACAGGGGCTAGCTCACCGAGCTGGCCCCTTTTTTTTACTGAGGATGGGTGCCACCGGCTGCCCGGGACCGCAACCCCGAGCTGCCGATTTCAAGGCGAGACGACCGCGATGACGACAGCACTCCAGATCGAACCGGGCCGGCCATTGCCGTGGGGGGCTTATCACCGCCATGGAGGGGTCAACTTCTCGCTCTTCAGCCGCAGTGCCACGCGGGTCTGGCTGGAGCTCTACGACCGGCCCGAGGACGGCGCCCCCGCCATGGTGATCGAGCTCGACCCCGACCACCACCGCACGGGCGACATGTGGCATGTCTGGCTCAAGGGGGCAACCTACGGGCAGCTCTACGCCTTTCGTGTGGATGGTCCCTACCAGCCGGCCGAAGGGCACCGCTTCAACCGTCACCGCCTCCTCATCGACCCTTACGCCACGGCTCTCCTGGGCACCTCCCGCTGGGACTGGCAGCGGGCCCTGGCCTTCAACGGCGACTCGCCCGAGCGGGACCTCACCTTCTGCCCCGAGGAGAACGCGCATTGGTCGCCCAAATGTCTGCTCGCCGACCATCGTTTCGAGTGGGGCGGGGATCGGCCGCTGAAGGTCGGCTGGCCCGACACCGTCATCTACGAAACCCATGTGCGGGGACTCACCATCCACCCCTCCTCCGGCGTCACTCACCCGGGAACCTTCCTGGGTGTTATCGAGAAAATCCCCTACTTCCGGGAACTCGGAGTCACCGCCGTCGAACTCATGCCGGTGCAGGAATTCAATGAAAACGAGCTGGTGGTGCGCAACCCGCTCACCGGCGAATTGCTCCGCAATTACTGGGGTTATAATACCGTTGCCTTTTTCGCCCCCAAAGAATCCTACGGCACGGGCGCGTCCCCAGGCTGTCAGGTCGCTGAATTCAAAACCATGGTAAGGGAATTGCACAAAGCCGGGATCGAGGTGATCCTCGATATCGTTTTGAATCACACGGCGGAAGGGGATGAACTGGGGCCGACCCTCAATTTTCGGGGAATCGAAAACCGCATTTACTACATGCTGAAAAGCGATCGCCGCGGCTATCAGAACTTTTCGGGCTGCGGCAACACCCTCAACTGCAATCACCCCGTGGTGCGCTCCTATATCCTCGACTGCCTGCGTCACTGGGTGATCGAGATGCACGTGGACGGCTTTCGGTTCGATCTCGCCTCGGTCCTGGGCCGGGATGAACAGGGCGATGTCCTGCCGAATCCCCCTCTTCTCGAAGCCATCGCCGAAGACCCGATTCTGCGGGATGTAAAGCTCATCGCCGAGGCCTGGGATGCCGGCGGGGCATATCAGGTGGGATCGTTTCCGGGACTGCGCTGGTCGGAATGGAATGGGCGTTTTCGCGACGATATTCGCCGCTTCTGGCGGGGCGAGCCCGGCCTGGTGCCGCTCCTGGCGACCCGCCTCTGCGGCAGTGCCGACCTCTACCAGGGCAACCGCAAGGTGCCCATGAACAGCATCAATTTTGTCACCTGTCACGACGGGTTCACCCTCAACGACCTGGTCAGCTACCAGCAGAAGCACAACGAGGCCAACGGGGAGCAGAGCCGGGATGGGGAAAATGTCAACTTCAGCCACAATTACGGTACGGAAGGGGATACCCGCGATCGGACCATCGAGGCCGTCCGGTTGCGCCAGATCAAGAACCTGCTGGCAACGCTCCTCATTTCCCGGGGGGTTCCCATGATCCTCGGCGGCGATGAATTCCGCCGCACCCAGCGCGGCAACAACAACGCCTATTGCCAGGACAATGACATCTCATGGTACAACTGGGAGCTGCTGCGGGAGCATCGGGAACTGTTCCGCTTTACGCGGGAAATGCTGGCCTTCCGCAGGCGCCATCGGGTGCTCCGCACGGAAGACTTCTACCGGGAGGGGGACATCCTCTGGTTCGGACCGACCGGCCGTGCTCCCACCTGGGACGACGGCGCTCGCAGTCTGGGATGCATCATCCAGCCGTCCGCCGCGCCGCCGACCGTCCGGGAACCGGCAGCGCTCGGCCTGTTGTTCAATGCCGACGGGCAGGAGGTGAGGTTCCGGCTACCGGCCACGCCGGGAAATCGGCGCTGGCTTTTGGCGGTCGATACGGCCAAACCATCGCCCCATGATATCCGGGCCGAGGGTGAGGAAAGCGCGCTCGAACGACCGGATTCCTATCGAATGCAGCCCCGCTCCATGGTCATTCTGGTGGCTTCGTGAACCTCCTCTCGCACGCGGGCGCTGCGGCCGTCCATGGGGATGAACCGGCAACCTCCGGAAAGGTGTGATCAGTGACCACCACCGTTGAACAGATCAAGACCGGGAGCGGCCTTGCACTCGTCGTTGAAAAGCGGGTCGAGGCCGATGGCGCGCTGGCAATAGCCATTTCCACCAACCATCAGCAGCCGTGTGTCCTCCACTGGGGATTGTGTCGGAGCGACCGGCCCGGCTGGCAGCTTCCACCCCGTGAGGTCTGGCCCGAGGGGACGCGGGCGGTCGACCACCTGGCGGTGCAGACTCCCTTTGCCGGGGCGAACGGTCATCGTCGCATCACCATCGATTTGGGTCAAACGGTGGATTTTGCCGCCCTCGAATTCGTCCTGTTTTTCCCCGGTGACCAGCTCTGGGACAATAACAGGGGCCGCAATTACCGGATCCCCATTCCGAAGCCGGCAGGGCTCCCCGAAGAGCTCGGCGGCCAACTCGGGGAGCCGCCCTTCGCAAAGCCTCGCGGCGGACCGCTGGCGGGCCCCGGCGAGGAAGCGACGGAATCTGCGCTCTGCTATGAGAATGCCCACGATCTTGCCTCCGGGGGTTGTCTCGAGGTCACCGTAGCCCGTGTCGGCACCCGCTATCAGGTGGTCCTGACGGCCGCGAGCGACCCGCCGCTGATCCTGCACTGGGGGATAGCGGGGCGCTCGCGCCACGATTGGCATCCACCGCCATCGGCCCTGCTGCCGCCCGGGACCGTTTTGTTACAGGAGTCGGCGGCCCGGACCCCCTTCCTTCCTCACCACGGCAGGCAGCGCCTGGAGCTCACCGTGGACCAATCCCAGGCGCCGCTCGGGATCGTTTTTGTGCTGCAGGAGGCCGATACCGGGCGCTGGTTGAAGGAGCGGGGCAGAAATTTCT
>Ga0255347_1002881_pt1 | contig 23388 bp, 19 predicted proteins | sample wastewater_treat_2_FD_192479 | JGI IMG/M metagenome (GOLD analysis project Ga0255347, IMG submission 192479) | Wastewater microbial communities from Lulu Island WWTP, Vancouver, Canada - plant24 | ecosystem: Engineered > WWTP > Wastewater > Unclassified | place: Canada: Vancouver, British...
CATTCTTTATGAAAAACTCAATGACGCGTCTATGACCTTCAAGATCGTCATCATTCAGGTAAAAGCAAGAAACCCCCTCGCTGGCATTGCTGTGTTTGCACTCCTCGACAATTCCTTCTTTAATTGCTGCTTTACATACACCCTCTACAAATGAACGATCTGCAAAGAAATACATCCATTTTCCGACTTTGTTTTCATCAAAATCAGGATCTTTATCTGTAATGTAATAAACCCACGCCGGATTTTTTATCACCCTCATACATCACCTCCAAAATGCTCTACAGCAATATTATCGAGCTGCTTGGCGATCTCTGGGAACTCCTGATTCAAATCCAGAGTCCTAACGCTGATCTTGTTTCCGCTCATCTGATAGCTGTTATCCGGCTGCAGTTCTTCATCTGTTCCTGCGTACAACAGCATTCCAGAAACTTTATGGTCTTGCCCTTGTAGCTGCATTTCCTTATTTTTGACGTAAGTAAAAATCTGATAGAGGTTTGCAGAGTGGATCGTTCTCTTATTGAACTGCACCTGCATTGTGTTCTCATAGTATTTTGCGTCAATTATCAGTGTTTTTCCTTGATAACTTAACATGATGTCAGATTGCATCACTGGCAGAAACTCATTCTCTCCATCATCTAACTGCCAAGGAATCTGCGCAGCGCTTGCAGACAGACGTGGAAATTCTCTCCTGTAATACTCAAGTATAAATTTTTCATACAGACGGCACATCCGCTGTTCATCAAGGAAATCCATGAGTTTTGTGGAGCCATCTGACTGTGTCTGCAAAAGGCCTTTTATGACCAGATAGCAAACCGAGATAAGCATTCGATAAGTCTGATTATTTCTGTTGTATTGAATATCCCAATTGATATGGTGAGCGTCCAGCGTATCCACATCATCAAAATAAACCATTAACTTCCGTAGTTCTTTTTTCCTTGCTTTGGAAATATCTGAGCGTAAAAGAAGCATTACAGTGGATTTTATAATCTGGTTCATATATGAATTCACAGAGAATTCATCGAACGTACAGACCATCTGTTTTTTCAAAATCGTCCGGCTTTTTATAGAGTCGGATATTTCGAGCTTTCCACGTAAGGCTGCCCGGCTCTCGGTTACCGGAATATATTCTCTGCCAAGGCCTCTTTTTATTTGCACAGCAATACCCCTCGATAATATCGCAGCACAAAGTTCAGCTGTATTATCGAAGTCCTCTGTAGCTATATTTTTATACCCCTGCTCATTCAAAACCTGAAATGCGTAGGAGAGCATATAGTATACATTTTGTATTGCTATCACTTAATCGCACCTCTCAAATTTGCAGTCCAGTCCCTAACCTTTGTAGCCTCATCAAACCAATATTCCTTGAGCAGCGGCACTAACTCATATTCAATAATCCCGGAAAGCGCATTATCATCTACCGCATCAGGATTAAGATTGCAGAAGTAGCTGTGGCCAATACAGAATCCTTCACCCAGTGATTCATCGTCAGCAATAGCCTTATTGAGGTTCTCTACGCACGCCACTAACCGATCAAACTTTATGTTGTCAATACTGGATTTGTACGCCTTAAAACCTTCTGAATCGAATCCCGGCTTAATCTCTATGAAAGCAAATCGTCTACGCAGAGCATAGTCAAGCATTGCTAAGCTGCGATCTGCTGTATTCATCATACCAATAATATAAACATTGCTCGGGACTGCAAATTTCTCGTCCGAATAAAGCAACTGAAGCTCAATGCCACGTTTATCGTTTTCAATCAGCATAAATAGCTCACCGAAAATCTTACTCAGGTTTCCTCTGTTTATCTCATCAATAATGAAGAAGTAATCGTTGTCGCTGTCAATTTCTGCTTTCTTACAGAAGTTATAAAAGGCTCCTTTTCGCAATTCAAAACCCGTAGCTGTGGGACGGAAACCCATAATAAAGTCTTCGTAGGAATAGCTCTGATGGAACTGAACCATCATCACACGGTCAACATCTTTAACACCCATGATGGCGTATGCAAGACGCTTCGCTACGAACGTCTTTCCAACACCCGGAGCACCCTGAAGAATGATGTTCTTTTTGTTCCGAAGTACAGCAACGATATTGTCATATACATCCTCATCCATGTAAACTTCGTCAAGAAAATCATCAACGGTATACGGCGGATATACCACAGCCTTATCTTCGTCTTCGTCAAGAATCTCATCATCAAACAGATCTTTGATCTGCTGAACAAAGTCACTATAAGGTGTGATATCTGTCAAAGTCTTCTGTGGAGTTTGATGCTGGATTGTCCAATCTCCCTTATGCGTCCATTTTACTGCGCGAACGTTATTAAATTCGTCTGATCGCTCAGCATCATATTCATAGGCGGACTCAACGACACCACGTCCAATAATTCCGTATATGCCCTTCTTAACAAATACAACGTCGCCGGGCTTCAAGTCGTGTGCAAACTGCCATGTTGCATGAGCAGAATTCTTGTAAGAACTGGTGTCCCCATAGACCTCCTTCATCTTTTGCTTCATTTCATCTTTTGAATCAAATGTGTTGAGATCGCCTATTTCACCCCATCCAAGAAGCATAATTCCGTTCTTGTAGCACTCATCCCATTTTTCTGCGCCTGAACCGGGAGCATAAATCCAATACCGAATAGTATCCACGTTGCTGTCAGCAAGAGCCCCGCTATCACCACTTCGTTTTGCGGCATTTTCTGCCACAGTGTTTTTGAAGAGGTCGGAAGCCATTTCGTCTGTGATATCGACGGTCATCCCAGCTTCCGTTAATGTCCAGACACCATGAATACTTTTGTCAATATATCCAGCGACAGCAAGATCGTTTCTTGCGAAAGCCACTTCATTTTCAAATTTATTTACGTTAGTTTTTCCTCTCGTGACGCTTATCTCTTCTTCGGTTAATTGTTCATTCTCTACGATTTTTGCTCTTACCTCTGCAGGAGTACCAGACCCACCAAGGTCACGAAGAGCCTGAACTATAGGACGAGTCCAGCGGATGTGAGCAGCATTAGACTGACTGTTTTTCTTACCTGTCTCTGCTTCACGCTGTTCCTGATTAACTCTCTCAGATACAATCCAAGCATAATAAGAAAGCTCTGGAAATGTATGATATTCATATTTCCCGGTATCCAACGCAGCCTTGCAGAGCTTTATGATTTCAAGATATTGATCAGCCGACGGGACTTTGTTAAGCATCGGCTTGACTTTTGTAACATAATCGGCAGGCATATTCTCTGGATCAGACATATACCAACGATTACGAGAATCAAGATTCAGAAAGGTGTACGGTCGAATCCAGTAAAGTCCCATTGTGATATTCCACCGGATTCCTTGCTGGTTCAGAACCACATCATAAGCTCGAACAAACGCCTGTTGATTTTCATCCGATTCATCTTTTGCATAATCCAGAGCAACCGAAAACAGGCTCCAGAGATTATCTATATCGTGCTCCGCTCGATCCTCCTGAAACCAGTAAAATGTAGCTTTAAGATTATTCAGAACCGGAATGCCGTCAAACGCATCAGGGATAGCAGCCGTTACACCAAACTCAGAAGCAATGCCCTTAATGATGGCTATCCTATTGGCATTGCTAATTCCCTTGTTGAACAGGCCGAACACGGTAAACGGATCTATATCCTTTGGATTATTATCGCTCTCCAGCTTCGGCAGTTTTATCCCAACATTCACATAAACCTGACGAATCTTTCGGATCAACTCAGGTCGAGAATCCTTATAAGGTAAGAGCTTATCTGCCAGCTCTGTATAAAAATCTATCCAACCGTATTCGTTAGCCATTACGTGTTCCTCCGTTCGCGTTTGTTTATTTTCTCTGCTGTGACCCCAGTTCCGGTACACCAACTTCTCTCAAAAATTCATTACATTCATCGACAGATTTTCCGGACATACCGGTAAACAAGTATTTGTACGCCTGATCTGTTCGATCTGTCGGCTTAAAAGATAAACCGGCCAGCGACAAGACTTCCTGCATTTCGTCGAGGCTTAATTCCAATCCGACGCCCATAGAAACCAATGGCATCATAGTGAATTTATGATCGGGCTTCTGCACTCTGGAATAATTCATAGCGTCGAGTCCAGTACGGTTTATAAAGATAGTCGTATTCCAGTGTGCTGACTCCATGGTATCCGACAAACGATACGACAAGTATAACTTTCTCATTCACGATTATTTCTTTGCGAAATCGCTTGATAAATTACGCCCCGGCGGTGTGATTGCTCTTGTGACAAGCAAAGGAACTATGGACAAGGAAAACTCCAATGTCCGCAAATATATCGCACAGAGGGCTGAGCTTATCGGAGCAATCAGACTTCCGAACGACACCTTCAAAGGCAATGCCGGAACAGAGGTTGTATCCGATATTCTGTTCCTGCAAAAGCGAGACAGGCTCATAGATATTGAACCTGATTGGGTTCATCTTGACACCGACGAAAACGGTATTAGGATGAACTCATATTTTGTTCAGCACCCGGAAATGATACTCGGCGAAATGAAAATGGTAAGCGGTCGCTTCGGACCGGAAGCAACCTGTGAGCCGTTTGAAAACGCCGACCTTTCCGAGCTTTTGAACGAAGCAGTATCAAACATTCACGGAGAAATCTCCGAATACGAGGTTGCCGATGAACTGGAGGAAGAAGATAATTCTATCCCGGCAGACCCTACGGTAAGGAACTTCTCTTATACGGTTTTGGACGATAAAATCTATTTCCGAGAGAACTCCCATATGTCTCCGGTGGAGGTATCGGCAACCGCTGAGAATCGTATCAAGGGTATGATTGGGATAAGGGATTGCGTCCGCAACCTGATTGAACTGCAAACCGAGGATTACCCGGACAGTGAAATCAAACAGGTACAGGAAAAGCTGAACACTCTGTATGACGGCTTTACAAAGAAGTACGGACTGATTAACAGCCGTGCCAATACTTCCGCCTTTTCCGACGACAGCTCCTATGCTCTGCTCTCAGCTCTTGAGGTCATCAATGAAGATGGCGAACTGGAACGCAAGGCGGATATGTTCTTCAAAAGGACGATTAAACCGCACAAGCCGGTAACGGAGGTTGACACCGCTGACGAGGCTCTCGCTGTCTCTATGGGTGAAAAAGCCGCCATTGATATGGAATATATGATGGAGCTTTCCGGCAAAAGCGAGGAGGAATTATTCGCTGACCTAAAGGGTGTAATCTTCTTAAATCCTCTTTATGAGTACGGCAATTCTTATGAGCCGAAATATTTGATGGCAGACGAATATCTGTCGGGCAATGTTCGTGAGAAACTGGCGACAGCCAAAAGGTCTGCGACTCTGTATCCCGAAGATTACACCGTCAATGTGCAGGCACTTGAAAAGGTTCAGCCAAAGGATTTGACGGCAAGCGAGATTTCCGTAAGGCTCGGTGCGACTTGGATTCCACCCGAAATATTCCAACAGTTTATGTTTGAGTTTCTCGACACCCCACGCTATGCACAGTGGAATATCAAGGTTCACTACTCTCAGTTTACCGGAGAATGGAACATTGAGGGAAAGGGCTATGACCGTTCCAATGTTAAAGCGTACAGCACATACGGCACTTCCCGTATCAACGCATATAAGATAATCGAGGAAACCCTGAACCTGAAAGATGTCCGTATCTTTGACTATATCGAAGATGATGAAGGCAAGAAAAAAGCCGTTCTCAATAAAAAGGAAACGGCAATCGCACAGGCAAAGCAGGAGCTTATAAAGCAGGGCTTTCAGGACTGGATATGGGCTGACCCTGCCCGCCGAGAAAAACTTACGAAGATGTATAACGAAAAGTTCAACAGCATAAGACCCCGTGAGTACGACGGAAGCCACATTGTTTTCAACGGTATGAACCCGGAAATCGAACTCCGTGAACATCAGAAAAATGCGGTTGCACACATTCTGTACGGCGGCAATACGCTGTTGGCACACGCAGTCGGTGCAGGCAAAACTTTTGAGATGGTGGCGGCGGCTATGTGCTTGTTCGCTATGGTTCAAATATCAAAAAGGCATTTTCAATTCCTCCGCATGCTCTTTGGCACAAAATTCGCCTTGAAATTGATTGCCCAAATAACGAATACACGGTTTTCTTAAACGGGAAAGAGTTCGTATTTGGCGGGGCTAAGCGCTTTGTCAATAAAGTCAACACCGTTGAGCGACTGATAATAAGAACAAAACCGCACCGCTATTTGCCTAACTATGAAATCTACCCTTCAACTCCTGATATGTCAGGTGTTGAAGAAAGCGTCCCGGAGCGCATATATTATATTACCGATGTTAAAACCATGCAGATTGGTTGATATGATTTTTATTAAGCCCATAATATGAGCCTTTTAATCTTTTTTAGTTTTTAAAATGTAAAACATAGGGGAAAAATGTTGAAATCCATATGAAGTGGTGATATAATATTCGTAATCATATTGTTTAATAATTAACGATAAGATTATCGAGCAAATAATAAAACCTGAAATTTTAAGGAGGTCTCGGCTACAAATGAAGCTCAATGAAATTATCCAAAAACAGGGAACGTCGCCGGATAAACTGATTAACATCTTGATGGAATATCAAAAAACCAAGAACACTAAAGAGTTGACAAGAGAAGACTTGAAAATTGTTGCACAGGAGTTAGGAGTCACTGAAGCCCTTGTATATCAAGTTGCAACTTTTTACACCTTGCTTTCAACTAAAAATCGAGGAGTGCACATAATTCAGGTTTGTGAAGATATTCCTTGTTATGTTAACGGCTCTGTAAATGTTGTAGCTGAACTTGAAAACAAGTTAAAAATCAAGATGGGCGAAACCACATACGATAATATGTTTACATTGGAGCACACAAGCTGCTTAGGTTGTTGTAATATGGCTCCCGCCATGAGAGTGGACGGAAAGCTTATAGGCAACCTGACGCCTGAAAAGATTTCTGAAATTATTGATGAATACAGGGGGGAGAAGAAATGAGCGGTAAGGAATTGAAAATATTAACTAACAGATTTGATAAAATCGATCCCGCTTCAATCGATGATTATATTAACACCGGCGGATATAAAGCTTTGAGAAAGGCCTTAGAAATGCCTCGGGAAGAGATAATCAAACAAGTTAAAGCGTCTAATCTCAGAGGCAGGGGAGGAGCCGCTTTCCCCACAGGAATTAAATTGGAGTCTGTTTATAAAGAGCGGGAAGCTCAAAAGTACCTTGTATGCAATGCCGATGAGGGCGAGCCGGGCAATTTCAAGGACAGATTTCTTATTGAAAACGATCCTCACCAGGTTATTGAGGGTATGATAATATGCGCGTTTGCCGTTGGCTCAAGCAAGGGCTATATCTATGTAAGAGGGGAGTATGACAAGCCTATAAGCCTCTTGAAAACTGCAATAGAGCAAGCAAAAGCAAAGAATTTTTTGGGCGGCGGTATTTTGGGAACGTCCTTCAATTTCGAGCTTGAGGTTCGTACCGGCGCAGGCGCATATGTTTGCGGAGAAGAGTTTGCTTTGATTGAATCAATTGAAGGAAAGAGCGGCAAACCGAGGTTTAAGCCCCCGTTTCCGACAATGGTCGGCGTGTTTAACAAGCCTACGCTTCTTAACAATGTTGAAACGTACAGCAATATTCCGTACATAATCAATGAAGGCGGGGAGAAATTTGCCGCAATCGGCACACCTTCTTCTTCCGGCACTCGTTTGATAAGTCTTTCCGGGAACGTCAACAACAAAGGTCTGTTTGAGGTACCCTTCGGTGTCTCGATACGGGAAATCATCGATTTGCTCGGCAAAGGAATTCCTAACGGAAGAAAAATCAAGATGGTACAGCTTGCGGGAGCGTCGGGTCCGATTATTCCCGAGAACATGCTTGATTTAAGGATTGACTACAAGGAAATGGCGGACAACAACTTATCCCTTGGCTCGGGCGCAATTATAGTTATAGATGACAGATTTGATGTTTTGGATATTGTTTACCGTATAGCCAAGTTTTTCGAGCATGAATCCTGCGGGAAATGCACGCCTTGCAGAAACGGAAACAAACAGCTTGTCAAAATAATTAAAAAGTTTGTTACAAAAACCGCAACCGAGAAAGACTTGTCGAGGCTTGATATTTTAATTAATGTAATGACGCAAGCTTCTTTGTGCGGTTTAGGTCAGGCTGCGCCGACGGCAATTGCCACCACTATAAAGTATTTCAACGAAGATTATTTAGGCGGCATTTGTGAAAACGAGAAAGCAGTAGCAATAGGAGGTTAATTCATGATAAACATTACAATAAATAATAATAAATTATCGGTACCCGAAGGTACAACAATTTTGAATGCCGCTAAATCAATAGGTATCGAAATTCCTACGCTTTGCTATCATCCCGATCAGCAAATAAAGGCAAGCTGCAGAGTGTGTGTAGTTGAAGTTGCGGGTTCAAGAACACTGCAAACCGCCTGCTCGACCCCCGTAACTGAGGGAATGATTGTAAAAACCAACACCGAAAAGGTAAGAAAAGCCAGAAAAGCCTGCTTAGAGCTCCTGCTTTCCGATCATGACGCGGATTGCGTTTCCTGCACGAAAAACCTTAATTGTGAGCTTCAGAAGCTTGCAATGCAGTCGGGAATCAGAGAAAATATATTTGAGAGTATTCTTGATGAAAAGGAAATTGACACCAGCAGCCCGTCACTTGTCAGAAATCCGAATAAATGCATCAAGTGCGGGCGTTGCATAGAGATGTGCAAAGAGGTTCAAGGTCTCAATATCATAGACTATGCGGGAAGAGGTCATGATACCGTAATAACCCCGGCATTCGGAAAATACCTGTCTGACGCAGCTTGTGTGGCGTGCGGACAGTGCTCTGTCGTGTGTCCCGTTGCCGCGATAACCGAAAAAGAGGATATCGATTTAGTCTGGGAAGCAATTGATAATCCCAAGAAGCATGTCGTAGTACAGACGGCTCCCGCCGTTAGGGTATCTATTGGGGAGGAGTTCGGTTTAGAGCCGGGCAGTATAGTAACGGGGAAGCTTGTTGCGGGGTTAAGAAAACTTGGATTTGACAAGGTATTCGACACGGACTTTACAGCGGACCTTACAATTATCGAAGAGGGTAACGAGCTTATCGAGCGCATTAAAACAGGCGGCACTCTGCCGATGATGACCTCATGCAGTCCCGGATGGATTAATTACATTGAACAATACTATCCGGAGCTTTTAGACCATGTGTCCACATGCAAATCTCCTCAGCAGATGTTTGGGGCGATGGCAAAGACATATTATGCAGAAAAGATAAACGTAAGTCCTGAGGATATAGTAGTTGTATCAATTATGCCCTGCACCGCAAAGAAATTTGAGTGCAAGAGACCCGAAATGAGCGTTGACGGAAAGAATCCGGAAGTCGATGTTGTTCTCACCACAAGAGAGCTTGCAAAGATGTTCAAGCAGGCGGGACTGGATATAAGGACATTGCCCGAAGAGGAATATGACGCTCCCTTCGGAATTACAACGGGAGCCGCGGTAATATTCGGAGCAACAGGCGGCGTTATGGAGGCTGCCCTCAGGACCGTTTATGAGGTGGTAACGGGCAAGACTCTTGAGAAGCTTGACTTTACGGATGTCAGAGGGCTTGAAGGTATAAAGGAATCAGTAGTAGACTTAAACGGAACAAAGGTTAAGGTAGCGGTTGCGCATTCACTTGTCAATGCAAAGAAGCTTCTTGAACTGATAAAATCCGGCAAATGCGACTATACATTTATTGAGGTTATGTGTTGTCCGGGCGGCTGTATAGGCGGCGGCGGTCAGCCGTACGGCGGAACCAACGAAATCAAGCTTAAGAGAATTGACGCCACCTATCAGGCGGACAGGGACTTACCGCTGAGAAAATCCCACGAGAGTCCCGCTGTAAAAGCTATTTACGATGAATACCTTAAGCAGCCCTTAGGCGAAAAATCTCATAAGTATCTGCATACACACTATACTAATAGGAAGAAAGCAGATTGACACTTTAAAAGCAACAAACCACTTGAAAACAAGTGGTTTGTTTTTTTAAAATGTATTAAGAGTGTAATAAACTCCCCTTCAAATTAATACTGTACATTCAGTCAAAAGGGAAATATCATCAAACTCTTTTGGATATGTATTAAAATAACTCTTGCCCATTTATAATCCCGAATTATAAACTCAATTTCCAGTGCTTCTCCGTTTTTATTTTCTAAAATGATTATTCCTCCGGAGCCCATCAGACCGCTGACCGAAGATAAGCTACCCGATTCCATTTCTGAAAGCCAATATTTTATACCAGCTGTTTCGCCACTTTTGCTATATAGATTATTTACAAAATTCTCTCAACTTTTACTGCATCTGAATCGGCAATTTTCATAATATCTATTTTTTCTCGGTAAAATAGTTCGAGTGGTATTAATGGTTCTATAAAGATTGATAGTATATTGGAAACTGTATTTCCCTCTGTATATATGTAATTTATTGTAATAGTTCCCTCATCGTTGATTGCCGTTATCATTCCCCGGCTTCCTTGAGGTAATCCAAAATACTCATCGTTTCTAGTTAAGGTAATAGATTGAAAATAATATATCGTGTCGCCGTTTCTCCCTAACACACTTTTTTCGTCAATACATTCTTTTAAGTGGTTGGCATATTCTTCTTTATATTTTTCACCTATACCCTCTTGATGAACATAAAAGTTTCCTTTATAACCATTTACGGAAAAATCATATATCCCTTCTTTATAATTAGATAGCATTTTCACGGTCGCTTTATCTATTGTATTCTCTATAAACCGCGGACGAACTACTACTCCCTCTACGGTTCCCAATAGGAGCCCGGTTATAGCTATGACCGCTGTTATTGCATAAATAATCAATAGTTTCCGTTTTTTCTTTACTATACTCCTAATTCCTATAATAAAATCGAATAGTATTACTCCTAAAAAAAGAATAAAATACAAAAACCGCAATAACATCATTATTTTCTCACCTATACCCCTTAATGTCTAAAAAGTATTGCTAAATCTAACGATAATCTTAACAACACACAATTGCTATATTAAAACAACTAAAATAATTTTTTATAAATTTTATACACATCATACAGAATACTAATTGTTGCATCCCTAGTAAGTCCTAATTGTTCTGATCTAACTGCAACTACATCCGTAGTATCATTTTTTACGAAATGCGACCAGTATGGTGTCTCTAAAGTATGATAACCCATAAAATTACCATAAACATCGTAAAGTGGCTGATAAACACATACTTTATGACATCTATCACGCGTATGTGCATACGAATCCTGAAGAGGGTGAAGTGAATAACCCAGAAATTGTAATCCTCTTTTTATCGACTCAGCTTTAGTAGTGCTATTGTTCGTTGTTTTAGCTGTCTCAAAATAATTCGTTGCAACAATTAACATTATAAGACCGGTTAAGGTCTACATAGTCAGGATCCCAATTACAGTTAAAGTGCCATGATTAATTACTTTCCGATATACTTACAGGAGGAAAAAGCTTATCAATACCATTACAACAATCAGCACAGCAATAATCTTTGCATAATCCCCAGAAAACCCAGCACATTTAGTCGCCCAAACATAAGTTCCATACAAAGCAATAGTATTCTTATCAATAGGAACAAAAGGCAGGCAAATACGCTTGGAGCAGCCATCCTTCTTCCCGAAAACCTTATAAAGCAGGGAATGTATCTGTTCAGTCTTGGAGAAAAGATTGAGTGTCTAAACAAGATATACTTTCCGGGCGTATATAAAAGGTTTGACGCACTTGCGGATTTTTTAGGGTGTTCCAAAAAGGCTCTTGCCATACGAATGAAACAGCTCGGACTTTTAAAAAAGGAGTATCTTGATAATCCTTTTGATTTGGTTACGGTTTATCCGGAGGTGAGCGAGCTATGAAATCGTTGGAACAAAAGATAATCGTAAGGTGCAAAAACTGTGGCTGGCGTATTTTTGACAAGGTAACAATGACAACAGGCGTTATTGAACTGAAATGTCCGAACTGCCACAGAGTAGTGGAGGTTGACTTGTCCCTCCGCAAAGGAACGGTCAAATACAGATTAACAAGAAGTAGTAACAGAGCGAACAATTAAATATCGGACAGATGTACCGAGCCACGAGTCCTTGAGCGAAAGCTCTTGAGTCATCAAATTGCCGGACGCTGAGAATTAAGGGATAGAAATATCCTAATGTTCTTGGTGTCCGGCTTTTTTGTCGCTCCCGAAAGGAGCAAGACCGTGACATATAAGTGGCTGGAATATATCGCCAAGTATCCGTAATCTCCGAATTTTTGATTTCAACCAAATTCAAAAATTCAAATTCAAGGAGATTACGACAATGACAAAACTTACATTAGAACAACAGGAATTATTATTTGCGAATGACTGCAAGCTCATCAATCTTCGGTATGAATACCACGGTTACACAGGCACGGAGAAATGGGCGATTGTAACAGAACTGGCGGAAGAAGAATTGTGGGTTAAATACCCTGATGTTATCCGTCGGTACACTCCGTTCATTCTGCTTTCTATGGCTCAGGGCGAAGTGATTGACGAGTCATACAGAAACAACGATAAGTACGAAAAGCGAGCAAAAAGAACAATCGATGTGTACGGGTATGAAGATGACATCTCTGAACAGTTCCACCGGGAACTGATTACTCCGTTTGTTGACCCATTTGAGGAAGCGGAGGAAGAACTGATTGAAGAAGAAAAGGAACAGCTTCGCCAGTTAGAAATTGCAAAAGTCAGAAAGGTCTTGGAAATGCTGAAACCTGTTCAGAGAGAACGACTGATAAAAGCGATTTTGTTAGGTATGAGTTCAAGAAAAATTGCAAAGGAAGAAGGAGTATATTACAGCGTTGTAGATAAGTCGATTGCCGCTGCAAGAAAAAATTTCAAGAAATTTTATGAAAACCTCTGATTTTGGGTGTGCATTTTGACCCCCTTTGTCCAAATGAGTGAAGGGGTTATTTCAAATCCGGATACGAAATGCACTTTCAACACTAAATGAATAGAGAGGTTATACATATATGCAGAGAAAAGAAATTCAGCGTGGAGATTTATTCTACTACGATTTTGGAAAAAGAGAGGGGTCTGTCCAGTCGGGAGAGAGACCTGTAATGGTAATTCAGGCAGACAATTTTAATGCCAATGCTCCGACAATTATTGTTGCGGCTGTTACGGCTGTGATGAAAAAGAAGTATCTTCCTTCACACATCATTTTGGGTGAGGACTTCGGTCTGAAGAAACCGTCGATGGTTCTTCTTGAACAGATACAGACCGTCAATAAGGGCGAACTGACAGACTACATTGGTTCGGTAAACGATGAAAGGCTTTGGAAGCATATTAACGCAGCTCTTAAAAAGACTTTCGGTTTATGGATTTACAACACAGACAGAAACGGAGATGTTCGCTGCTTATGTCCCAAGTGCCTGAGCGACTATATCCACGACCCAAATTATATTGTCAGGCGTCTTGACCCGTTTGCGAAAAGCAAAGACCACTGCGATAAGTGCAATAACAGCGGTTGGGATTATATCGTTTATGATAAACGCACCTCGGTCAAAGGAAAGGGGTGCAGGAATGTCAAATAGCAGTGAAAAAAAGAAGCGTTACAACATTCCTCTTTGGTGTAAACCAAACCTGTCTATTGAGGAGGCGGCAGCTTATTCCGGTATTGGAATGGGAAAGCTTTACGAAATGACGGAAAGTCAGGATTGTCCTTTTGTTCTTTGGATTGGTAGCAGAAGAATGATTAAAAGGAAAGTCTTTGACGAGTTTATCGAAAGGCAATGTATTCCCACAAAAGCTCTGTCGCCGTTTTATGTGTTGACTTTGACCGTTTAAACTTATTTTCAAAGTCCTTTGCCTTATTAAAGAGCTCTATATTCTGAGTGTTCGCGTCAACCGTCGTCTGCTTCTTAAATGCCGTATCTGATCGGTACATCAGATGTGCTGACGCATCATGAATCAGATAATCCTCACCGATCAGCTTTACGGAAAAATCAAGCGTACACTCAGATAAGTGACCCTTCGCATAATCTGTTAGGCAGAAACCTCCGTCAGGCATTCTGCTGATGTAATGATCATCGCGTATAGCAAAGTATCCATCTGCATAGCAAAATGCACCAGTGTCGATGGCTGCGCGAAGGAACTCATTTTCAAGATACAGTTCAAATGCTTTCTTGACAGTGACAGGCTGTTTGTGCTGTGCTGCCTTAGATGACTTGCGATCCTTTGATTCCCGAGTTGTTCCCTCTGACTGATCCGAGCTTGTAAATGGTGACGCCTCATCATATCCAAGCTCCACCATTCGTATGGCCGCAGATTGCTTTGATACTTCAAAAAAATCTGCCAGCTTTGCTATCAGTGTTTCAGTTACGGCATCTTTCGCTAAACCAGTGCCCTGCGTCAGTTCCCGATACAGACTATCGACTTTCTTTTTAGTGGCCATTCTCGGCATCAGAATTTTAGGAGCAATTGTACGCGCCTGCCACTCCATTCGCTCAACGTCAGTCCACTGACCCTTTTCGACATTTTTCCGCATATGCTTATCGCAACGGATGCCAAATTCAGTGCTCTGTTCGTGAACTCTTTTGAAGTTAAAATAGTTTCTGTGCCTCCACCAGTGATAGCATTCATGCGCTAAGGTATTATTAACCCGACCGACATTGATGATATCCGAATCCACAAATATTGATGGACTCTCAACCTGAAAGCCCATGTATTCCTTGGTCTTCCAGTCGTAAACATCAATAACGCCCTTAGAAAAAGCAATAGCTCCCTGAACGCTCTCATCCGGCGAGAGACATTCTGTCTGAATAACATCAAGGGACATCAGTCTCGTTGCAATATCGAGTATTGGTATCCTTCGTGGATTTTCAATCGCATCCGCACATTCATACTTTTCGAGGAAGGCTTCAGCTTCTTTTTCAAAATCATCTACATAGTGTAAAAATGGATTCTCCATCTTCCAGCTGTCGCCTCCTTTCCATACTCGCTATCAATCATCTTTCTCTTCACGGAGAATCCGATATACTTCACTCATAAATACATTTGCGAATTTTGCTCGTATTTCTTCGTTATTCAGCAGCAGGGTATAAAAATCCACGTTCTGGTCATACCCCTCAACAAGTGCATCCTGAACACAGTCGTCATAGGTGAACTTGAATTCATTCAGCGTGTTGTTCTGGGCACTTTTCTTCAAACGCTCTTTGAACTCAGCGTTTTTCAAGAGCAGATCACGAATCTGCATTGCAGCCTTTGTGGTGAAGTCAGGCTCATAGTCCTTATCGTACAGAGCGTTTACCTCATCAATAATCTGAGAGAGCAGCTTCTTCTGTTCCTCCTCAAGGCTGGCAGGCTTCGGCTTCTTTATCTTTACTTCCGGTTTGGCTTCGATCTCTTCACCGGTATGTTCTTCCATCTGCTTTTGACGGAACTCGCTGACCGTGATCTTATCAGCAATATCAAAGTTGTTGCCGCCTCCGCCCGGATTAAGCTCCTTAATCAAATACGACATAAAGTTGTATCGTTTATGGAATTCAAGATTCTCATATGCTGTTGCCTGAATAAGAAAGCAATATCCCTTCAGGAAACGGCGCATGGTTATCTTGATTTCCATCTGCTCCTTCTCTGGACGCTTTGTAATCTGCTTCAGCGCTTTATCAAGCAGAGCCCACATCCGTTGCTTATCCGCAGTTGTCCGTTTCGGCTGATACAGATAGGTGTTAAACTCGTCAATATCGTCAGCATCAAGAAAGTCGTATGCATCTATCTCTCTGTCAAGGTCACGAATATCCGATGGAGAGATCGTTTCAAAGAGAATGGTATCCTTGTAATACGGCTCAAAGGCAGCCTTGATGTCGTCGTAGCTGTTTTTGAAATCCAGTACGAAGGTGGTCTTATCATACGGCGGGCAAATTCTGTTCAGGCGAGATAGCGTCTGAACTGCAGCCACGCCCTTCAGCCTTTTATCCACATACATTGCCACCAGTTTAGGCTGATCAAAACCAGTCTGATATTTATCGGCAACAATAAGAACCTGATAGCAGCTACGATCAAATTCAAAGCGGAGTTCCTCCTCTTTGATATCGTTCATGGAAACTTCAGTGTATTCCTTATCGTCCAGCTTTACCTTGCCGGAGAATGCTACCAGCGCTTTGATACCCGTATATCCTTTGGCCTGAATGTACTTCTCAAACTCCTGACGATACTTTACAGCCGCTGGACGTGACGAAGTGATCACCATCGCTTTCGCTTTGCCGCCAAGGCATCCAGCTACATTAGCGCGGAAGTGTTCGATGATGATTTCCACCTTCTGAGCAATATTCGTGTCGTGGAGATCTATAAAGCGAGCCATCTTACGTTTTGCCGTAATAGACTGCAACTCCGGATCATCCTCGATTGCCTTGTTTATATGGCAGTAGGTTTTCCATGTGACATAGTTATCCAGCACATTCAGAATATAGCCTTCTTCGATGGCCTGTCGCATGGAATAGAGGTCAAAGGATTCTTTCTTGCCTTCCGCATTCAGTGTACCGAAGAGCTGAAGTGTATCCGGTTTTGGAGTGGCTGTAAATGCAACCATAGAAACATTGCTCTGCTTGCCACTCTTCTGGATTTCTTCAAGCATCTTATCTTCTTCGGTCTTTCCATCTTCGTCCTCATCCTCGTTCGTCAGGACGCTCGTGACGGATTGCATATAAACGCCCTCTGTAGAGGAGTGTGCTTCATCAATCAGAACAGCAAATTTCTTATTTTTCAGATCGCCAAGAAGGTTATTATCCAGTATGTAGTAGAACTTATGGATTGTGGTTACAACGATCTTCGTATTGCCGCCCAGCGCGATTGCCAAATCCTCGGAGTCGCACTTGTCATCCATAACCTTCACCTGACCGCTCTTGTGCTCGATGCCAAGGATAGCCTCCTGCAGCTGACGGTCAACAACAATACGGTCGGTAATAACAAGAACTGTATCAAAAATGCTCTGGTTTGCATCATCATGAACCGTTGCAAGAATATGGGCAAGCCAAGAAATAGTCTCGGTCTTACCGCTTCCGGCAGAGTGCTCAATAAGGTAATTGCAGGATGTATGATTCAGGATCACATCACCCATAACGCGTTCAACAGCTCTCAGTTGATGGAAACGCGGAAAAATCAGCTCCTTGGATTTCTTCACTTTTCCCGTATCCGGATTCTTTTGTTCCTTCTTCTTAATGAAGATAAACCGCTCGATAAGGAAGAGAATCTCATCCTTCTTCCAAATCTTCTCCCACATATAGGAGACATTGATGCCGGAATCATTATGCGGATTACCCTTGCCGAAGTTTTCTCCTATATTAAACGGATTGAAAAAGGTGCTTGCTCCATTAAGCCTCGTTGTGTAGTAAACCTCATTCAGATCCATTGCGAAGCAGGCAAACACACCCAACATCGCCTTGTTTTTATCGTTTGACTTGAAAAGACGAGTAGAAGCATCACGCTCATTCTTATACTGCTTGATCGCATCTTGATAGTCCTGCCCGGAGGTGTTGCACTTCAGCTCAACCGTAAAAATCGATAGGCCATTCAAGAACAGAACAAGGTCAATGCGCTCATCAGCCTTATGATAGACCTCCTCCATAACGGAGAAGATGTTCTTCTTATAATTCTCGACCGCCTGCGTGTTGATGGTACTGTCCGGTTTCCGGTACATCAGCTTCAGTGTCGCTCCGTTGTCAAACTCAACGCCATGCTTGATAACATCGATCAGGCCACGGCTCTCTTTATTGATCTCGGAGTTGATGTAATTGATAATCGTCTCTTCCGTCCGATCTTTATACATACGGTGAAGCTGCTCCATCGTATCGTGCTGCGTGGATTCCAGAAACTCAAGGAGCATACCGGTATCCATAGCAAGGCCGGGCTTGTATTCGGTGTTCGGACGAATACGGAAACCGTTATCGTCACGCAGCCGCTCCAGAATCAGCTTCTGATAATCTTCCTTTTCTCTTAATTGATCAGCTCTGATTGGCATATTACATAGCCTCCTTTACTCGTTTCTTACCAGTGACATACTCGAAAATAATCGACTGTTTATGCTGTTGCATACGGTCTCTCTGCGTAATTTTTATATCAAGAATTTCATCGATTTCTCCGCACACACCATCCAGATAACCTACGATATCTTCTTGTTCAGAAATCGGAGGAACAGTGACTATTAGCTGCGCATATTTATCTGCTCCAATATTTTGTATCGTTGCTTGCGTAAAGACCATGTTTTTCCAATTTTCATATCCGATTCCAAGTGTCGTGTAATATAAAAATTTCGGAAGTAGCATGCTTCTTTTCGTCTTCGCCTTTATCAGATATCCTGCAAATGCCGCTAAGCCATACTCGTTACGATAATAAAATGTTTTTCCAACCGTTGCTCCACTTCTTGCGAATAAAACGTCTCCCTGTTCGAGAATATATGGTTTTGCCAGCTTTGGTTCAAGTGATAATTTCCCATCTTCTCTCAATCGATTATCCTCGGTGATATCGGTTATACGAATGTATCTTGGCCACTCTTCATCATAATCGTCGCCTGCTTCATTGGCTCCATACTGAAGAGGTGAGCTAAGCAAATATTTTAGCCTTTTCGCATCCCAATACTCCGGAATCTTACCGATCCACTCAATGCCGCTGTCCTTCATAGGCGCAGACTTATCCAATCCCTTTGTCACGGCCTCTGTGATGAGGGACTTTTTATATTTCTGCAGCGTCTCAATTTGCTGCTCCAAGTCCGAAATGATGCTATCGAGCTTGGCACAGTGTTTATCGAGATAATCGGCGATGGCTTCTTGCTCTGCATAATCCGGAAATGCATAGAGGAACTCTGCAAAATCCCCCTGATACAGATGAATGATGGTACTGTTTCCGGCGTTTTTATAGTTAAACCAATTCCAGAATTCTTCAGACTGAATCACCCAGTAAAGGAATCTGCGACTATATCCCTCTATAGGCATAATACGCAGAACACCACTGTTAAGCGATGTCTCGCCGGGCATGTCCTTTACAATAGCAACTTTGCCTACGGTGCCATCCTTCGTGATCAGAAGATCGCCTTCCTCAATCTGTATGTCCTTTGCTTCTTCCCAGCGTTTCATGGGTACATGGACACAATTTTCCCAATCGATGCCTCCATCAAGGAAGTCGACACCCGTGATAAGGAATGCTCCTTCATCTTGATATTCCTCAGAAGTCAAACCCTGCCAGCCGATACGCCCTTTGAGATTTGCCACATATTTGATTCGCTTTGTATTCCAGTTTTCAGGTATCGTACCAATCCAGCGAATACCACTATCCTTCATTCCATCCATCATTCCGCACCTCGCTGTAAGTCAGCAATCTTTGCAGATAAAGACTTTTCAAGTTCCATAAACTGAGCAAGCAGGTCATCTGCCTTTTCCGGTTCATGGTATTCATAGAAGTAACGGGTGAACGGAAACTCCGCTCCGAGCTTTTCCTTGTTTGTTGTGCTTTCCGGCTTACTCTCATCAAACTCGTACATATACATCGCATCCGGGATATGCGGAAAGACTTCAGACTGCATATACTCCTCAGCATCCTGATTCAGCCGAATGATTTCTGTATCCTTCGTAGTAGGATCAATCAGAACATGACCCTTTTTGTCTTTCTGAACAACGGCGGTCTTGTCGATCTCAGAAAGCTCCATCGCGATACTGTTCAAGCGAGAAGGAGACATCCCATCCACATCGGCGAGAATTTTTTTGAGGGCACCGACGAACTTAGAGAAATCATCGTATACCTTATCCGATTCATGCTGCTTCAAAGCGGCAATTACATCTTCAGTAAATTTCTTTCCGTTGACTTGTTTCTTATAGGCTTTCTCGTCTGCGGAGCTGCGAGGATTTGTCTGTTCCAACTCCTCAAACTTAGCCTCATTGAAAACATTCGTATTTGCCGTAAAGTATGCACTGGTGCGCAATGCCTCAATAGAAGTCTCACTGATAGTTCCACAACGCTGAAGCGGCTGATAAACAGACCATTCTTTATATAGGAACTCCTCGCGGTCAAAAATGCGGCTCTCAATTACGCAGTCCTGCTTACGCTTCTCGCACCACATCGTTTTTTTGCAAGGCGCGAAATCAGCGTAAACCTCTGTTATTAGTTTAATCTGCTCTTTAGAGATTTCGCGTCTCTTCTTACCAAGGCTGCGCTTCAGAGGAGTCCATAAGTCCGTAGCATTTATAAACTGGACTTTCCCTTTACGTTCATCGCGTTTGCCCTTGGAAAGGATAAAGGCATAAATAGCAATATCGGTGTTATAGAAAAGCTGTGAAGGCAACCCGACAATTGCTTCGACAAGGTCATTTTCAAGCAGATATCTTCTGATTTGGCTCTCTCCACTTGTTGTGTTGCCAGAGAACAACGGAGAACCGTTTGAAATGATAGCAGCCCGGCCTACACCTTTTTGCATCTTGTAAACAGCATGCTGCATGAACAGAAGCTGCATATCACCGGTCGCTGGAAGTCCCGCCGGGAAACGGCTTCCAGTTTTCTTTTTATGTTCATCGCGGACAGCCTTTTCAACACCATCATCAGCATCTTTGCCACCCCATGACTGGCCAAAAGGCGGATTGGCTATGACAAAACGCATGGATGTATCGTCAAAGCAGTCTTGTTTCATCGTATCTGCAAACCGGATATTCTCAGCCGCCTGCCCCTTGATCAGCATGTCAGCAAGGCAAATGGCATGAGACTCCGGATTGTTTTCCTGTCCAAATAGACGCACATTAGCATCCGGATTCATTCTCAAAATGAAGTCGTAGCAAGTCGAAAGCATGCCTCCAGACCCACACGCCATGTCCAGCACGGTAACTTCACGGCCTTCGGAAAAAACGTCACTGCACCCCTCAGCCAGCAGAATGCTGGTCAGGAGCCTGATAACCTCACGCGGAGTGTAGTGGTCACCAGCGTTAGCATTTTCAGAGTATCTACGGATAATGTCCTCGAACATATATCCCATTTTGACGTTATCCACACGATCCGGATCTAAATCCAGCTCGGAGAATTTCTTTACCACGCCAAGGAGCCTGTTATGCTTATCGAGATTCTTGATCTCTTCTTTGAACTTCAACTCCTCAAATATGTCTTGAACATTCGGCGAGAATGAATCTATATAAAAAGTCAGATTCTCCACAATAGCTGGAGCCTCTGTCAGCAGGTTTGCAAGATCAAATTCGCAGGTATTGTAAAACTGGTATCCAGACTTCTTACAAAGAAGTTGCGCCGGTGCCTTTGGATTCTTTTTGTAGGCAGCCACAACCGCCTTCTTCGTTTTTGCCAGAGCGCACTCTAACCTGCGCAGAATAATCATTGGGATGATAACATCCTTATAATTCTCTGCACGATACGGCCCTCTTAATGTGTTTGCAATCGAGAGCACCATTTTTATTTCTTTGGACGCATCAATCGTGTTGTCGTCCATCATCACCTGTGTAATCTTATGATCAGGCATCGTAGTTTCCTCCGTATCAATATTCGTTAATGTCGATTCCCGCCTTCAAAAGCCGTTCGTATCTGTCATTTGACATAATGACTGCGAGCGGTTTTCCGTTTTTCAGAACAAATCCGGCTGTATCATCTTCGGAAATCGAAGTTATGATCTTCGACGCCTGTCCACGTAAAAAATCCGACATATTGTAGTGCTCCATTGGAGTAATGCTTTTCTTTGCCTCAGACATCCTTGTTCCTCCTGTCACATGAGAATACAAATCAACGAATATATTATAGCAGAAAGTAATTACAATTACAATGAATTTTTATTGAATTTTTGTTTTTACAATTGCGATTATTTCCCCGCTTTCAAAATTTCTCTAACTTGCCGAGTTAGAGGAGGCTCAGATATAGCTCTATTTTCAGGCTTGAGTTCTCGGAAAAGCCTGTAAAATAGGGCTTTTTCTCTAACTCGCCAAGATTCGAGATAACCACTCATTCTGACTATATTAGTGTTAGTGGTTCGCGCCACTACGGGCTAAAATCCGCTGGCCACGGATTTTCCAGTGAAGCCTGAATGACCACCAGCACCTACTGGAAAGGGAGCTGCGAGGAAGGAGGCAAAAGATGACAACCATTGAAAAAGACAGTTATATCTCAAGCATTGAAGAATCAGCGTCTATTATCAGCTCCCAAGTTGGATCGACTGTGGTCGACTCTGTTTTTCAAAGATACGGCGCTCACAGCGTCGAAGACCTAAATCCGTGTGATCTGCCGGACGTATTCAGCGAGTTATACGCCATCGAAGCGGATCTCAGATAACGGTCAATGCCCTGAGCAAGGCATAAAAAGGCTCACCGCTATGAACGCTCACCCGGCATGCAGAGTGGCTCGAACGGGCATAGCGGCCACAAGTAAATAAACACCAACCTACGAGCGTGGTTGGCAACTGAAACGGATTCATTTCCCGTTCTGGTCGGCCTTCCACGCTCTTTTTTTCATGAGACCTCCGGTTCGGGAACCACACGAAAATCGGAGGTTTTATCATGCAAAACAATGAAAATCAGAAGACTTACTTTATTTACGTTCGCAGCACCGGCGAGAAGGTGCCGGTCAGCAAGGCGCAGCACGACGCTTTCTATAAGGAAGCCGACCGCATCCGCCACAAGGAGCAAGATCACGGAAGGTGTATGTGCCCTTACCGCTTCATTTGGAAGTGCGACGGCGACTGCATCGGCTGCGAGTATCACGCGGCAGGCGATGTAACTTCACTGGATCAACCTCTCCCGGACGGCAACGGTACCCTCGGAGACTACATCCCCGACCGCAGCAAGCCGATGGAGGAAGTCATCGCCGACCGTATGCTGCTGGAGCAGCTCTTTGCCAGACTGCGTGAGCTCGATCCGGAGGCCGATACCATCATCCAGCTCTGGAAGGATCACCCGGAAGGCATCTCCGACCGCGCTATTGCCAGAGAGCTCGGCCGCCCGCAGAAGACCTTCGCGGATCAGATGAAGAAGTATCGCACCGACCTTCGCAGGATCACCGGCGACAAGTAATTCCAAGACCACGAACCGCAGCCCTTCCGGCCACTGTCCCTCTCTCGGATAGTGGTCGGAAATTTTTTATAAAATCCTCCGCTCAAATCGGCGGTTCATCTCCAGTGGAAGGTGAAGGCAAGAGAACACAGCCTTCAGAAAGCGAGGTGAACCAATGATGTACCGCAGTTACGCAGACACCGGCGGCAACGTGAATGAGGAGATCAAGCTCCTGAATTCAATCAGTCACGTATCCGCCAGACTGGCAAGGAACCTCTCACTCCTTGCCGCAAGCCAATCCGAGGAAGGAGGAAAAGAACATGTCAAAGATGGCAGAAATGGCACAGACCATCGAAGAGCTCCGAAAA
>Ga0255347_1002882_pt1 | contig 23387 bp, 14 predicted proteins | sample wastewater_treat_2_FD_192479 | JGI IMG/M metagenome (GOLD analysis project Ga0255347, IMG submission 192479) | Wastewater microbial communities from Lulu Island WWTP, Vancouver, Canada - plant24 | ecosystem: Engineered > WWTP > Wastewater > Unclassified | place: Canada: Vancouver, British...
GGCGAGCCGCTCGACGCGCCGGAATATAACCACCCGCGTGTAGTCCAGTGCCTGATCAGCGCCTGCCTGCTGATACCTGCCAGCCTGCTGCGGGAACACGGCGGTTTCGACGAGGCCTTCCACCCCGTGCAGTTCGAGGACTTCGATCTGGTCTACCGACTGCGCGCTGCCGGACATCAAGCGATCTACACGCCTGCGGTCGAAATGTATCACTTCGAGAGTGTCACCACACAGGGAACGCCGACCGTACGCAACACGGCGGTCGTGATCCGTAACGGGCTGCTCTTCCAGAATCGCTGGAGCCGCCTGTTCAAAAATGAAGACGGGCCGCCGGAAGCGGCCTGCCGCTGGCGTAAGATCGAAACCGTGCCCTTTGAATCCATCGGCGACCTGCCGCTTGTCTAGCACCTAATTATCTTAAAAAGAGGAGCGAAGGTTAGATGAGCGTTGTATGTGGGGTTGAGGTGCCCTTCAGGCCACTTCAAGGAAATGATCGGCAACGGGTTAGTTTAAAATGACACAGGGCGCACCGTTGCGTTTTGCACCAAACAGGTGCGGCGTGGAACTCAACGAAAGCCAATGTTTACGAGCTTTTACCCAAATCCGTACCCCTTGCTGCCGATTATAGGTTTAATTGTTTTTCAACCAGTCCGCTATCTCCTGTTTAGGCGCATTCTGGGACCCGTGTAGTCCGCCAATGCCATGATAGAGTCGCTTGTCCGCGGAAGGAATCGCATTATAAGCCGCAAGCACAGTATGCGGAGCGCACGATTCGTCCACGTAACCGACCGAGAGGCGGACAGGAATGCGGATGCGCTCGGCAAAATAGGCCGCGTCGAAATATCGGGCGTTATTTTGGATACGCTCAAGTCGCGCGGCGTCGGGCTGTGATTCGTATTCGGTGATGCGCGGCCAGCCGCTCTGACGCCCGTCTGCTTTACAGCTCAGAAGATCGCACAGAGCCGGCACGCCCATATAGCCATGCGTAATCGACTTGTTAAGGCCTGCCAGGATCAATCCTAACCCGCCACCCTGACTTGCACCTGAATAGGCGACATGGCGCGCATCGGCCTGGGGCAAATTCGCGACCCAGTCAAAAGCGCGGTTAATGCCGAGGATCTTGTCGAAATAATGTCCGCGTTCACGCGAAATCGTCAGTCCGCCCACGGGATAGGCCCGCGCACGGTTGGCGCCGTGAATGCTACGCCAGGCTGACTCCTGTGCATCGTACAGCGGCTGCGTTGCCTCGCCAGTCTCCTGAATCGGGAATGAGTGTATGCTCATGAAAAGCGAAATGCGGTTAGTGGCACATGCCGTGAAACACCGTTTCAGACAAAAACCAAGACCAGCGCCGGGGCAGTGAACGTCAACCGGGAACGGCCCTTTCGAAAGATCCGCCGGACTGCCAAGGGCACCGTAGACGCGCTTGCCGCCAAACGTGGCAAAACTAACACGCTGCAGGACAATCCCATTCTTCGCATAGCCCGGAATCGGCTCGATCTTCGGGTCAAGCGGCACCTCCTTCGCAAGCCGCGCAACGGCGTCGTCCCAGAATGAATCGAAGTCATCGGGCTTTGGCACGGCCACCCTAATCTTCTCCGGTTCGAACGCCGCCGAGTAGGCGCCGATCTGCCGCCCCCGTTCCCCCAGAACAGTCAGGCGCAAGAAGCCCGGCGAGGACAGCGTACCCCTGATAATGAAAGGATTTTCCTGCGACAGGTCGGGTCGGCCTTCTGCGAACCGGTGCGCTCCATAGTTGTCCAACCGCCAGAGGATCTTTCCATGCGTCGCCTTGACACCGTTAGTCTCATAAACGGTAACCGTAAATGCAGCCTCCTCGCCGCAACGGTACAAAGCATCATCCCGATCCAGATCGAACCGAGCAAGCCCCTTACCGGCTATAATTGACCGTCCGGCAGTCAGGGCGTTCTCGCGTACGACCTCGTCCGCCAGCGGCGCGGCAAGCGTCAAAAGAACGGATATCCCAAAACAAACACAGATTGACAGTTTCATCTTCGTTACTCCCTCGATATTAAGAAATCTCGACTTCCAACCAATTCGTCTGATTTATCATCGGGAATAAATTAAACCACACTACCTTATACTCCGCAATCTATTTAAGGGTGTGGTTTTACTTCGTTGCACCGCACCTATGATTCAGGAACCAGGGTTCAGTTGGAAAGGGTGAGAGACATGATTGACAAGATTAACATGATTAAGAATAGCCTGCTCGCGGGTGATTTTGAAAGGTGCCTCAGACCAGGAGTTTTCTTCCTTGAGTGTTTTCCCTTCCGGTAGGGCGGTTTCGCCGAAACCGCCGCAGACGGCTCGGCGAGCCGTCCCTACCAGCGGGCGAAATGCCCGCGTTCCCGACTCCTCGCCTCTCACCATTCACCACTTACCACTTACCTCGTCTCTCCCCCCTGAACCATTTGACCTTTTGCGATTCAACTTTATTGAATCGCATCCTGTGATGACAGTGAACTAAAATATAGCTTTCCGTAACCATGCCTGTTTTAGTAAATTATGCCGCAATGCAACCTAGAGAGGATTTCTTATTGTTATGATTGAAGAGACAAACACACTGGCGCAGTCGTTGAACCAAGAGCTTGCCGCCAACGGCAGCGCGCTTCTGAGAATGCTCTCTGAAAAAGGCAAACAGGCTTATTTTCCTTCACGTGGCATTCTCGGTCAAAGCGCCGAGGCCAAAGATTCGCTCATCAACGCCACCATCGGCACCGCCTTCGAAGAGGACGGCTCGCCGCTTTGTTTGGAATGCTTGGAGGAGCTGGTCAAAGTCCCCTCCACCGCTTATCTTTACACGCCGAGTTACGGACTCCTCGGCCTGCGCGAAACATGGCGAGAGATGATCATAACCAAAAACCCCGCGCTTGCAGACAAGAGTTTCAGCATGCCGGTCGTCACCAACGCCCTCACCCACGGACTGAGCGTGGCAGGCTACCTGTTTGTTGATCCCGGTGATCAGATCATCTTGCCGGATCTCTTCTGGGATAATTACGAACTGCTTTTCAAAGCGACGTACGGCGGCGAATTGACAACCTTCCCAATGTTCAACAACAGGCGCTTCAACGTCGCAGGTCTGGACAGGTTGCTGCAGACCCCCGGTGAACGCAAGCTGGTGATCCTGAACTTTCCTAACAACCCGACCGGCTATACGGCCACCGAAGACGATGCCCGAGGTATCCGCGAAGCACTGCTCAAAGCTGCCGAGGCTGGCAAGTGTGTCGTGGTGATTCTCGATGATGCCTATTTCGGCCTGGTCTACGAGCCAGGAGTCAGCCGTGAATCGCTGTTCACGGAGTTGGCCGATTTGCACCCTAACCTGCTGGCCGTGAAGCTGGACGGCCCGACCAAGGAGGATTATGTCTGGGGCTTCCGTGTGGGTTTTATGACCTTCGGAGCCAAAGGCGCCAACGCAGCGCAATACAAGGCGCTTGAAGCCAAGACTGCTGGCATTGTGCGCGGCTCAATCTCTAACGTTTCGAGCATCGGACAGCACCTGTTGCAAAAGGCTTACCGGCAAAATGAATACATAGAGCAGAAAAAGATAAAGTACGAGATATTGCGGCAGCGCTATATACGTATCAAGGAAATCTTGGCCAATCACCCGGAATACAGCGACTCATTCGAACCCATGCCGTTCAATTCCGGATACTTCATGTGCGTGAAACCCAAGGGCGTGGATCCGGAAGCCGTCCGCAAACTGCTCTTGGCCAAACACAAAACCGGTGTGATCGTGCTGTCAGGCCTGATCCGGCTAGCCTTCTCATCCGTGCAGCTCGACAAGCTCGACAAGCTTTTCAGCAACCTGCATGACGCGATCAGAGAACTGCAGAAGACCTAAATACCAATCTGGCCTCCCGTGCAACATGCCAGCGGCTCGACGCATGTGCGCACACGCCGCCGACAGCCCGGTCACTTCGCAAAAAGCCCGCGCGAAAGCTCCAACATCTGTTCCGCCGGTATCTTGATGTGTTTTCGGTCGTAGGTAATGAGGCCGTTGACTTCGCCCTCTACATCGGTGGTCTGGGTGTATACGCCGCCAGCGATACCTTGCGCTCGCAGTTCACTCAGCATCCAGATTGAGGTGGCCACACGTTCCTTGTACTCTGCCTCGCTTTTCGGTAAGCCGCCATATCCCCAGTTTTCTCGGTCGGCATCCCACAGATGCCCCTTGACCGGATAGCCGTGCCCGCCGAACTCTCCGACGACCTTGATGAATCCGTCGAAGCGTCCGCCTTGATCTTGATCAAAAGGGAAGCCCGGATGCGGATAACGATGGGCATCCACGATGTCTCCCACCGGCCAGAAGTTACCGCCGCTGGCGATGTTGACGAGGCGTGTCGGGTCACGCTGCACCACCCACTTGCCTACTTCGAGCGTGCGATGCTGGCCCCACGCCTCGTTAAATGGCACCCAACTGACGATCGACGGATGGCTTTCCAGAGTGCTGATCATGCGCGCCAACTCCAGCATGAACTGGTCATGGTGTTCATCCGGCCACTCTGCATCTGCCGGCTCTGGCTTGAGGAAGGTCCACTTCGCCCCCTTGCCGCCGCTCACATGATCTTGCCAGACCATCATCCCCAACCGGTCGCAGTGATAGTAATAAAGGCGAGGCTCGACTTTGATGTGTTTGCGGATCATGTTGAAGCCCGCGCGTTTCAACCAGTCGATCTCGAAAGCCATCGCTTCTTCAGAAGGCGGCGTGAGCAATCCGTCCGGCCACCATCCCTGATCCAGCGGCCCCCAGTGAAAAATAATCTCGCCATTCAGCGTAAAGCGCAGATGCCCTTGGGCATCCTTGGCCTTACCGACAGTGCGGATGCCAGCATACGAAATCACGGCATCCGCCACTTTCCCGTCTCCGTTCAGCAAATCCACTTCAAGCCCGTATAGGTGCGGCGACTGCGGTGACCACAACTTTGCTTCCGGAACGGCCAGCACAACCTCCTGACCGGCGCGTCCCACGTTGTTCGCCACCTGGCGTTCGCCGTCCTTGACACGCACGGCAAGCGCCTGAGCACTACCTTCCACATCAGCGGTGACCTTGATCGTGCCGGTGACTGCGTCAGTGCGGATCACCAGATTCCGGATATAGCTGGCGCCGACCTGTTCCAGCCACACGGTCTGCCAGATGCCGGAAACCTGAGTGTACCAGATACCGCGCGGGTTCAGCGTCTGCTTGCCGCGCAGTTGGAAGCCCTCCTGCTCGTCCTCGACACACACCACCACCTCATTCTCGCCGACCCTCACCGCGCCAGTGATGTCCAGTGTGAACGGAGTATTACCGCCGCGATGTCCGCCCGCCTCTTTGCCATTCACCAAGACCCGGCACCGGTAATCAACCGCCTCGAAATTCAATAGCGTACGCTCGGCGGCAGCCGCAGTAAACGTACGCCGGTACCAGAGCGCCTGATCTTTCTGAAGCGCCTTCTGAACACCGCCCAACTTGGATTCTAGGCAGAACGGCACGCGGATGCGTCCCTGCCACTGGCTGGGCTGCTCCTGTTGCGCAACAGGTGTGACAGCATACTCCCACAATCCATTCAGGTTCTGCCACTGCTTCCGCTGCAACAGCGGGCGCGGATAACTCTGCCAAGCGTTCTGGTCGGTCACCTTCTCGCCCCACGGCGTGATTAGATCACTACGAAAAACCTCAATCTGCGCAGAAAGTAACACTGGCAAAGCCAAGCAGAGCGCCGTTAAAACGCCATAACTTTTTCGTGAATACATAAGCTCCTTTCCTGCACAGATACTACCCGCCGTCAATACACAAGACCGCGATACAGCCGCACAGTTTTTTGCGTCTAAATACTGGTACGGACAATATCACATCCCACATATCAGATCAAGAATCACACATATAGACTTATCCTTCCACAGGACTTAATTTGGCATTCGTGCGGGGTGCCGGGTAATACGGAAAAGTTTTGAGGACTTAGGCTCGGGCAAGACAATTTCCAGTCCTTCACGGAGCACGACACCGGTAAGGCTACGTTTTTCGTTCGTATCGGCATCGACGACTTCGTATGCACTGTCGGCATCGACGAACGGCAACTTGGCAATGAAGCGCTCCTTACTGGCATTCAACTGGCGGAACGCTAGAAGAATCGACTCCCCGCGTTCCGGCACATCGTATGCAAAAACCGCCCAATAGTCATCCTCGGTTTCATAATGCCACGGTGTAAGCGGATAGAAGTCGCGCACCAGAAGATGCCTCACACTCTTCCATTCCGCGAAATTACGCCGCGCAAGATCCCAGTCGAGTTTCGGGTTATGGACGTAAGCTTCGCTCATGTGGTAGATCGGCAGATACGACGCGCGCGCTACATAGACATTCGACCCAGCGCCTTCGGACGGCTTCAGTTCGTTTTCAGTTTCCTTCGTGCTAGCCCCGTGCATCGGTATCCAGCGGCAAAACGTGGTTGTCATCGAGAGGCGTAACGGCGTCTTGGCCCGGTCCGCATCGCTCCGCAGGAACGGCACCGCACGCCGGAGTGACTCAATGTCGTTGCGACCGCCACCAGAGGCACAGGAATCAATAAACGTGCATTTACCCTTTGATGCGCAGTAGGCAATAATCTCATCCCATAACTGGTAGTGTCCGCAAATGCACTTTATCTCATTCACGCCCCACCGGTCGCAGCCGTATTTGTCGCACTCGGCCTTGTCGAGTACCAACCAGCACGGCTCGGGGTTCGAGTTGTTGTCCTCTCGATATAAGTCAAAGCCGCTCTCTTCCAGCACCTTAACAATCCGTCCGAAAGTCCATTTTCGGCACTCATCATTACCGATGTTATTGAGAATGTTCCGGCGAAAATTTGGATTGGGTACCGCCCATTCCCGTTTATAGTCGAAATTTTTGACAAGATCATCGACGTGTGTGACTCGCTCGGGTTCGAACCAGCAGTAAGCCTTCATTCCAACCTTACGGCATGCGTCGTTACTTTCCCTGAGTGTCGCATCAGGCCATTTCTCTCGGTCCACCTCCCAGCAGCCGACAGTGCCCCACCAGTCCTTCTCAACAGTGTTACCAGCCGGATCACAATACCAGCCTGCATCAAACCAGCGGAAGTCAGCAAGCATTTGCTCTGCAACGAGTTTATCCAAAGTCGGTTTCCATGTGAAGAATCGCTCGGAAATGGAACCGTCAGAATTCGGGAGGCCCGTATCGTATGCGAAGAACACAGTCGAAAAAGGCTCGATTGGATCGCCTGCGGCATTCGCCCGCGGCATGTTACAGGCGCGGAACCATGCTCGCCAGAGATTCATCGCCCCGAACCCGTACTTGTCACGTCCAACGTAAGGCAATAGGACGATTCGACCCATGCGTATCTCTTCACCCGGCAGAAGGTTTAGCGAAATCCTTAGACACGCCTTGGCCCGAAAAAGGGTGCCGTATTCCTTGTGGCCGAAAAACGCCTCCCAAGTACCCGCCCAGCCAATCGCAATCAAGGTGCCGCCGTCACCGTGCACGAGGTCGAAATACGGAAAGACATGATGTGTGGCCCGTCCGGAATTGGTAAGGAAATGCTTGTCACCTTTCATCAGATCTTGCTCGTAGGCGGAATAGTGCTCGCCATGGTCACCGAGTATACCACGGAGAACCGGGTTCTCGCCGGCAAAGGCAATTTCAGCGTTCGTGACATCCTTGAGGAGCGCCGATTTCACCTTGCTGGGATTACTGAAGTAGACGACATATTCGGTCTCGCCCCACTGGCCGTTATAGAAGCATTCGAGTCGCACTTGGAGCGTTTCATCCACCTTCACCCGCACTATACGCGTCCAGCCGCCACTACCATTAGGCGTCCTCTCATCGCTGACGATCTCCAACCCCTTCAACGCACGGTAGAGCCTGCCGCCATAAGTGAACTTTATCGGTGCCGTCGCCGGATCAGATATCTGATCGAAAAGCGCCTTGCCGCTCGCCGGATCGGCCGTTGCAGGGATCAGCGCCGTAGACGATCCGAAGAGTCGTTTATAAAGCGCCTTGTCCTGCGCCATAGCCGTCAAAGTCATCGTGCTTGCGGCCAAGGCCACCATCAACATCGTTTTCATCATAATCGCCCCATCATTTTCAGTTCATTACCATCCCATAAACACTCTGGGCTGGGAGCCGACCTATCAATACCAGTAGGAAACCTGAAACCAAAGAACGCCTTAAAAGTTCAAATACTCTTTTTAGGTTCAAAGCACAGGTACCGGCACGACTGTCACGACGACAGTCGCGTTTGACTGTGTGCCTGTATACCAGGCGCAACAGTCGGCCTTGCCCTGAAGCCGGGTCGCCTTCACGTTACCCGCATCATAGATACGGGGTTCAAACCCCTCGGCAAGGACCTCCGGCTCCGGCCAGGCCTCGGGATGCGTGAAGATGAAATCAGCCTTCGCGACACGGCGCTTGAGCTTCCGCTCTCCACGGTGATAGTAGTAGTTCGCGACGAGCCCCGTCTTCGGATCGTAGATGAGACTCGGCGTCGACTCCCGAACGTCACCGATATTGGTGCGCACCTTCGTCCATGTCTTGCCTCCGTCCGCGCTCGTCACTTGGAACTGTGTACCGAGCCCCTGTTCGCAACGCCCGATGAGGAGGATGCGCCCGTTCCCGAGCGAAACGAGCGAGGATTCGGTGACCCACTCCTTGACCGGCAGATTGCTTTCAATCGTCCGCTGCTCCCATGTGCGGCCGTCGTCCGCGCTTACGAGAATACCCCAAGAGTTATCTCCGTCTTTGCGGTAATTTCCGGCGAACCACGGGGAGACAAGACCAAGTCCGGCCACAAAGACAGGATCGAGAACCTGCATCGGGAACGGATCAAGGCGGAGCGAGGCGATCTTCTCGAACGCGACACCGTCTGCCGAGCGGTAAAGCTCATGGCGGCGGCTGTCCTCGGCTCCCCAGCAACGCACCCACGCGAGCACCGCGCCCGTTGAATCAAGTCCGATACCTTCGTTGACCTCACCGATTTTCGGATCAGCCGCCACCGTCACCTCCGCCGACCACGTCCTGCCGCCGTCTTCAGAGACCTTCGCATAGGCGTCGCGGCTACCCGGACTGATCGTATGACCGTCTTGCGGAAGCGCGTTGTCGCGGCTGTATGAGCATACGAGCTTATCGCCCATCGCCTGGATCATCGGCCAGGAGTTGTAGCCGCGCCGGTTCTGCACGACAAACGCATTTTCAGGCATCCGGCAGTCACCGATCCCGCCGCGCGCGGGTTCCTCGATGACGATCTCCTCGTGCGGTTCGCTCGGCACATAACCGTGGGTCGAGCCCTGCACCCAGCGGATGCGCTTGGGACAGGAGAGGTTGTTCCACATCGCCCAGATACCCGACGGCGGGCAGCAGTAGTCGCCGAGTCCCGCACGTGTCACGTTCACGAAACAGGTTTTCGGAATGCGCTTAGCGAGATTGACGGGATCGTAGTAGCGGAGAGCGGGCGTCTCGTGGATGTACCAAGGATCGATGATGCGCTTGAGCGTATCGCGGCCGCCCATGTCGCAGTTCCAGGGAATGGACGGTTCGCAAAGCGTGACCGCAGGATCGAGACCTGCCGCCCAAAGCGACTGCATGCCGCCCATCGAACCACCCGCGACGCGCAGGTTCCTGCCATCCCATTCGGGCAGCGACTTCAGATATTCGAGAGCGCGCATCAGACGATAGGTGTAACCGCTGAAGTAAGACGTTTCGGGATCGGCATTCTGCTTCTCGTCGAAACAGAACGTCCTGCCGCCCGAGCAGATCGAGCGGTAGAACTCGTCGTAATATTCCGGCTCGCGTTCAAGCTCATAGCCGTGCGGCGAGAAGTAGAACGCGATCTTTTCGCCGCCACCCGAAATCGGATGGACAACATGTCCCTTGTTCGGATAGGTGTGTCCGTAACCGTGCAAGGAAACGGTAATCGGATACTTGCCCGGCTTCTTCGGAACCGAGAGGAAACCGGTCGAGGGACGGGGGCCCGCGCACTTGATCGAGACAGCATACATCGTCTCGAAATCATTCTGCTGCTTCGCGATCGGCCGGCGATCCGCTTCGAGCGGCACCTTTGCCAGACGCGCCCGCCGCCGCGTCCAGAACGCATCGAAATCCTCCGGCTCTGGGACGCTTTCGAGCTTCTCTGGCTCGACACCCACGCTGCCGTCGAAGAAAATCCGGCGGTCTTTCTTCTCGAACGCATTCAGCGCCTTCCTGCCCTCGGGCGTTGTCGTGTCGCCGCGGAATTGCTTGAGCACAGTCTTGCCCTTTTCGTCAACGACAGTAGCGGTCATGCGTACGAATCCTGGTCTGTCGAGCGCAGTCGTATGGGAGAACGACTGACCGAAGACGAGCGGTTCGCGTCCGTTTGCCCGCTCGCCGTCATCGCCCGTGCGCGACCAAGAGATAAAATATTTGCCAGCCGGAAACGTATCGGCACCATCGACCGAAAGCGTGAAGATGATCGCATCGCCCGATTTATAGTCAAATGCACGCCTATCAGTCGCGCCATGCAGAACAGCGTTGTCGAGTTCGCCAGCCCTCAATACGCCAGCAACGGCCGAGACAAATAACAGCACCATCCGCCGATTCTTCTTCATGCCCCCTATCCTTCCTTTTTGTTTTAGGTATGATATCAAAAACTCATTTGTTTTCTGCACGAAACCGAAATTCACCCGCGAGATCACCCTCATGGGTAGAAATCATCCAGTTGAGCGCTTTTTCGGGCTGACAGGCGTCGCATATCAAACCGCGGTTACCCACCTGCCGGACCTCCCATTCCACCCGATCCGCATAGACGCGGAAAACCCGGTACATACAGGGCCATTCAGCGAAAGCGGCGTTTTGAATGCATTGGATATCTCCATGCAACGCTAATTCATTCCAGTGCGTATGGCCGTTCAGTGTCGCAACAACATTGGGCGCCGTTCCCAAAAGCTCCATAACTTTTGAGCCTACAGAAGCCGATGAGATTTTCGCAAGATTAAATCCAGCCGAGGAGACATCATTGTTGTTCTTAAACACATAATGCGAGACAATAACCGTCGGGGTGGTTACATCGCTGGTCAGTGCCCATTGCAACCACTCAATCTGCTCTGGCTTCATCCCGATACCAGCGGACTGTTTCTTGTCATAAAAGTCATGGTATTTCCCGTCTTTGTGTTTCCAGAAGGAACCATCCAAAACAATAAAACGGAGAGGCCGTTTATAAAGGATATAGTCAGTTGCCATTCCCGGAAACATTCCCGGCAAAAGTTCGAGCTGATCTGGCCGGGACGTCTTATGGTAGGAATCGTGATTGCCAACGCAACCATAGCATGGCATCTTGGATTCATTTAAAACATCTGCAAGCTGTTGGAACTGGTCACGGGTCGCGTTGTTAGTCATGTCTCCGGCAAACATGGTAAAATCGACACCTTCTTTCCGGAGACTTTTGAACGTGGCAGCCAATTCTCTCGCGATGCTGGGTTCAGCCATGATCACGTTTGTATACTTAAACCGTTTCCCCAAGCTCAAGTGCGAATCAGCCACAAGGGCGAACTGGTACTGCGGGCTCTCCACCTTGTCATTGAGTGCGATGATCTCTAAACGTTCGAAAGTCCCGCCGGGTCGGAAATGCGGTCCCGCGACGGTGATGTAATGCCGGCCTTTGGCAAGAAACCACTTCACCAACGGCACGGTATCAGGAGGTTTCGTCCCTCTGCAGTCGGGCGCGGGGCCGGTCCCGGGCTTGTCGACACCCACCCAGGCAGGCGCAGCAACCATGGGCGCGGCAATGACCGTGTCGTCGGACAGCACGTAGAAACGCAAACCTGGGCGCAAGTCACCATCGGGCACGACAAATGCGGTGCCGGTTACGTACAAGGGTTCATCGACGTCAAACGCAAAAGTGAGAAAACCCTCGGCCGGAATAACCGCAGTCTTGTCGCTAAGAGTCTGAACCGAGACGTTCCTGATGTCCGGCGCCAGCGCACCGTTGGCGGCATCGAAAGTTATCCGTGAACCCGACGTCAACTTGACGACGTTCTTGTCCGCCTCGGCACAAAGCCGGGGCTTGAGTTCTGGCCAGATATCAATAGGCAGGTTGGAGGATTTGGCCCCACTGCCGGTTTCCGCCTTAAGACTTAACCCCGCCGTCAACAAGCCTGTTAATTTGGCTGTCCCGATCATAAAACTGCGTCGATTTGTCATTTTCATTACTCCTTAATCCTAGGTGCGGTGCAACGAAGTAAAACCGCACCCTGCGGCCATGATCAATCGGCGCGGCTGGGAGGAACGATCATTGTGACGGCCCTCGGATGCACACTGATCGTGACCGGCGTTTCACCGATGATATCGCCATCGGCTTGCACGACCACCGGCTTGGCGCTTTCAATCTTCACACTCTCGCGCGCCGAGATTTCATACATGATCTTGTTGACGCGTTCCGGTGCGATATGCTTCAAAAAATAGTACCAAGGATATTCCAAAGGCGTTTTCATACACAGGACACAGATATCGACTTTGCCATCGTCAGCCCTCACATCAGGGCCATTGGGATTCAACGCCTTCGCAAGAAGGCCGCAGTTGGATATCGCGATATCTGTAGCGTTGAAAACATATTCGTCACCGTCGACAGTAACATTGAAACGCTGCGGTTTGGCCTGCAACACTTTCCAGACCGCTGTGCCCACATAAGCGCTACGTCCGAAAAGACTCTTGCCCAGTCGCGATGTCCGGTCAATGACCTCTGCATTGATACCAACCCCGGCATTCAGCAAATAGGCGCGCCCGAAGATCTGCATCGCGTCAATCTTTTTACGGTCGTTGTCCTTGGCGATCAAAGCCACAGCCGCACCGATTTCCAGAGGGATGCCCAATTCACGCGCCACCAGATTACCGGTGCCCGCAGGCACTATCCCTAAAGCCACCTCCTTGCCGACAACCTCATGCGCCACTGCGGAAACAGTGCCGTCGCCGCCTACCGCGACCAGACACCCTACACCGGATATGCCATACCGGGCAATCACCGCAGTCGTGTCCTCACCGGGCTTTATTTCGCAAATATCATAATCCAGAGCCGACAAGTCAGCGTGCGCCTGTGCCGCCAAGCGCAAGGTCTCACGGTCATGCTCGCTAACCGTCGGCGCCACCACAAACCGCACCTTCATACAGCCTCCGTCGCGGCCAAACGCATAGACATCCGCCGCCTTACCATGCTAAAACACTCTTCAAGGACATCATGCCCGCATAGTCCAGTTAAAAAACTTTCACGGAATTCGAGCGCCTTGCGCTCTGCGGCCAGTCGCAAAGCTGTGCTGTAATGAAAACCGCACGGCAGCCAGCCCACCTGAATCAGGACGAAATCCGCCAGAGACTTGACCTGCGCGTAATCAATGCTAGTCCCGGCGGTAACCGCCTTCAAAACAACCGGCGCAGGTGGCCCATCCATCCGCAGCCCCCATGCCATCTCAGGATTGCGGTTCAACATCCCGTCCGCCACAGCAGCCTCGAACACCCGTAAAATATCCAGCTTGTCCGCATCCCGCACCAGATGCGCCTGCGCGACAGTCCTCGCATCAAGGCCACCTGGCAATTCTTTGCGGTTATGCACCGCAACTGCCGCAAGCACCACTTTGCGCTCTGCCGCCGTCAAGTCTGAGAGCCAGCCTTCCCGCGTAATTACCTCAACGCCCCGCTGCGCATGATCAATTGACTTCGAATCTTGAAATGTCTCGAACTCTTCCCACTGGGAATAACGCCCCGTATCGTGCAGCAATGCGCCCGTCCGCCCGATGAAAGCGTCTTCAGAAGACCACCCCTCCCCTTCCGCTATCAGGACGGCATTATCAACCACACCGCGCGTGTGCTGCAGTTTAAGCCTGATCATTTCCGGCAAAACGCCGTCAGCGTTCCGGAATGAATCAACATAGCTTTTGTACAAACGCTCAAGTCCTGCAAAGAAATCCGCTGTCATACTGCATCACCGGACCTACGCCCTATTTCCCTTTGTCCATAATGCGGTCTTTTTGTCATACTGAAGCCATGTTGCCACTGGTAGGGCGGTTTCGCCGAAACCGCCGCGGACGGCTCGGCGAGCCGTCCCTACCGACAACTTGAACGTTGCGCGTTCCTTGTCCTGCCCCGCTATTCGCTACTCGTTATTCACTCTCCACCGATCCCGATCCCGATTTCGATCCCGATAGCGATGCCTCAGACTGGGAGGGGCAAGCGTCTGCTTGCCCGGACGAGCAGACGCTCGTCCCTCCACAAAAACTCCTGATTCCTGATTTCTAACTCCTGACTCAGCGCGTAGCGCGGCACGCTTGCCCGGACGAGCAGACGCTCGTCCCTCCCCAAAAACTCCTTCGTGTCCTTCTTGCCTTTGTGTGAGACCCCCTTCGGTCCACGCTTCCGGTCCACGCTATTCGTTTTATTCGCGTAATTCGCGGTTCCTCCCAGATCCATGCCTCGGACACTCCACGTTCGATCGTCTCAATAATCCGAATCATCCGGCTGGGGCACCGTTTTCAAAAGACGCTCCACCAACGCTGTCGTTGAGATTCCCTCGGAGTCAGCGGCAAAGTTCGCAATGATGCGATGGCGCAACACCGGGACTGCGGCTTTGACCACATCGTTACAACTCACATGTATGCGCCCTTCCAGCACAGCGCGCGCCTTCGCCGCCATAACAAGAAACTGCCCGGCGCGCGGGCCAGCGCCATTCGAGACGTACTTCTTGATAAAGTCCGGACTCTTTTCGTCTTGAGGGCGCGTGGCACGAGCCAGCCTGACCGCATATTTGATCACATGGTCGGAAACCGGGATTTTGCGCACCACTTCCTGAAGCTGCAAAAGCTCATCCTTGGATATGACCTTGTTCGGCGTCTCACGCTTTGCGACAGTCGTGGACTTAACCACCGTCTCTTCCTCGTCCTCCGCCGGATAATCGACCCACAGATTGAACATGAAGCGGTCTTGTTGCGCTTCGGGCAGAGGATAGGTGCCCTCCTGCTCGATCGGGTTCTGCGTAGCCAGCACGAAGAAAGGCGCGTCCAGTTTGTACGTCTGATTACCGACCGTAACGCTCTTCTCCTGCATGGCCTCAAGCAGAGACGCTTGCGTTTTTGGCGGGGTGCGGTTGATTTCGTCAGCCAGCAGCATGTTGGTGAAGATCGGGCCTTTGATGAAGCGGAAGCTCTTTTTGTCCGTCACCGGATCATGCTCCAATATCTCCGTGCCGGTGATGTCGGTGGGCATCAGGTCCGGAGTGAACTGCACCCGCTTGAACTCCATGTCCAGAACTTTGGCGATTGTCGAGCACAGTGTCGTCTTCGCCATGCCGGGCATGCCCACCAGCAGACCGTGGCCGCCCGCGATGATAACCATCATGACCTGATCGATCACATCGACCTGCCCGATGATCACCTTGGCGATCTCCGCCCTGATCTTGTTGGAACGCGCCGCCATCGCCTTCACCAGTTTGAGGTCTTCTTCTGAAGCCCCCTGTACCGCTAGGTTGCGCCGGCCTGTTTTCTCAACACTCCCCTCATCCTCCGGCTGCGGCTCTTCCATTTCTTCCGCCGCCGCCCCAACAGGCTCGTCATCGACAAACAGCAGGGCAATCTGTTCGCCCAAGATTATTTGAGCCCCGTCCGCAAGCAGCGCCTGCGTGATTTCTTGGCCGTTGACACTCGTTCCGTTGGAACTCCCCAAATCCTCCAGCACCCAGCCCTGCTCGGTCAGAGACAGGCTGGCGTGCTGGCCGGATACCGCTTCTGCCGGAATGCAAATGGAACACTCCTCGCTTCTGCCTATAACATACGAATGCGCGGCATCCAGCTCAGTCAAAAGCTGCTCGCCATCAGGTTGCTGAATCATTAATTTAGCCATGTCTTCTCCTAGTTCATTTCAAACAGCACACTTTTACCACTTGCCGTTCCCTTCACTCATCTCCAGCGGCGCCGCTTTCAGCGCCCTCGGCAGACTCTGCGGCAAGACTTATCACGCCAACGTCACGGAGACGGCTGGAAATCCGGAACCCTTGCAGAGATTTCCTGAAATACCCCGGTATCAGGCCTTTGGTTTCAGGCGGGCCTAGTTCCTGCCTGGTTATCTCGCGACTCTTTTTAAGCTCCCAATGTGTCCCGAGGCGCGCGGTCCCGACACTCTCCATAAAACACAACTTGACACTACGGATCTGGATGTGGCTCAACACCTCCGCGCTCTGCAAAGTCACAGGCAACGTGCGCACCTCCTGCTCAACCACGCGGGCCTTGCCGTAAGTCCCGGCCTGCCCCTCGATGCGGTGCTGGTGCTTCACGTTGAAGAACGGATTGGATTCGTTGATCTTGTCCTTGATGGACTTTGTATCTGAATCTTTGAGCGTGTGCTCCGCGCGCGAAAGCAGCAAGCCTTCGTAAAAACAGTTCTCACACATCACAAAAAGATCGTACTTGCCCGGAGGCAAACCGTATAACACAAATGAGTTGTCTTCGCCAAGACGGGCCAGATAAACCTCATTCTTGATATCCTTGTTGATGTTTCTGGCATTCTTGTCCGACAGGCCGCCCTCTATTTCCGATAACGCCGAAACATCAGGGAATTTCTGCGGTATAACCATAACCCCCAGCACTTCTGAAGGCGCGTCAGCGATAACCCCTTTGATGCCGCCCGATGCCATCGGGTCCGGCTTGGCGTAAAGGTTAGCACTGACCTTGGTTTTGCTGTACGGCGACATGTTGCCCGGATCGATCTTGATGGCACCCCGCGCCACTATGCCCGAAGTCATCAAAACCAAAAAAAGCGTAACGCATTTCACATCACAAAATCGCCGGCCGCCCTTTTTTACCGTCCTCCCCATTCTTCCTCCTAAACCCTGACTCACCAACCAACGCGGGCACAGCCCGCAACCCCATTTAACTAGTTAATTAGTTAATTAGTGCATTAGTGCATTAGTTTTTCCATGACAATCCATTCTCCTGCGTGCCTTAGTGCCCGCCGTGCCTCTGTGGTTCCCAAAACCCGAGCAGCACCCTCCCAAAAACTCTGCGTCCTCTGCGTAATCTGCGGTTAAAAACACCCGAGCAGTGCCAAAACAAACTAACGCACTAATGAACTAATGAACTAACGCACTAATGAACCTCCTTCATCTTCGTCTCGAACGGATGCCCCGGGAACCGTTTAAGGAAATCATTGGCCACCTCTTTTGCCGCCGCCATGTCGTTAAGCCGCTGATGACACTCCACCTCCAGCCTCATCGCATCAGCAAGCTGCGCGCTCATTGTCACGGTTTTACGGTAACTCTCCAGCGTATGGACTGCCCGGCGCATGTCCTTGACATGGATGTAAAGCGCGGCTTCGGCCAACGCATACTCGCCGCCCAACTTGGAAACCGGCGACTCGTTCTCCCAATCGCTGAGCTTCTGAAAAGCCTCCGCAACAGCATCCTGCTCAATATAGGCGGTTATCGTAGTATACATGGAAGCGTCATGCACCGTGTAGATTTTCCAGTCGTCAACCCGGCGCGTCACGGAAGCGGACTTTGTTTTCGCCCCTTTGGCGCTGCCTGAGGCGCGCCGCTGGGGAGCTACATAAGCCAGCCTGCCGCCAGCCATCCCGAGTTTATTACGGCTGCGGTAACTCGCCTGCGCCTCTTGGTAAAACTTCAGCGCAGCGTCACGGTTGCCAGCGGCGCTTTCGATATCGCCCATGCGCAAAGCCAGAATTTGGACTTGATCCGGCGCGATCGCCTTTTCTTTCAAGGCGGCAGCCTCGCGTCTGGCGGCCTCCAAATCTTTCATATAATAAAGCAACGCACAGACCTTTTCGTCTTGCCACCGGAATCTGCGGGCGTTGTTGCGCTCATTCGATTCGAGACGCTCAATCCACTCCAACATCCGCTTGTCGTTACGGCCTAAGCGCAGTGTTTCTATAAAACGGTCTTCCAGCGCCCAGCGCTCTTCTGCCTTGATTTTTTGCAGAGCGCCAAAACTCCGCGTGAAGATTTCAACCAGAATCGGACCAGCACGATACGGCTCCAGCAGTTCCACCAGCAGCCCCCAGTGGTCCTTCTTCCAACTGGCGCAGGGATCCTGCCCCGCTGAAACTGCCCGCGCCATGTCGTAGAAAGCCTTACGGAAAGCCAAACGGTCGGCCGCGCTGTCCAACGATAAAGCGTCCGGCGTCCAAGGGCTGATCAGCCGGGCGGTGGTCCTGGCGATCCCTGCCGCATTCGAAACAGCCAGAGTCACCGGATATGCTGTCAAGTCATGGTCGCCGGTCACCAGCCATTCACAAGCCGGCTCGCGCAGCCGCCTGTTCCCGTCAAACTCCCAGGCCACCGAGAGCGACGCGTCCGAACTGCTCAAGCCTTGGCAACCAAGCGAAAACAAAGTCAGCGGCTGATCCCCCAGCCAGAGGTAACCTTTGGGCTCGTTGATGCCCCGGATCACCGCCGCAGCACGCCCGTCGCGAAACTGGATGCTGTGTACAGTCGCCATGCCGGACTTGGCAAATCCTGAAACAAGCTCCGGCAAATCTCCCTCTGTAACGCCCTTGCGCCGCCAGACCAGTTGCGCCTCTTGCGGACCGCGCGCCTCAAAATGGTAATAATCAATCCGGTGCAGACCGGCAGGCAAATCGACATGCTCGCCGCGCTGCCCTTTGGCACCGCCGTGGCGGGTATGTATCCCCGGCCAACTGTGAATGGTCTTGCCGTTGATGGCGAACTCCGAACCCTCGTCAGAAACCGTCGCAAAATATATTTTTTCCGGCTTGTCCAACAACAGGCAACCGACATACCAGGACGAGTAATCGTCATCAGGACCGAACGGGTTGACCATTGAGCCGATGCAAGGCCACTCGCTGAAAAAAGCGTCGCGGGCAGGCGGGTATCCGCTGGCCAAACGCTTGGCCGCGTTGAGACTGGCGTTGCCCTGCTTGGTGAAGAGAAAGACGCTGGGGATCAGATTGACGTTCTCCGGGCGGGGCGGCGCCGCAGACGCTCCCTTGATATAAATCTGCGCCTCGCTGCCTTCCTTGGGCGCAGCGAAAAGCACACCCAAACCGTCCGCCGGATGATAGCCGATCTGCAAGTGCGCCAATGGCTCGCCTTTGTTGTCAAACACCTCCGTGATCTGAAACTTACCCGGCAAAGTATCGCCCGGCGGTATTTTGACAAAAACCCCCAGATCCGGATGGTCTGGGGCCGTTTCGACGCGCACCGACACCCGCAGCACGGCATCCTTCATCGGCCAAGGCGTTTCCTGCGCACACGCGCAAAAAAACCGCACACCCGTAAAAACACATACCGCGATATACATCCAGCGCGTATGCCGGAGCAGCGCGCATACGCTCTCAAACCCGCCATCGCTGCATTTTTTTCGTTCCATCTTCTAATCCTGTCAAAACGCGCGTCATGCGCCGGCACTCTTTAATTCATTTCACCGATGGCTTTGAAATAATCGGAAACCATTTCACGGTACTCCGCCGGGGCCTCGTCCGGCGTAGAGGCCACAACCTCCGCGTCATCTCTGCCGCCGCCCGCCGCGCCCATATCCTGGCTGCTGACTCCGCTCTCGATGGACGTGTATGTCGTAGTCAAAGCCCTCAAAGCTTTTTTGTGCAGTTCGAGTATCATCGCCGGAGAGGCGTTCTGCTTCTGCAACAGGTCGATCTGCTTGCTGAACTGTATATATTTCTTCAGGTCATAGGTCTTCAGGTTGCTCAACTGCGCCTGGGCATAAATCGCCTCCGCGTTGCGCGTCAATTGGGCGCGTGTGCTTTCGGGCGAGTCGGCTGCGACCTTGGTGTCGCGACGGGTGGCGCCCTCGCCGCCCTCCATGCCCCTGTCCTGCGAATAACCGGAATTCTTGCCGCCGCCGGTCGCAACTGCGTCGGAGTGCCCTTCCTCTTCGACATCCCCGGACTGGTTCGAGTCCTGCGTGCGCCGCTTGTCGATATTTTGGTCACCCTCGTTGATCTTGCCGGCGCGCGACATGACCTCACCGTCGGACATGCCCTGACGCCCGACCTGCGAGCGCCCGTCCTGATCCTTGTGGTCCGGGCGGTCATTGCCCGATTTCCCCGAGGCGTTATAGTCCACGGTCTCACCTTCTGAAATGCCCCAGCCCGCATCAACATTTGCAATGCTCTGATTGGTGAGAGAGTCGTCCGCCCCCTTCAATTGCTCCTCCTCTTGCTCAAGCAGGTCCCCTATAATGTCCTGCAACTCTTCCGGCATGGTGATCTGGCCGACCGGCGCTTTCATCTCCTCCTTGTCGATCGTTTCCATGTTGCGCTTGACGTTGTCGGATTTGGCGACCAGCCACATCTCCATCTCGTCGGCTTTCTGTCCGGTCTGGAGCATCGTTTCCAGCAACCAATCCTCCTTCTGCAATCCTAGCTCGACCACCGCGTTGGTGCCGGAACCCGCCTCCTGCGCCATCTCCTCATAAGTCTGGAAAACATCGGTAACCAGTTCGTTGACCGCGTCCAGCTCCGGCAAGGCCTGCAGGTCGGTCGCCACTTTTAACATGGCCTGCGCCATATTGGCCTTAAGCTCAACGATCTCCTCCAACAGATCCTCGTCCAACTTCTCGGTCTTGTCGCCTTGGCTGCCGGTCTCGCGCAGCGCATCAACAATACTGGCCTGCAAATCCTCCATTTTCTTAAGCGAGCTGCGCGCGTCCTTGATAATGGCAAGGGCGTCTTCGGTCTTGTCTTTTGTGTCGGTCTCGCGCCACTCCCTGAGAAAAACCATCAGCGCCGCCAGATTGTTGGTCACCGAGTGTTGCGGCGGCACAGCTTTTGGCGCTCCGTCGGTTTCCATGATCTCCGCGATATCCACCATGACAGGGTGCAGCCGCATCTCCACGGCCTTGTCCGCGATTTTCGCCATGAGACGGCCGAACTCCTCATCCTCGCGATCCATTTTGGCCTCAGAACGGCAAAATCCGATCATGGCCTCCATGTCCTGCGCCAGATGGTCTTGGCGGTCGATAACCGCCTCCGGCACTCCGGCACCCGAGCGCGCCGATTTCAGCGTGACATTCAAGTTGGCGGTCTGCCCCTTGCGGATGGCTTCCAGCATGGCGAGGACACCCGCCGCAGCCTGCGAGACCTCACCCTTGTTCATGCTGTCATCGGCCTGGACCAGCAACCGCAACACGGCTTTCTGCGCGTCGACAGCCGCCTGCGCGTTCTCTTCACGCGTCTCTGACGCGCCGCTGACCATGCGTGTCAGGCGCATGACCGCCTCCGGCAACGGCTCTTTCAAAGCGCGCTCCAAAGACACGCGGGCAGTCCCGATTGCCGCGTCGCGGCTCTTGAGCAGGGCGGCGGCAAACTTGCGTATCTCGCCCTGCGTGGCGGCAGCCTCGGACCATGGCCGCTCGTCATAAGTCGGCAGTTCCGCGCGCAGGCGGGATGTCACACCCAGCACGGCGCGCTGGCGGGCGATCAGTTCCGCCAGCGTTTTGCGGGCCGCGTCACGCTTCTCATTCTCCTTGGCCATTACCGAAGCCAGCGGCACCGCATCAAATTGTATCAACTGGCTGACAGCGCGATTCGGGCCGCCAGCTACAGCGTTGTCATACGCTACGATCCGCAAAGCGGAGGCCGCCGACAAATCCTCGATCGCCCCCGTCCACTTCTCATTGAAACTTTTCTGCCCTTGCGCGTCCCACTCCTTGATTAGCTCGCCTTCCGCCCCCGGCTTGGCCCCCTTGTGCACACGCTCAAGCCGCACCTTGCCCAAACCGTACTCGTCCTCAGCCTCGAACTGGACCACCGGTATGGCATTGGGCGTCAGCGTCGCTTTACTGCCAGCCGGCAAAATCAGGCGTATCGAAGGCGCCCTGTCTTCGCGCACCTGACAACTGAACGGCACGCGCAGTTCCAGACCTAAGTTGTCTTTAGCCACCACCTGAAACGCGCCGCCCCTGTCGATCACCGTCACACCGGACCATGCCGACCGCTCCTGATCGGGCGTCAGCTCAAGCTGCTCTTTCTCGAAGACCAACCCGGCCGTGACAACCGGCCTGTTGCACACCGCCTGGAACCGGGCTTGCGAATGCGCCGGGATAACGATGTCATTGGTGAGCGCCTCGAAGCTCCGCTGCGGCAGCGCGGTGTAATCCGGCGGCGTCACAGTCATGCGCAACGCCACCAGAGCCAGCGGCGGCACCGTGTCAACCGTGTACTTGTCAGTCGGGTATGCGTCACCCACCTTGAAACGGTACTCGAGGGAGGAAGCGACCTTGGAAACCCGGTATGTAAACTCCTCTTCCTTGCCGGAAGCCTTAAACTGCCCGATGCGGATCGTGGAGCGGCGGTCGTCAGCGGGCAAAACGTCAATATCCACAAACTGCCCGGCACGCCCGCTGGCCTTGACCGTAAGGTTGATGCCGTCGCCCTGCACAATCGTGGTGTTTGCAGGCAGCACCTCTATCACCTTGGCGAAAGTCGGCGGAGCGAGCTTGGAAAAGGGGTTGACCACACGCCGCAACGAAACTGTCCAAGCATCCCCCAGCAAGAAGGCCGGCAACACCAGCGCCGACAGCGCGACCGCGACAGCCCCGGCGCCGCGCTTGCGCATCCTGCGGTTTTTGATCTCATGCAACGGCAGCGACTCGAACCCCGGCACACCCTCGCGCAGGTAGGTCTTGATCCACGGCGACGCCGAACCCTCGTAAGCAAAAAGCACGTGGTTGATCAGATGGTTGTCGAGCTGCGGAAACTTTTTTTCCAGAAAAGCCGCCACTGCCGCTGGCGTGCGTTTATGGCAATAAACTTTGATGAGCCACGCCAAAGCGGCCGATGCCAGCAGCGGCAGCACACAAGCCAATGCCGCGCGCGTGAAAAAACGCGGGCGCAACCACACGTCCAGTGCGGTCATAACAACCCATGCCGCCAGAAACACCGCCAGAACGAAAATAAAATGCTCAAACACGCGCCAACGGTTTATCTTGCCGTTAATTTTATAGAGCTCTTGGTCAAACCCAGACATAACCGCGCTCCCCGATTTCCGTTAATAGGATTCCTGATTAACACAAGAATAATAACACAATGCCGCACACATGTAAATCAGACATCACTGGGTGCGATTCAATAGAGTTGAATCGCAAAAGGTCAAAGGGTTCAGGGGGAATAGGTAAGAAGTAATAGGTAAAAAGTCGGGAACGCGGGCGTTTTCGCCCGCTGGCAGGGCGGTTTCCCCGAAACCGCCGCGGACGGCTCGGCGAGCCGTCCCTACCGGCTGAAGAAATTTCAACGCTCAAGGAAGAAAACTCTTGGGGTCTGAGACACCTTCCAAAATCACCCGCGAGCAGGCTATTCTTAATCATGTTAATCTTGTCAATCATGTCTCTCACCCTTTCCAACTGAACCCTGGCTCCTGAATCCTAGG
>Ga0255347_1002894_pt1 | contig 23299 bp, 15 predicted proteins | sample wastewater_treat_2_FD_192479 | JGI IMG/M metagenome (GOLD analysis project Ga0255347, IMG submission 192479) | Wastewater microbial communities from Lulu Island WWTP, Vancouver, Canada - plant24 | ecosystem: Engineered > WWTP > Wastewater > Unclassified | place: Canada: Vancouver, British...
CCAGAAGCGGGCGGGGACGCCCGCCTCCAGATTGATTTCTAATTCCTTGCCTATAACTTGGACATTTTGTCGCAGTTACTCGATGGTTTTTTCGCGGCGAAGCCGCGCGGCAGGCTAACTCCTGAATCCTAGGTGCGGTGCAACGAAATAAAACCACACCCGCTCATGTACTGGCCGGGAAATTTTAATTGCGTTTTTTGAGCCAAACCGTGAAAATGAAACGCATTAAAGGAGCTTTATGGAATTAGCAGTGCTGATGAACGAGTTTGATGTTTCCGGCAAACTGGTCACGATCAACCCGACCGGATGCGGTAACGTGAACGATACTTTTTTGGCGATTTTCCGTAACACTTTCACGGAAGAGCAGGTGATCCTGCAGCGGATCAACCGCAAGGTGTTTCCCAAGCCGGAGGCGATCATGCACAACCTGCACATGTTGACGGCGCATGTGCATCCCCGGCTGGAAAAGGAGAGTGACGCCTCTGACCGCGTGTGGCAAATGCCGCGCATCGTGCCCACGCGAGACGGGCGGGATTTTTTCGTGGATGAGAAGGGCGATGTGTGGCGGGTGATTACCAAAATACCGTCCGCCACGGCTTTTGACGAGGCGCAGGGTACAGAGCACGCGATGGAGTGCGGAGCGGTGCTGGGGCATTTCCACTGGCTGGTGTCTGATCTGGACACGACGCAGGTAATCGATCCGCTGCCGGGATTTCATGTGACACCCCGCTACCTCGCTAAATATGACGCCACGTTGCGGGACGAGCCTATGGCGGAGAAGCGTATGAATGCCTCTATGGAGGCGCGGCGCATGGCGAGGTTTATCGAGGAACACCGGGGTCTTGCCGCCACATTGCAGAATGCCTTGGATTCGGGAGAGCTTGTGTTGCGGATGATGCACGGCGACCCCAAGGTAAATAATATAATGATAGACAACTTTACCGGAAAGGGCACGGCCATCATTGACCTCGACACGGTCGCGCCGGGGTTGATCCATTATGATTTCGGTGACGCTTTGCGTTCGATCTGCAACGACGCGGGCGAGGAAGAGCAGAACCTCAACAAGGTGGTTTTCGACTTGGATCTTTGCGAGGCGTTCTGCAAGGGGTATATGGAGCACGCGCGCGCGTTCCTGACGGATGCGGACCGGAAGTATCTTTATGACGCGATCCGTCTGATCACGTTCGAACTTGGGTTGCGTTTCTTCCAGGATTATTTGGCTGGCAGCGTCTATTTCAAGACCAGTTACCCTGAGCAGAATCTGAACCGGACACGCGTACAGTTCCGGCTGTACGAGTCAATCGAGTCGCGTGAGCGCATGATCCGGGAGTTGCTGGACAAACTTTAATGGCCAAGGAGGGCTACAGCGAGGCCTTGACCTTGGTGTCCGCGTCCGCCACCTTCTGCTTCAGGCTTTCTTTATAGGCGTGGAACTTAGCGCGCAGGTCAGGGTCTGCCGTGCCGAGGATCTGCACAGCGAGCAAGGCCGCATTGACCGGGCCGGCGCTGCCCAGCGTGACCGTGGCCACCGGGATGCCGGCTGGCATTTGCAGTGTCGCGTAGAGCGCGTCGAGACCGTTGAGTGCGCCGCCAGCGACGGGTATGCCGATGACCGGCAGCACCGTGTGAGCGGCGAGCACGCCGCCGAGATGCGCCGCGCCGCCTGCCGCCGCGATAATGACCTTTAATCCGCGGTCTTCGGCGGTGGATGCGTATGCGCTGGCCTCTTCAGGGGTGCGGTGCGCCGAGATTACGCGCGCCTCGAACGCCACGCCGAATGACTTCAACGTGTCGGCGGCTTTCTGCACTAGCGGCCAGTCTGAATCGCTGCCCATGATGATGCCGACTAATGGTTGTGACATGTTTTCGTTCTCCTTTCGGGACGACACAGAGGTCGTCCCTTACGATAATGGCGGGACGACGCGGAGGTTGTCCCTTGAGATGGCGGGGCGGCACGGAGGCCGTCCCTTGTGATGGCGGGGCGGCACGGAGGCCGTCCCTTGTGATGGCGGGGCGGCACGGAGGCCGTCCCTTGTGATGGCGGGGCGACGCGGAGGCCGTCCCTTACGATAATAGCGGGATGACACGGAGTTTGTCCCTTGCAATGTTTTCTACGTCTCTTTTCTGTCAAATGCGCGGTGCGCAATATCGCGCCGGAAATGCGCCCCCTCGAATGTGATTTCACCAATTGCCTCGTAAGCCCGCGTGACCGCGTCCCGCAGGTCTGCGCCAAGGGCGGTCACGGCCAGCACCCGTCCGCCGGAAGTGACGATCTCGCCGTCTTTCAGAGCGGTTCCGGCGTGGAAGACAATGCAGCCGGGTTTTGCCGCAGCCGCGTCGAGCCCCTTGATCACCGCACCTTTGGCATACTTGCCGGGATATCCGCCTGATGCCATGATCACGGTCGCTGCCGCTTCTGGCTTGATTTCGACCATGCCGCTATCCAGAGTGCCGTCAATACAGGCTTGCAGGGCCGGTATCAAGTCACCGCCGATGCGGGGCAGCACGGCCTCGGTCTCGGGATCGCCGAAACGCGCGTTGAACTCCAGCACCTTGATACCAGCGGCGGTGATCATCAGTCCGGCGTAAAGGACGCCTTTGTAGACAATCCCGCGCTTGGCTAATTCGCGCACCACCGGCAGTATTATGGTGTCCCTTATGACCGGCAGCATGGCGTCGGTGACGACCGGCGCGGGCGTGTAGGCGCCCATGCCGCCAGTGTTGGGACCCAGATCGTTATCAAAAACCCGCTTGTGATCCTGTGATGGCGGCAGCAGTACGGCACGTTCACCGTCGACCAGCGCCAAGATTGAAGCCTCCTCGCCCTCCAGAAACTCTTCAATCAGGATGCGCGCGCCTGCCGAGCCGAAAGATTCCTCGACCAGCATCGAGCGGATCGCAGCTTCAGCCTCGCCGCGCGTGCTGGCGATTATCACGCCTTTGCCGGCGGCCAAGCCATCGGCTTTGATCACCACCGGCATACTGAAGTCATCGAGCGCTGCCACAGCCTCGGTAGCCGAGTCAAAGGCGCGGGCTTTGGCGGTGGGCACGCCCGCCGCAGTCATGATCTCTTTGGCAAAAAACTTACTGCCCTCCATACGGGCGGCAGCTTTGACTGGTCCGAAAACGCGCAGACCTGCGGCGTTGAAAGCATCGGTTATGCCCATGCAGAGCGGCACTTCCGGCCCCACGACTGTCAGATCGGGACGGTTCGCTTCAGCCCACGCCAGCAGCCCCGGCACATCTTCAGCAGCCACAGGCACATTGTGCGCGATAGCAGCGGTGCCCGCATTACCCGGGGCGCAAAAAACAGAAGGGCGGCAGGAGTCGTGCGACAATCTCCAAGCAATGGCGTGTTCTCTTCCGCCGCCACCCACAACAAGAATTTTCATGGAAGGAATTATAGACATAGGCAGACATGTGTTCAAGCCGCGAATTTATACTTTATGCTAATTTCCGTTTTTTAAAAATCGTCAGATACGGCTTGATTTGCGGCGATAATTGTGAGAATTGTTTGGCGTGTTACAGGACAGGCTCATAAAAATTGCTAAAGTGTCGGGTGCGGTGTTGAGCGGGCTGTTGCTCTGGGCGGCTTTTCCGCCGCAGGATCAGGCGGACAGCGCGTGGATGGCGTTGGTTCCGCTGTTCTTGGTGATCAGGCACAGTCGGCCTAAAGCCGCGGCAGGGTGGGCGTGGCTGGCGGGACTGATCTTCTGGCTTTTGACCTTAAGTTGGTTTCCGGCGATCATCAAGAACAACGGGCCGTGGCCGCTGGTGCTGGCGGGGCAAGCCGGGTTGTCGGTATGGTGCGCCTCTTTCATGGCGCTGTATGCGTATGCCTCGTGCCGGGTTTGGCGCTGGGCTGGCGCGGTGCCGGGGTGGCGGCGCGTGGCGGCAATACTGGTGGCGGATCCTTTGATGTGGTCCGGCACGGAACTGTTGCGGGGATGGCTGTTTTCCGGTTTCGCCTGGAATTTCTTGGGGGTCAGCCAGGTCGTCAACCTGCCGTTGATTCAGGTGGCGTCGGTGGTCGGCGTTTACGGCGTATCGGCCTTGCTGGCGCTTGCCAATGGCGCGGTGGCCAGCATGGTCGAACGTGCGGCCGGGCCTTTGGTGCGGCGGCTGACGCGCACGTCCAGCGAGCGGGATGTGTCGCGGCCGGGAATGGCCGTACGCTTGTGGAGTTCGGTCGAGAGTTTCGCGCCACTGGCCCTTGTGATCGTATGCTGGTTCTGGGGCTTGAGCCGGGTTGAGTCCTGGCGCAGGATGGAGAGCGCTCTGCCGGTATGGCGGGTGGCCCTGATACAGCCCAACTCGCCTTGCATATTTACTTTCAATGACGATACGATGCGCAAGCAGTTGGAATTGCTGCTGAGCCAGACGGGCTTGGCCGGGACGGCGAAGCCGGATCTGGCGGTGTGGCCGGAGACGGCTGTGCTGGGGTCGGTGCCGTACGAGCCTGAGACAATGCGCTTGATACGCGCTGGCGCGGCGGCGGCAGGCGCCCCGTTGCTGACCGGGACGCTGGAGACCGAGCACACCGATGTAACGCCCGTGACGCCTGAAGGATTGTTTTTCTACAATGCGGCTTGGCTGTTCTCGGCGGATGGTGAAAAGATGGGCGCCTACCGCAAGCGCCATTTGGTGCCCTTCGGCGAGTACATCCCGTTGGACAAGCACATACCGTGGCTACAGCGTTTGGCCCCGACCGGGGTGAGCTGCACACCGGGAGACAACCCTGGCGTGATGAATGTGCCGCGGCGGGGCGATCCGGCGGAAGTTTTGCGCTTGGGGCCGCTGATCTGCTTTGAGGACACAGTGCCCGGGCTGAGCCGGGATGCGGTGCGCGCTGGTGCGCGTCTGCTGGTGCTGATGACGAATGACGCTTGGTTCAGCGGCTCGGTTGAGCCGATCCAGCATCTGCGCCAGTCGGTTTTCAGGGCTGTCGAGAACGGCGTGCCGCTGGTGCGGGCTGCCAACTCGGGAGTGTCCGGGATGGTTGACGCGATAGGGCGGGTCAGGCGGCTGGAGTCGAACGGCGCTGTGGCGGATTTTGACGGGTTCATGGTTAGCCCGGTCGGAGTGCCGCAGGCGCCTTTGAATGCGCCCTATACGCATTACGGAGACTGGTTGCTGGGGATTCCCGGCGCGTTTTTGGTGGCAGCGGTTTGCCTGTACGGGGTTTACGGTTATGGACAAAAGAGAAATTGAATTATATTCTTCGGCAGTGACGCTATCCGACATGGAGATGTTCGTGTTCCCGGAACTGATGTACAGTTTGGTGCTGGCCAACATCATGTCGCCGCGTATTTGGGCGTGGCGGGACGATCCTTGGTTCAAAGGTATCCGTAAGATGCGTCCGTACCGGCGTTTGCAGCGGCTTAGGCAGTACATCATGGATCGTTATGTGTTCAACCTTGATCTGGAGACATGGGGGTTAACGAACCGCCATCGTGAGCTGGAACGTTTCGAAGGGATCATTGATACGGCAGAGCTGGCACGGTCAAACGCGCTGTTCGGTTATGAGGGCGACGTCTACTATTTCGACATCGACATACGGACGCACTTCGGGTTGGACAAATACGATTCCGATATTATCCCGTATTGGAAGACAGAGACTGTGGAGGCCATGGACGCATTCCAGTACCGCGAAGGATACGTGGCCGGCGCGGGCGAGTGTGTGTCGCTGGCGGCGCTTTATGCGGCGGCACTTTATGTGGTAGCAGGCATTCCTTTAGAGAAAATCTTTTTGATGGCTACACCGCTGCACTCGCAGAACTTTGTGGATATTGATGACGGCGTCCTGATCAACAACCGCCGCTTGGTGACCAAAGCCATGTGGTTCAACGGCACGCAGATTTCCGGACAGGCGCGCCGCGCTCTGGAGAACGAGCGAGTGACTGTGGTTTCGCATATCAGCGGCTGGATGCATGTTTTGCGGCATTGGGCCACAATCGACCCGAAAGCTTATGCGGACTTTTCGGAGAAATTGCGCGCCTATCTGAAAGCGCCGCTGACCCCGGAACTGCTGGGCAACTTTTTGCGGCAGAACTCAGAGTGCAGGAAGTGCTTTGCGTTGCGCTGGCCTGTGCATGGCGTGGATCGGTTTATCGCTTTGGAGAAGGTTTTCCGTTTCGAGCAGGACAGCCCTTATAAGGTCACAGACAATACACGTGAAAAACTATTGGCGACAATACCGCTGGAAATGTTCGACGCGTCTTATTGTCCCCGTAAGATAATTCTGAACGACATTGAGGATTTCGTGGCCGAACGTGCCATCGACCTCGATGACCCTGACGACCTGGCTGCCCTGAAGGGCCGGATCGGCGACTCGTGCATGAACGCGGCCGAGATGGTCGATCAACTTACGCGCTTCTGCCACACGAAACCGCGCCTGCCTGCGGTTGACAACGTATCTTTCGAGAGCGAGGCAGAGCCTTTGGGGCTGAGTGTGGGCATGGAACGTGAGGATGTGATCAGGCGTTTGGACTCGTTGCGCGGCACCAGCGTTACGGCGGATCTGGCGTTTCACGCATGGCGCGATCTTTCCCGCGTTCCGTACCGTCCGTTTGTCAAAGCGGCTCTGGAACGTAACCCGGTGAGCGTGGAAGGTGCCAAAGAGATGACGGAGGAGGCGCTGGTGGCGCTGGTGGGGTCATGGCCGGAGGAGTCTATCTATGACGGGCCGGAGCGCATGGCGCAACCGGATGAGGTCTGGAACTTCCGCCGCGGCGACGGTTTTGAAAAAGCGTTGCTGGTTGCGAACATCCTGCGTTCCCGTGGGGGTGGCGACATGTGCCTGAATCTTACGGATTCAGAAGTCCGGTTGCTTGCTGGTAACCGCGAAGTATGCGTTTTCAATACCGGTAAACGTCCGCGTGACCGGGTCTGGGAGCTTTGATTCCCTTTGAGCCTGATGCTGGCACGGCTTTTGCAAATTAACCATTGCACACTTTGTTGTTTTGGACAATAAAGTAGGCTATATGGGGCGTAAAGTTATAAGCCGCCAGGAATCGGACAAATGGGGAAGAGCACAAGTTGACGCAGTTTGGGCACTAAGTGTGTTCGATAGTATGCGTTTTCTGGCCCGCCGTGTGGGGACACGGCGGGTTTTTTTAATTTTTTAAAAAATTGTAATAATTGATTTTTTCGGTTGCAAAACTCTGACCGACTCAATATACTGCACTTGTTCTTCAAATTATAAGGAGGTTTTCTTTTATGAAAAGGTATGCCAGTAAACTGTTTATCGGTTCAATGTGTGTATTGGTCGGGTTCGTGGCGATGGCCAAAGAACTCACGGAATCCCCTAGGTGGTATGTGAGCCCCGGGGTCGGAATAATTCTGCCGGAAGGCAATCAGGCGATCGATGATGGCTTGAATCTGTCGTTGCGTCTGGGGTATGACCTTTCCGAGCATTGGTCTGCGGAAGGTGAGTTCTCGTGGGCGCCCAATATGACTGACAATGGGCGCTGGCGTCAGAAAGCGCAGAACATTTATGGAATTGGGCTGGATGCCCTGTACCACTTTAACCGCTATAACCGCTTTGACCCGTTCCTGTCGGCGGGCTGGGCAGTTTATATGGCGGATCGAAACGTTTTCAGCGAGGGAGATCGCTCAACTTTCACCGGACCGCGTGTAGGCATCGGCGCGATGTATCATCTGACTGACAACCTGTCGTTGCGCACGGACGGACGCGCACTGATGTCAGTGGATAAGAGGCATGAGATGCAATACACCATAGACGCCGGTATAGTCTATCGTTTTGGCGGCGGCGGGGCGGGTCTTGGCGGCGAAGGATCAGACGCAGCGGCTGGTCTGCCGAAGGATTCTGACGGGGACGGCCTTACTGATGAAGAGGAGGCCAAATTGGGCACGGATCCCTTCAAGGCTGATACTGACGGTGACGGGCTGACAGACTATGAAGAGGTCAAAGTGTACAAGACCGATCCCCTGAATCCGGATACTGATTTCGACGGTCTTTCCGACGGCGACGAGGTCAAGAAATACAAGACCAATCCGCTGGATCGTGACACGGACAAAGGCGGTGTCGCAGACGGGCATGAGGTCATCGAGGATAAGACCAATCCGTTGGATCCGAGCGATGACTTGATGTTGTTTGAGGTTTATATTCAGTTCGATTACGACACCACGGTGATCAAGCCCCAGTACTTCAAGGACTTGGACCAGGTGGTGAGGGTGCTGACCCGCAATCCGCAGGCCACGGCAGTGATCGAAGGCCATGCCGACCGCCGTACACGCTCTTCTGAGAAGTACAATCAGGATTTGTCTGAGCGCCGTGCGCAGGCCGTGGTGTCCTACATGGTCGGCAAAGGTGTGCTGGACAAGAAACTGACAGCAGTGGGGTATGGTTTCAGCCGTCCCAAGGTGCAGCCGGATCTTGTGAACGGCAATCCCGAAAACCGCCGCGTGGAGATTTATATCCGCGGTGCGGGAACGAATGCTGACAAGGCCAAGTATGTGCAGCCTTAACGGCTGATCATTAACGGGCAAGGCGCTTGCAAAGAGAACGCAAGCGCAGGCATCGGAAAAAGGCCGCAAAGAGACATGTGTTTCTTTTGCGGCCTTTTGCTTTGTTTTGCTACAATAGCCGCCGCATGAAAATTATCGAGCGATATGTCCTGCAATCTTTCTTAACGGCCTTTTTCCTGTCATGGCTGGTTTTGTCATTTGTGTTGACCATCGGGCTGCTGGTCAGGATCGTGCAGTTGATTATCGAGGGCTTGCCCGCGCACGCGATCGGGCTGTTCATGCTGGTGGGCTTTCCCGGTACGCTGACGCTCACGATACCGATCAGTTTGCTGGTAAGTTCCCTGCTGGTTTTCAGTCGGCTTTCGGCGGACAGCGAGATCGCCGCGATGCGCGCGTGCGGAGTGAATCTGCTGAGTGTCATGAAATGGCCGATACTGGTTGGCGTACTCTGCATGATGCTGGGGTTCTATGTGAATAACGAGATCGTGCCGCGCAGCCATGAGGTGAGCCGTAACATCAAATCAATGATCAGCGTGGATGTCGGTCTGGAGTTGCTGGAGCCTGGCCGGATGATCGACGACTTCCCCGACTACAAACTTTTCTTCCATCGCAAGGAAGGCAATTGGTTGCACGATCTTTTGGTTTTTGATTACAGCAACCAAGAAGGTGTGCGTGAGATACGGGCCGACAAAGCGCTGGTCTCCACTAACGGCACGGATATAGTGTTGGACATGTATAAAGTCAGGGTTGATCCGGTGGAGGTCGGCAAGGCTGGGGTGGCGGTGGCTGAGCGTTTCCGGCACACGATTCCTGACGCTATGCGTCGACGTGCTTACAAGCGCAAAGAGAAAGACCTGCGCCATCAGGAATTGCGCAAAGTCATTGCCGACTTGCGCAGGAATGTTGACGGGCACACGCGACTGGTGCGCAGGAAACTGCTCAGCATAAACCGCACGGAATATAACCTGAGATTGGTTTACGCCTGTGCCTCGATCTGTTTTGTTCTGGTCGGCGTGCCGTTGGGGATCCGTACTCACCGCAAGGAGTCGACCATCGGCATGGCCGTGAGTCTGGTGGTGGCGCTGGTGTTTTATCTCTGCGTGATCCTTATGCAATCACTGGACAAGATAGATGCCGCACGGCCCTATGTGCTGCTGTGGTTGCCGGTGGCCGCCTGCATGGTTTTAGCGGCGTATCTGATACCCAAAAATCTTTAGTGCATTACGGCTCAACAAGCGCGATAAAAAACAAGTTGTTTCTCACACGAAGACACGAAGGGCACGAAGGTTTTTAGTTGGCAGAGGCCGAAGGGTAGGGTAAGTGGTAAATGGTGAGTGGTGAATGGTGGGGAGACGGAACCGAGAGCGGGAACCGTGGAATGGATCGGGGAATGAAACCACAGAGGGTACAAAGGCACGAAGGATTTTTTAAGGGGCGTTGCTCGGCAGAGATCAAGGGGAATCACAGAGGCACAGAGAATTTTAATGATTTTCCCTTCTTTGTGTCCTTTGAACCTTTGTGTGAGATTGAATTGGGTTGCGGGCTCCGCCCGCGTTGGGACAATGGTGTTAGTGGTTAAAAGACAAGGAGCAAGTATGGCGAAGATTCATCCGACAGCGATTGTTGATAAAGGCGCACAATTGGACAGTGATGTCGAGATAGGTGCCTATGCTGTGGTCGGGGCTGATGTCAAGATCGGCGCCGGCACGGTGGTGCAGGAGCATGCCTATGTGACCGGGCATACGACTATCGGTAAGAAATGCGAAATTTTCCCGTTTGCCTGTATCGGCGCCAAGACACAGGACTTGAAGTACCAAGAGGGGGATATAACCTACGTGGAAATTGGTGACAACAATGTGTTGCGCGAGTTTTGCACGGTGCATTCCGGCACCAGGCTGGGTGAGGTGACGCGAATCGGCAGCAGATGCCTGATCATGGCTTATTGCCATGTCGCGCACGGCTGTGAGGTCGGCGACGATGTGATCATGTCCAATGCGGCGACGCTGGCTGGCGAGGTCACGGTAGAAGAGTTTGCAGTTATCGGAGGTATGACGGGAGTGCATCAGTTTTGCCGGATCGGCACGCATGCCATGATCGGCGGCGCATCACGGGTGCGGCAGGATTGTCCGCCTTACATGATGGTCGAAAGCTATACACAGGAAACGCGCGTGGTGGGCCCCAACGTTGTCGGGATGCAACGGCGCGGGATATCGCAGGAGGTGCGTTCCGCGCTCAAGGAAGCGTTTAAGCTGATATACCGCGAGGGACTTAACCGCACGCAGGCTTTGGAGCGTGTGCGCTATGAGGTAGCTGACTTGCCGGAAGTCAAAAGACTGGTCAAGTTCTACCAGAACAGCAAGCGCGGAGTGCTTTAGTGCTTTACGGCTCGACAAGCTCGCTCTTCGCGGGCTTCGCCCGCGTTAGGGGGTAAGACTGTGAGGGGTTAAGGCTGTGAGAGGGAAGGAGGATGAGCGAACGGATGGGGGAACAGATTACTCTTTCGTGGTTAATCATTCGTAATTGCCTTGTTCGTATAGCCTCACAGCCTTATAGCCTCACGGCCTTTGGGTTGCGGGCTTCGCCCGCGTTAGTTATATCCGGCAAAGACGCCGTTACGGTCTTGCCCGGTTTTTTTCTGCAGGTCTTGCCATGTTTCCAGATAGGTGGCGAGGAACGCGCCCTCTGGTTTTTGGACGCTCTCCTCCAACATGATCCTGACGCGCGCTTGTTCCTCGATATACTCGTCAGAAGTGAAAAGGCTCGAGAAAAAAGCCAGGCGTAGCCAGAGCAAATAGGTCGTCAAAGCGTCAAAGCAGTTATATTCGACAATTTTGCGGTGTTGCCCCGTGTACCACAAGCCGCAAACGTCGTCTCCTGAAGTGTTGATTTTGCCGGGGATACCGCAAAGGGTGGCCAGCTCATTAAGGGATACGGCGTAATTGCGGCCGAATCCGCTGACCAGTTCCATCAGGTCGACATCCCGGCTTTCCCACGGCTTGGCAGTGATCCTGTCGCACAGCGACTTGAGCGACAGCCCGTTGGTGATGGCGCGTTGCATGAGGATGCGCAGATCGGAGTTGCGCGAGTTGAAGCCGACCAGTTGCGGATTGTTTTTTTCGAGACGGTTCCCCAAAAACCGCTGCAGTATGTATTTCTCGTCTTGGGCGGGGTCTTCCGGGCGGTCGGGCAAAAAACTCATCAGCACTTTAACCTGTCCGTCGGGCAGTTTCTGCCGTATGACAGCGGCGATTGACACGACCCTGCAGAGAATCGTCTTTAGGAATGGCTGGGGATTCTCTGCGGTAGCGCCGCCTTGCTCCCACATGATCCGCAGTATCTCCTGTTCCGGCAGATCTTCCGGAAGTTTGTACAACAGACGGCCTGCCTGCAAGTCCGGCACCCATTCACAATCGAAAACCCATACTTCATCAGCTATCGTTTTAATCATAGTTTCACTCTGTCCTTAATTCTCAACGGCCAGATATGGCTGCTCAAGTTCCAGCACTCCGGTGAAATCCGCTTCAATGCGGAAACGCGCGTGGCTGACAGATTGGGGTATTTTGATTCTAACATCACGTTCGGCACCGGGCGGCGTCAATTTCCGCCGGGAGGTGCGCATCTCGAATGGATCGACCTTGTGCTGAACCGGCTCTCCGTCGTGGCCGCGCTTGTAGGTCACTAGCTGATACAAAACCGTGCCGTCGAAACCTGCATGTTTGCGCAGTCTGCCGCGCATGCGCAGGGCTTGCAGTTTGATACCGTCAAGATTGACCAGCGGCGACTCCATGAAAAAACTATGGCGGTTCTTATGGCGCACAAGCAGAGTGGTCTCGCTGTCGCGCAGGCCGGTTTGAAACGACTGCTCATTGAGATTGTCTATGGCATACCGCCAATTTTCAAACCGTTCGGGTGTCGATGTCGAGACCGGCAAAGGCGGCAGCAGGTTCTTGTCCGGCGGTATCAGTGGATAAGCTGCGATGACAGGCAGTTCAAAATCAGGTACGATCAGGCGTGACGCATGATGAGTCATAGCGGAATGTTTGCCATGCAGCATGAAACCGGCGACAGCAAAAAGACCTGCCAGCGCGGCTATGCCGAGCATAGTCGCGGTCACCATCGAATTTCTGTTTGGCCGTGCTGTAGTTTGCCGGGGTGCTGGCGGTGCGGTCTGCTGGCCAACATCTGTCACAGGAACAGGTTTGGCGAAGTCAACCTTATCGCGCAATACCGGAAGTTTTTGCAACATCTCTTTTTGGCGTAGCCAAAGGTCATCTTTCATGCCGGTATTGATCAAGGCTTGCCGCAGGCCTGCACTGTCAAAAGGCAGCTCCCGGAAAATCACCGAATTTGAATCGCTGTCGTAAATGCAATAAGAGGAGCGGCCTGCGCCCGCACGCGGATAACCGACACTTCCAGGGTTGACGATATAGCGTTTGCCGGGCTCAAGCTCGAAGTCGCAAGGGGGCAGAAAGTGTGGTGTGCCGCTTGCGCCGATCACGAAGATGCCGGGGATATGCGAGTGCCCCACAAAAAGCAGTTGCTCTGTAACTGTCTGCCAGGAGGGCAGGGCATCTGCGGGCTCGACGATGTAATGGAACTCCTGCGGCGCGGAAAAGTCGCCGTGGGCGCATCTGAATCCCGCTTCAGCATGGGTCAGCGGCAGGCTGCGCATCCATTGCAGTGCGGCTGGTGCCAGTGTTGCGCGGCTATGTGAAACCGCCTCTGCCGCCAGACCGCAAAAAGAATCGGTGCTCATGCGGCGGCAGATCGCGGCATCGTGGTTGCCCTGCAGCGTCACGTCCACATATTGATAGACTGATTCCAAAACCGCTATGGAGTCGGGGCCGTAGCCCAGAATATCTCCCAGACAGATGATTTTGTCTGTGCGCAAGTCAGCGATGTCTGTCAAGACATTACGCCAAGCCGCAATGTTGGCGTGAATATCAGATACGATAGCGTATCGCATAATAACAGTTCCTGCAATCTATGGAAAAGGCACATGTAAAAACTCCGTTTTCACAAGCGCAGGGTTCGGGATTATGCTACGGGCATACCCCATTCTTTGAGTTTGTTCTCGATAAAGGAGATGCTCTGCTCATGCATTTTTTTCGCGCCCATATCGGGCATGAGCACGGGCCCGCAAGCAAACAGAACCGGTTTGCTCGGGTCGACGACACCGAAGTCCTTGATCATCTTGCCGGGCTGGAGGATGTCGGTGCGGACAGCCAAGGGCACCAGCGGCACCTTGGCCCGATCAGCCAGTTTGGCGCCAAGGGTGTTGAAACGTTTGGCCTCAAAAACCATCTGGCGCGTTCCCTGCGGGAACAACAGCACTGACCTGCCGTCAGCGATACGCTTGGAGCCTTGCTCCATGACTGTTACGAGATCGGCGCGGACATTCTTGCGGGTCACGGCGATCAAGCCGAGCGAGCGCGAGGTCGGGCCGACGAGGGGGATGTCCTCGAGGCTTTTTTTGAGGACAATAGAGATTTTGCCGAAAGAGCTTAAGGCTGTGGGCAAGATCATTGTTTCCAAAGTGCTCATGTGGTTCGAGACATAGACGACCGGCCCGTCATAAGCGCTGCGCTGCTCAAAACCCTCGAAGGTCACGGTGGCGCCAAGACGCTCCGCGAAACGGATCGATGCCGAGCAGATCTCGGTCCAGCGCTCGTAACTGAAACGGCCTAACAGATGGTTCCACACGCTGCGCACCACGACACCTATTAGCGTTAACGCATACCGGAACGAGTTGAAGGCGCTGATGCGGGCGGGCTTAGAACGACGGCCATCCGGAGGTGTGACATATGCACCTTTTTCACGCAACTGAGTTTGAAGTTGTTTGTAGTACGCCATAATGCCTGTCATTATAGCAAAATGTAGCCGGATGTGGCGGCAGAAAAATTTTTCACTGATGTGTGTTTTTTCGGCGCTTTTTCCGCTAAACTATATTTTATTTAACTCTGAGAGGTTTTATGCTTTACGATAAAAATCACGCTTTGATTGAAAGCTCGGTTCCGGGTTTGCCTGCGCCCAAACGCGGTAAAGTTCGTGATGTTTATGATCTTGGCGAGCAGATGCTGCTGGTGGCGACAGACCGGATCAGCGCCTTTGACGTTGTGATGCCCAACGGCATACCCGACAAAGGGCGTGTCCTTAACAGCCTGAGCGTCTTCTGGTTCAGCCTCTTGGAGGGGCTGCCGAATCATCTTATCACCGCTGATGTTGACGAGTATCCGGAGGTGTTACGGCCCGCCAAGGAAGATTTACGTGGTCGTTCCATGCTGGTGCGCAAGGTCGCGATCATCCCGTTCGAGTGCATTGTGCGGGGTTATCTGACCGGTTCCGGATGGAAAGAGTATAAGCGGGAGGGGACGGTCAACGGCATGAAGCTGCGGCCGGGGTATCAAAACGCATCGAAGCTGGACAGCGCTTTGTTCACGCCCAGCACCAAAGCGGAACAGGGCGAGCACGACATGCCGGTGACTGCGGCAGAGCTTGAGCGGGCGTTGGGATCAGATAAAGCCCGGCGGTTATCTGAGGTTTCGGTGCAATGTTACCAAAAGGCCGCCGACTATGCGGCAGGCCGCGGTATTATCATCGCCGACACCAAGTTTGAGTTCGGCGAGGACGAGCAGGGCTCTCTGGTGTTGGCTGACGAGGTTTTAACGCCCGACTCCAGCCGTTTCTGGCCGCAGGAGAGCTATGCCGTGGGCTCGAATCCGCCCAGCCTCGACAAGCAGTATGTTCGCGACTGGCTTGACAGTGTCGGCTTCAACCACCAGCCGCCCGCGCCGGCTTTGCCGGACGATGTGGTGGCCAAGACCAAGGGGAAATATGTCGAAGCTTTCGAGATGCTGACTGGGCAGAAGTTTGTTTGATGATAAAAAACAAGTTGTTTCGCACACGAAGGTGGGAGAAGTGCATTAGTTTGTTTTGGCAATGCTCGGGTGTTTTTAACCGCAGATTACGCAGAGGGACGCGGATTTTTTTGGGGCGTTGCTCCAGCCGCCGGTCGCGGGTCGATTTCGCTTATTGCGACCACGCAGTGGCTCGCAATGATGAGTGTAAAAACGGGCGGGGCGCGGTTGCGTGGTGCAAGGTTTTAACCTCATCTTTGTGACCACTGTGTGGTCACAAAAAGTGGTTCGCAACCGAGCGAGCAAAAGCAGTGCTGTGCCTTTTAGTGACTTCGTGGTAAGCACTTTGGATTGCGGGCTCCTGACGCACGGTTCTCCTGCGTCAGGAGCGTTACGTTCAGTCTTGGACGGAGAACTGGTCTTTGCCTACGCCGCATTCCGGACAGCACCAATCTTCGGGCATGTCTTCGAAAGACGTTCCCGGCGCGATGCCGTTAGAAGGGTCGCCTGTTTCCGGGTCATAGACATAACCGCATATATCACAAATGTATTTTTTCATAATGAATGGTCCTTTCTTTTAAAAAGCATGATTGCGGAAAGAGTAAAACAAATCGGTATGGTCTTTGCAAGCCGATCATGAGCGGGTGTGGTTTTACTTCGTTGCACCGCACCTAGGATTCAGGAGCCAGGGTTCAGGGTTCAGGCTTGTTTTGCAACGACTTACGTAGTAACGCCCTTCCTATTGTGGCGTCCTCAAAACTGGAGATACACAACCGCTTGTCATAATCGCCATAACAGGTTGCCGTGCAACCCCTGAAACCCCTGACCCCTGAACCCTTTGACCTTTTGCGATTCAACTTTATTGAATCGCACCCATCATGAGCCCGAAAAATTATTATGATCTTTATTGACATGTTGCACCTCCTTTCGTTACGTTTATCTGTAACACGATGGAAAACAGACACAAGGGGAGGTTTCTATGCAAGTATGCGGACTGAAGTGTAAGGCGGGGTTCTATGCTTTTGCCGTTTTTGGGATCATTTTAACCGGCGGGGTTTTTGCAGCCGGGAATCCTGTCGCCTTGACGTGCGACACGTTCTGCTACGAGATCAGCCCGTCGGGGAAAAATATCGCGTTCACCGATTTGACGCAGAAAAAGAATTATCTCAAACCCGTCGCGGGGGAAAAAGCCTACTGCGCATCTGTGACCAAAGGGACAAAGACGTACGTTCCTACGGCGGTCACCTTTGACAACCGCACACTCCGCCTGACGTTTGAGGAAGCGGGTGTGACCGCGTCTGTCCTGGTGAAAAACGAGAAGACGCGCCTGATTTTCGAGGTGATCGATGTGACCGGAGCGCCCGATTCGTTCACATTTGTCAATGTGCCGTTGACGCTCGACGCTCTCCCGACCGAGCCGTTTGCGGCCTGTTCGCTTTCGCTCAATTTGCACACGCGCGTCGACGAGCTTCCGGCGTTGCATCGCGAGCTTTGGGCAATCTGTTACCAGCGGTTCGGGTTCAAAAACGCCCGCGCCGCAGTGATCGGCGTTCCGCAGAAACAGATCCTGCCCGTGATCCGGGAAGTCATGACGAAAGCCGCGCCCGATGTCCCGTTCTGCGACCAGGGCGGAGCTTGGGCGCTCGGTGCAAAGGAAGGGTACGGCTCCTACCTCATGAATTTCGGGGATCTTACCGAGGAAACCGTCGACCACTGGATCTCGTATTGCAACTCCCTGGGGTTCAATCAAATCGATAATCACGGCTCAGGCAGAGGGGACTTCTTCAATTTCGGAAGTTTTGAACTCAACCCTAAAAAATTTCCAGAAGGCTGGAAGACGTATAAAAAAATCGTTGCCAAACTGCACAAGGCGGGAATTTCCTCTATCTTTCACACGTATACCTGCTATATCAGCAAGAACTCGAAATATGTCACGCCGGTTCCGCATCCGGATCTTGACCTTTTGGACACGTTCACACTTGCCGCGCCTCTGGATGAAAAAGCAACGGAGATCGTCGTGAAAGAGTCGACGAAAAACGTCTCCACGAAAACGGGCGGTATGGAAACAAGTAACCGGACCCTCCGCATCGGGGACGAAATCATTGAGTTCGCCGATGTGACACGGGAAGCGCCCTACACCTTCACGGGATGCAAACGTGGTTTCCATGGGACAAAAACCGCAGCCCACCAGGCCGACGCCCGTGTCGGCATCCTCAAGACGTTCTGGGGCGGCATGTATATACCGGAACCGCATTCGGCCCTGTTCGACGAAGTGGCCCGGCGCACAGCGGAAATCGTGGATGAATGCGGATTCGACGGCATCTACCTCGACGCGATCGAAGGGCTGCAATACATGTGGGGCAAGGAGAACTACTGGTATTACGGCGACAAATTCGTGTTCGAGGTGATGAGGAACCTCAAAAAACCGGTCGGGCTCGAGTACGCGGGCATGGTTCACCACTGGTGGCATTACCGCAGCCGTTATCAGGCCTGGGACATGGTTGCGCGCGGATACAAACGCTTCATGGATATCCGCATCGCCTCGATGAAGGCGGGCGAGGAGTACCAGCACGGAAGCTGGGGCGGCTATTGGCCCGAGATCGAAAAATTCGGGCCGATGAAAGACCTCGGCCTTTATCTGCCGCTCCAGTTCGGCTGGTGGCGGTTCAACCCTTGGAAATCCCCGAAACAGGACGCGATGTTCCTTGATGACATGGAATATGTCTGCTGCAAGATGATCGGTAACAACGCGGGGCTTTCCCTGCTCAACGCTGTCGACGCGAAGTTTCAGGAGACCCACCCGCTCTTCCGGGACTTCATCGGAATGATCCGCCAGTACGAAAAACTGCGTCACCAGAATTATTTCAGTGAAGAGGTCTGTGCCCAACTTCGTGTTCCGGGCAAGGAGTTCACCCTCTTCCAAGAAGACGGGGGCAAATGGAAATTCAAACCGGTCTTCTATAAAAAACACAAAGTAGAAGGACTCGATCACCCAAGCGCCCACTGGTTGCTCGACAACGAGTTTACGGCTCAGCCGGTCAAACTGCGCTTAGAGGCGCTCATGTCATCCGACGCTTCTGGCAATCCGCAACAGGCTCACGTGCTGCTTGATCCCGTAACGGCCGAACAGTTCAAGAAAGTCCGGACGGCTCCCGGTGTGGATTGCGGGCTGAAAACGTCTGACGCCAAAGTGCCGGCAACGGGCGAGAGCGCCGTAGAACTCATCGCATCGAGCACAGGCGAATCGGTTCAGAAGGCAACCTGGGGCTGCCTGACGAGAGTGTGCGAACCGGCTCTGAATCTGGGTAACAAGACCGCGTTGGGCGTCTGGATCAACGGTGACGGCAACGGCGAACTCGTCGACTTCAAACTCTACAGCGGCAGATCCGGGATGGTTTTGATGCAGAGTAGCCATTACGTCAAAATTGATTTCACCGGCTGGAAGTATTTCACGTTCATCGAGCCGGAATCGACACGCATCACCGATTATAAATGGCCAGTCTTCTCAAAATATTATGTCTACGACAACCATATCGGCTATGTCAATTATGCGGCGGTGGCGGAAGTTCAGATTTGGGTCAACAACCTTCCCGCAAACAAGAAGGTGCGCTGCCTGATCGGCCCGCTGAAGGCGATTCCGGCGACGCCGGTCAAAATTGAAAATCCGTCCGTCGCGATCAATGGTCAGAAGATCACCTTCCCCGTCACGATGGACACAGGCATGTTCTTGGAACTCAAGTCAGCCACGGACTGCAAGCTCTACAGCCCGGCAGGCAAAGTGATTCAGGAAGTCGTTCCGGGCGGTAACGTGCCGGTTCTCAAGAGCGGCGCAAACGAGTTGTCCTTCTCTGCCCAGACGGTCGACAAGGTCAGCACCCGGGTGCAGGTCACCGTGTCAGCCGCAGGGGTGCCCCTGTGATAGACAGCCTCAAAGGGAGAGCCTGCCCGTCCCCGTTCATTTTTCAATTCTTATAAAAATCAGGTATTTCAATTGACAAATCCCACCACAACAATCATCATTTGAATAGTAGTAGTGGGTTGTTTTAATTACTACTACATGTAATATAACTTTAAAAAAAACGAGGTGTGCTATGACAGCAAGAAAACTCGGTGTGGTTGTAACTGTATTTTTTACAGTGTGTTGTGTCAGCGCCGCTGACCGGATATGGACCGGCGGCGGGAGCGACGCCAACTGGAGCACGGACGCAAACTGGGGCGGCACAGCCCCTGCAGCGAATGATACGCTTATCTTCGGAGGCACGGCCAAACTCCAGAGTGTCAACGACTTTCCGGATGACACCCTGTTCGCCGGCATCATCTTCAGCAGCGGTGCGGGCGCGTTCACGCTGAGCGGCAACCGCATCACGCTCGGCGGTAACGTGGCGAACTTGTCGACATCTGCCCAAACCATTAACCTTCCCGTTGCTCTGCCGGACATAAGTACCTTCAATGCCTCTAATGGCGCGCTCACTGTTAACGGCGTGCTCAGCGGCGCGGGCGGCTTAACCAAAATCGGTCTTCAAGCGCTGACCCTCACTGCAAGCAACAGCTACGACGGTGTGACCACCGTCGACAACGGCATGCTACACATCACGCACGGCCACGCGCTGGGCAGCACCAATGGCCACACTCTGGTGAACTCGAAAAGTTCAACCGTGGGAGGCGGACTCCTGCAACTCAGCGGGAACATCGACGTGCCGGAGCCGCTGACGCTCTTCGGTGAGCGTAATTCGCCAAACACATTAGGCAGGTCTTCCCTGTTCAACATCAGCGGCAACAACACCTGGAGCGGTCCGATCACCCGTAAAAGCGGCGGCAACAACACCCGCATCCATTTGAGGAGCGGCTCCCGCCTGAACATCACGGGCGGTGTGACGGGAGGCGGCGCTGGCCTTTTCGTCTTGCGGATGAATACGGCCACCATTGCCTTTTATGAAAAGCCGATCAACATTGGGAGCGACAAGATTTGGATCGAGGAAAGCGGAACCATCATTTTGGGCGCCACCAACAACGTGTGGGGTGACACCCCTAATTTAGGCTGGTACAACACCCTGCGGATGGGAGTCGCCAACGCTCTGGCGCCGACCACACACATCTCTATGACTTATCAAGTTAATGCTTGGTTAACCTTGGATCTGAACAGCTTGGACCAGCGCATCGGGAAGCTTTCCAGCATGTTCTGTACCTCTGGCGACCGGATCATCACCACCCCCGCCCCCGCCACGCTGACAGTCGACCAAGATGTGCACACCCACCTCGACGCCCGACTTGAAGGCCCGCTGACGCTGGTGAAGACCGGCACGGGGATGCTCACCCTTTCTAACAGCGTGGCCAGCACGGCCACGACCACAGGCGACATCATCGTCAGCAACGGCACCCTCAGGGTTGCGGCTCCCGGTTGTCTGGGCAATGCCGCCAATGTCACGGTTGCCGGGGGAACGCTCTCGCTCCAATCAGCAGCCACCATCGATGATGCGGCAAACCTCTTCATCACACCCGGAGCACACGTTGAGATTGCCGACGGGGTCACAGAGGTGGTAGAAACGCTGTTTATAAACGGCGTACAACAGGTGCGCGGCAGTTGGGGGACCACGGCCAGTGGCGCGACCCACACGGATGACACCCTGTTCATGGGAACAGGTAAGATTTATGTCATCGCTGACCCTCCGTTCACTGCGGCCGATGCTGTCTGGGATGCCGGAGGTGCAGACACCTTCGCCAGCACAGCGGCCAACTGGACAGATGATGTTGTGCCCGCGTTCGATGGAACCACCCGCGCATATTTTGGCAATGGTGGCACTGCGGCCTTGTTCAATACGGCGGCTAGGCTGTACGGCATCACGTTCAACGCCACCAATGACTTCACGGTCGACTCCGGCACCGGCACCTTGGCCATCGGGGCGGGCGGGATCACCGCCGCCATCCCAGACACGACATCGCGCACCTACACGCTCGCCGGAGAAGCGTTCCTCTCCTATAACCAGACTTGGACTGTCACCACCAATCTGACAGGTAAAACCACGCTCCAAGTTTCGGCGGCGATTCACGATGAAATGGACTTGGCGTCCTTCGACATAACCAAGAAGGGACTTGGCAACCTGCTGCTCTCCGGGAACAACAGTTACAACGGAATTACCTACTTGAACGAAGGCACACTGACAATTGCCCACGATAACGCGCTGGGTCGCACCAATGGCCCGACCCTTATCGCAGACGGAGCTTGGATCGAAATGAAGGACGGGATCACGGTCAACGAACCGCTAAGCCTGCCCGGCGATGCCAGCACAAGGTGGAGCGGGGGGCTGCGCGTGACAGGCGGCAGTAATGTCTGGGCTGGAAAAATCACATCCTCGCCTGCAAATTCCCGTATTGTCTGTAATGCCGGTTCTCTCGATATCACTGGCGGGATCACCGGTGGTCAAATGTGCCTAGGTGGCAATGGGGGGAGCTACCTGCGTGTTTCCGGCGCACCGATCAACACTCCAGACAAACCCCTCTTCGCCCACACCAGTATACCGATCATTTTAGCCATGACGAACAACGCATGGACTTCACTATTAATCAACGGCAACTTTGTGCGGACAGACTTGGACAACGTTCTGCCGCCATCCTCCGGCCTTATGATCGAAGCAGCTAACAAGACCGGCATCGACTTGAACGGCCACAATCAGGCCATCCAAAAGTTAGAGGCGCCACACAAGGACGGCACCACTACGATCTTGTGCAGCCCGACCCCCGCCACGCTCACGGTGAACCAAACCGCCGATACCGCATTTTTCGCCAGCATCACCGGCGCGGTCACCCTCGTGAAGAACGGCAGCGGCAGGCTCACGCTGGCCCGCGCCTGCACCACATCTGGGGACTTCGTGGTGAGCAACGGCACATTGGCCGTGAGCGAAACCGGGGCGCTCGGTGAGAACAGCACGAACATCTGGGTCGCAGGCGGCACGCTGAGCCTCTCCAACTCCGCCGCTATCTCTGACCAAGCCTCGCTGTTCATCGCGGACGGCGGTTCGGCCAAGGTGGAACTCGCCGCGGGCGTCAATGAGTCTGTGGGCTACCTGTACTTCGGCGACAAAATGCAAAGAGCCGGAACCTACAGCGCGACAGCGGGCGCAGGCGTCCAGCATGTCGACGTCGAGCACTTCGCGGGAAGTGGCATCCTGCGGGTCCGGCACGATACAGTCGGCACGCTCATCCGTGTGAGGTAAGGAGTTTACAGGCCGGCGGGTGCACCGCCGGCCCCTGTGTTCTCCAGCCGGACAAGATATCCATCCTGCGGATGGCTGTCGCCCGAATCGGTTTTTTTTGAAAAAACACTCTCTCATTTCCCTACATCTGAATTATCCAACTTCACGTTGTCGATGTAGTACACGCCCTTGCGGTTCGCACTGCTGACGAACCCGATCCATGTAACACTGCGTGTTTGGGGACTACCAAACTTCAGGCCAGAAAAGCGCTTGGGCTCCGCGCCCGGGGGCGTCACCGTTAGCTGCCAGGTGCCGTCAGCCTTGGAGCCGAAGCCCGCGCTGATCTCGATATGCGTCCAAGCGCCGAGCGGCAGGGGCAGCGGCGGCTGGTCGGCGACAGTCAGTTTCCCGTCACGGATCAGCAGCCTCGGCCCGACATAGTAGTGCGGCTTGCCCGGATACTGACGCCATTCAAGATTTAGTTCTGCGCCTTGTTCCATGCGGATGTCGAAGGAGAAAGTCGAAACGCCTTCATGATGGTTCGGGATATACCAGAAGTGCGGGTTGAAGCTGTATTTAAGCCCGGGCGCGTCTGTTATTTTCAGGGAGCGCTTGCCGGTTGCGGCGGTCTCTTCGGTCACCGCGATGCTGTCACCCTTGTTTTCAACCACAGAACGGGCGCGGGCGGGCAGGCTGCCGACGTCTGTGTGTTCAAAGCCGTCAGAGAAAACCGTCGGCGGAGGCGGCGGCAACCCCTGCCAC
>Ga0255347_1002897_pt1 | contig 23289 bp, 20 predicted proteins | sample wastewater_treat_2_FD_192479 | JGI IMG/M metagenome (GOLD analysis project Ga0255347, IMG submission 192479) | Wastewater microbial communities from Lulu Island WWTP, Vancouver, Canada - plant24 | ecosystem: Engineered > WWTP > Wastewater > Unclassified | place: Canada: Vancouver, British...
GCCCCACATATTCCTCACGCAACGGCGCGCCCGATAAACCATCCACACTCCCCAAGCGTAATGCGCGACGGCATTGCTCACCCGGAGGCATTCGCCGTTGCCAGCCCAACCAGCGCGCCAGCCCCTTGGCCAGCCGTTTCCACGTCGGCTCCGGCGGTAATGGCGGAATCGCCTCCTGCCATCCCCGATGAATAAAAAGACGCTCCGTTGAATATTGGCTCAAATATAGCAATCTCAGCATATACGGAAGCCGAATACGAAAAGCAGGAACGACATGAGTGAAGCGAAGGCTTCTGGAGAGTCCAGTGGCAAAACCCTGCTCGACGACATGTATGCCCATATCTAAATCCCCACCGCCCAAAACCAAACTGCCCGTGCGGTCGAAAGCAAGCGCAGTTGGATCCTGCTTGATACTTTCAGCGTAGCTCGACGCCAAACTTTTCCGAATGGCCAAACCGGCGCCGATTGGCCTGGCAGGGCTATGCTTGCTCTGAATCCGGGCATATTGAAGGCTATGGCCAAACTCACGAGGGTACATATCCAAATGATAGGAGCGAAGAGTTTTATTCATCCATGCAGGCGGTTCTTCTTCATATTCAGCGCGGCCATACCCGCCGACACAGCCCAGAAAAGAATGGGCACAGAAAATCTGAAACACTTCCTCTAAATAGGCGGAAGCCAAAAGACAATCATCATCCACAAAAACAAGATATTCCCCCCGGGACTCATCAATGCCACGTAAGCGTGCATGAGTAAGCCCCAACCGCTCCTCACGCACACAGCGAGCTTTCGGATGCCATGTGATATCCACACGGCCACTCAGGGGCGGCTCGGAACAATTATCAATGACTATGCATTCCCAACGGTCCTTGGACATCGTTTGCTGATCCAGCGCCGTGAAAACCCTTTGCAAGCGCTCTAGATCAGGATTATGTGTGCATATAAGTACGGATATATCCATTGCATAACCTCAACCGCAGAATCCATCATTGCTTGAACAAAGTCAAGGAACGCCCACCCGCTCAAGCCCCAATCCATTTTATTGAGCCACGGGTTGCGCGATGGCGCGAGCGATTCGGATGAGCGCAACGGATTCACGAATGTTGCAGGCGAGCAGGCGGCGAACTTCATCCACGGCATCCACACGAGCCGTGGCCTCGGCAAAGCTCAAGCCGCTGGCTTGGGCGGCGATGGCTTCGGCGTCATCGGGAAAATATACGGGTGCAAGGCCCGAATCCACCACTTGCGCCAGAACATCGCGCTGCCACAATTGAATGGTGCGCAAAATTTCTTCGCGCATTTCGATGACGCGAGAGGCCACGCGCCCAACAACCAAATTTGTCGTGGATTTGGCCAATTCGGCCTCGCTCCCCCGCGAGCGAGCGAGGTTTTCCTCGCGCTCGGTTTCTTCGGCGGTGGCAATATCCTCAAGCTCCCGCAGGGGAACGGTTAATTGATCGGCCCACGCAACCATTTCGCAAGCGCGACGCGGTGGCGGCGTGCGCAACAATTCCATGACGGCATCCAGCCAGGGAGCCTCGTTCGTTTGCCCGTCATCAAGAATATCCACATACTGCGTTCGAGAGCGAATCGTCGGCAACAGCGCGGAGGGGGTATCGGTGACGAGCAAAATCAAGCTATGCGGGGGCGGCTCCTCAAGCATTTTTAGCAACGAGTTTTGAGCATTGGGATTCATGCGGTCGGCAAACAGAATCACCGCCGTCTTCCAGCCGCCGGAATACGAGGTCAGCCCCATGGATTCGAGAAGCGCCCGGATGAGGTCAACTCTGATTTGGCGGGATTTGCTTTCCGGTTCCACCCAGTGAATATCGGGATGCTGACGGAAACGCTCGGGCTGCTCATCCATGCCGTAAAGCGCCTGCAAAAGCCCGTTGACCAATTCCGTGCCAGCGGCGCGGGGATGGCCGGCAATCACAAGGCCATGTGGCAGGCGACCAACAGCCGCCGCCCGCCGCAAGTTTTCCAACGCTTGCTCAATCTTCGGCGAAGAAGGCATCCTGCACCAGCTCCCAAATATCAGCGGCAATCGGCTCCGCCAAACGCATGGCATCCACCTTGCGAAAGCGTTCGGGAAAACGTCGCGCCAATTCCAAGTAGCCCTGGCGCACGCGCTCGTGGAATTCCAAGGCCTCGCTTTCGATTCGATCATACTTGATTTTCTGACCAGCCTGCCGCTTGGCGCACCGTTGCAAACCGAGGCTCACGTTGACATCCAGCAGAATGGTCATATCGGGCACAGCCGTGCCGATGGCAAATTGGTTGATGGTTTCCATCAGTTCGACGGGAAAACCGCGGCCAAACCCCTGATAGGCCGTGGTGGAGTCCGCAAACCTGTCGCATATGACCCACGCGCCGCGATCCAACGCCGGCTGAATAACTTGGCGGACGAGTTGCGCGCGGCTGGCTTCAAACAAAAGGACTTCGCTTTCCGCACACGGGTCTTCATCGGCGGCGTTATACTGAAGAATGCCTCGAATCGCCTCGCCCAGCTTGGTGCCGCCGGGTTCGCGGGCATAAATGACCTCAATTCCCTTGGCCTCCAACTTGGCGATTAGCATGGTGGCCTGAGTGCTCTTGCCCGCGCCTTCCGGACCCTCAAACGTAATCAATCGTCCACGCGCCATATCAAATTCTCCGTGTATAAATGAAAATCATGCAGGACTGACCACCTGCCCCTTCGGGGTATCCTTGACCAGCCAGCCTTGAGCAGCCATGGCCGCGCGCAACGCATCGGATTGCGCCCAATCCTTGGCCGCACGAGCGGCCTGACGTTGCTCCAGCAACGCTTGAATCTCCGGCGGAACAGTAGCCGCCGGCTTTTCCAACACGCCCAACGCCGTGTCCCACTTGCGAAAGAGCGCCAGCAGTGCGGCCGCTTCGGCATCCGTCAACTTCTTGGCATCGAGGGCGGAATTGCCCTCGCGAATGGTATCAAACAGCGTGGCCAGCGCCGCGGAGACATTCAAATCGTCATCCATCGCGGCTTCAAAGCGCTGAGCGGCCTGCTGAGCCCAAACGGGTAAATCTCCAGCCGCCACATCACCAGCGGCGGCCTTGCACCGTTCCGTAAACTCGTCAATGCGACGCAACGACACGCGGGCGGCATCCAGCGAAGCCATAGTAAAATTCAACGCTGCACGATAATGGGTGGCGATGAGTTCATAGCGCACCTCGCGTCCGGTATAGCCCTTGGCGAGCACATCCCGCAGCGTATAGAAATTCCCGCGCGACTTGGACATTTTTTGGCCATCCACCATGAGGTGTGCGCAATGAATCCAAAACGCGGCCAGCGGTTGGCCATTGGCGGCTTCGCTTTGGGCAATTTCATCTTCGTGATGCGGAAAAATGTTGTCCACACCGCCGGTGTGAATGTCGAAACTGGCGCCGAGATATTTTTGGCTCATGGCCGAACATTCGATATGCCAGCCGGGACGTCCGCGCCCCCAAGGCGAATCCCAAGCCACGTCTCCATCCTTTTCATCCCACGCCTTCCAAAGAGCGAAATCAGCGACATTTTCCTTATCGTATTCATCGGAGTGGATGCGTACGCCGCTCCGCATGCCCGCGCGGTCCAGACGGGCCAGCTTTCCATAGCTGGGCCAGCTATCAATGCTGAAATAAACGGATCCGTCTTCGGATTGATATGCGTGGCCGCCCTCCATCAGGCGGGAAATCAGTTCAATCATTTCCGGAATATGATCCGTGGCCGCCGGATAATACTCAGCCGGTTCGATATTCAGAGCGCGCAGGTCCTCAAAAAAAGCCTTTTTGAAAGGCGCGGTGAAATCCGCCAAGGAAACGCCGGCTTCGCGCGAACCGTGGATGGTTTTGTCATCCACATCCGTCAGGTTCATCACCTGCGTGACGCGCCAACCCTTGAATTGAAGCCAACGGCGCAGCAAATCTTCAAAGACATAGGCCCGGAAGTTGCCAATGTGGGCGATGTTGTACACGGTTGGCCCGCAGGTGTACATGCGGACATGGCCCGGTTCCAGCGAGGTGACCTCCTGGACCGAGCGCGTCAGGGTGTTGTAAATGCGAAAGCTCATTCCGACTCATTCTTCTTCTTCGTGCGGCGACGCGGCGCTTTTTCGGCCACCGGAACCGGCTCCGCTGCGCCACCGGGACTTTGAAATTCCAACTTATCCTTGCCCGCATGGACTTCAACAATTTCGCCGTTGAGAATTTGCCCGCGCAAAATTTCCTCGGCCATCGGGTTTTCCAGCCAGCGCTCCACAGCCCGGCGCAATTGGCGCGCGCCGTAGATGGAGTCATAGCCCTTGACCATCAGAAATTCGTAGGCCGACGGCTGGACGGCAATCATAATATCACGCGCCTTCAGGCGGGCGGCAACCTTGCCAACTTCAATTTCCAAAATTGTGCGCACGTCTTCTTTTTGGAGTTGCCGGAAAACAATGATTTCATCCACGCGATTGAGCAATTCCGGGCGGAAATTCTGTTTGGCGGCTTCGAGCATTTGCTCGCGCAACTTGGCGTAATCCGCATCGCCCGTATGCCCGCCAAAGCCCAGGCCGGCGCCGCGACGGGTCAGCTCCGCGCCAATGTTGGAGGTCATGATGATAATGGTATTGCGAAAATCCACCGCCCGCCCCAGCCCATCCGTCAGGCGGCCTTCTTCCAGAATTTGCAACATCATGTGCATGACATCGGGGTGCGCTTTTTCGATTTCATCGAACAGCACCACCGAGTAGGGACGGCGGCGCACGCGCTCGGTCAGTTGGCCGCCTTCTTCATAGCCCACATATCCCGGCGGCGAGCCGACCAGTCGCGAGGCATTGAATTTTTCCATGTATTCCGACATGTCAATCTGGATGAGCGCGTCCGGGCTGTTGAACATGAATTCCGCCAACGATTTGGCCAGCAGCGTTTTGCCGACGCCGGTCGGCCCCAGCAAAATAAAGGAGCCAATCGGGCGACGGGGGTCCTTCAAGTCCGCCCGCGAGCGACGCAACGCCTTGGAAATGGAAGCCAGCGCATCGGCCTGACCAATGACGGTTTTAGCCAGCACGCTCTCCATTTCCAGCAATTTCGCGGTTTCTTTTTGCTCCATTTTTTCGAGCGGGATGCCGGTCCATTTGGACACAATCAACCGCACATCCTCTTCATGAACTTCGACAATTTTTTCGTTGTGTTGCTTGCGCCACTCCGCCAGCTCTTGTTCGAGGGTGGCGCGGGCCTCACGTTCGGCGTCGCGGAGCTTGGCGGCTTCCTCGAAGCGTTCTTCACGGATGGCCTCGTTGCGCTGGTCTTGAAGGCTCGCGATTTCTTTTTCACGCTCTTTCAGAGAGGGCGGACGAGTCATGGCGCTGATGCGCGCGCGCGCGCCGGCTTCATCAATAACGTCAATCGCCTTGTCGGGCAGGAAGCGATCCTGCAAATAGCGCGAGGAAAGCTGTACGGCCGCCACCAGTGTGTCATCGCTATACTTGACATGATGGTGAGCCTCATAGCGTCCGCGCAGGCCCTTCAGAATTTCGATGGTCTCCTCCTGTGAGGGCTCGCGCACCAAAACGCTCTGGAAACGCCGTTCCAGCGCAGCATCCTTTTCAATAAATTTGCGATATTCATTCAAGGTAGTGGCGCCAACAACCTGCAACTCGCCACGCGACAGAGCCGGCTTGAGAATATTCGCCGCATCCATCGCCCCCTCCGCCCCGCCCGCACCGACCAAGCTGTGCAGCTCATCCACAAATAAAATGACGTTTTTTACGCGGCGGATTTCATCCATCACCGCCTTGATGCGCTCTTCGAACTGGCCGCGATATTTGGTGCCGGCCACCATGAGCGCCAAATCCAGCGAAATCACACGTTTGCCGTAGAGCAATTCGGGAACTTCGCCGTTGACGATGGCTTGCGCCAGCCCTTCCGCAATGGCGGTTTTACCAACACCCGCTTCGCCGAGCAGCGCCGGATTATTCTTGGTGCGACGGCAAAGAATGCGGATGACGCGCTCAATTTCGTCCTGACGGCCCACCACGGGGTCCAGCGCACCTTTTTGCGCCAGAGCCGTCAAGTCCCGGCCAAACGCGGTCAGCGCCGGAGTTTTGGGTTCACGTTGCCCGCCCGGTTCGTCGGCCGGCCCCATGCCGGGCGCGGGAGTTGGCCCGGAAGGTTCCGCCCCCGGCTCATAATTGGGATTCATCTCTTTGAGAATGGCTTCGCGGATTTGATCCGCGTTCACATTCAGATTGCCCAGAACGCGCGCGGCCATGCCTTCGCCCTCGCGCAGCAGGCCCAACAGGAGATGTTCGGTGCCGATATAATCCACGTTCATCGCGCGCGCTTCCGTGCCGGCCAGAGCAATGACCTTCTTGACGCGCGGCGTATAGGGCACATTGCCCACGGTTTTCATGTCGGAACCCACGCCAACAGCCTTTTCCACCTCCATGCGGACGGTCTCCAGGTCCAGCCCGGCTTGGCGCAGAATGTTAACCGCCACGCCTTCACCAAGGGCAATCAGCCCCAGTAGCAGATGCTCGGTGCCGATATACCCGTGATTGAAGCGATCGGCTTCCTTGCGGGACAACTTCAATACTTCTTGTGCTCGTGGTGTAAAATTATTCATGTCGTTGTTCTCTTTGCCATTCGTTTCGTCCGGCGTCCACCCAATTCGGCGCGCAGACGGTCCGCGCGGACTTTGTCGCGGGCCGCGCCATCCAGCGCCCGCCCTGCCCAGGCCTGCAAATGCGCGGGTTGCACCTCCAGCAGGAGGCGATCCACCGTAGCCATGGGAATTCTGCGCTTCAAGCCCAGCGCAATGCCCAGACGCAGCTCGGAAAGTCGCTCCAGCGCCTCTCGCGCGGTCATCAGGCGCGCGGCCTTCAACAGGCCTTCCGCCCGCGCCGTCAAATCAGCCATCTGCAGGCGACGCTCCTTTTTCAGGCGTTCACGCGCGTTGCGCTCATGTTCGGCAACTTCCTTCACAATTTCCGTCAAGTCAGCCACAATACGCTCTTCCGGCACCCCCAAGGTCAGTTGGTTGGAAATCTGAAACATATGGCCAATGGCGGCGGTGCCCTCGCCCCAGCGACCTCGCACCGCCAAGCCAATTTTATTCAAGCCATTGATAATCGGCTCCATTTCGGACATCAGCACCAAGCCCGGCAGGTGCATCAGAACGCTGGCGCGCATGCCGGTGCCGACATTCGTCGGGCAACTCGTCAAATAGCCAAGCACGGGCGAAAAGGCATAATCCAAATGCCGTTCCAGCACATCATCGAGCGCATCGGCGTCTGCCCAGGCCTCCTGCAAGGCCAGTCCGGGGCGCAAGGCTTGAATGCGCACGTGGTCCTCTTCGTTCACCATAACCGCCTGCGTCGAGGTCAAATTGCGACACACTGCGGTTTCCGGACTGCCCGCGAGCAGATTGCGACTAATCAAATGGCTCTCAAAAAGCTGCTGGCGCGCCAGCAGCGTGCTCGAGGACAACGCATCCTGACAGGGCAACACATCGCGGGCCGCCTCCATAACCAAGCGGCGTACTTCAGCCCGAACCGGCGCGGACGCGCGGTCCGGAAACGGAAGCCCGCGCAAATTGCGAGCCAACCGCACCCGGCTGCTCAAGGTGACCCCAAAGGCCGACTGATAGGCCGCCTCGGCCGTATCCAAAACATTTGCGCGCGGAATCATGGCGAGGGCGCCTCCATCTGCAGTGCGCGAATCTGATCGCGCAACGCGGCCGCTTGCTCATAGTTTTCGCTGGCAATCGCCTTATCCAGCTCCCGCCGCAAACGGGCGGATTCCACTGATGTTTTCAGGTGCGCGGATGCCCGGCGAGGCACTTTGCCCGCATGTTGATCATTATGCTGGAGCGAAATCACCACCGGCAGGATTTCCGCGGAAAACACGTCATAGCACTGATGGCACCCCAAACGGCCTTTTTTCAGGATTTCCGCACGAGTGGCTCCACAGCCCGGACAGGCAGCAGACGAATCCGGGGGCGCATCCGACGGCTTGGGTTGCACCTGAGCCAGTTTTTCCTTCAAATTCTTCAGCATATCGCCCAAATCAAGCGGCGTGGCGTGAACATCAATCCCCTTGCTGATGGCACAGCTCTCGCAGAGGTGGCACTTTGTCACCTCGCCATTCACCACCTGGGTCAGATGCAGAGTGGCTTCCTTCTGTTGACAGTTCTCGCAAAGCATCAGCTACGTACAATAACACCCTTCCCGGCCGCTTTCCAATCGCAAACGGAAACGCCCCCCCCCCACCCGCGAAAATCATTTATATTTTGCATCTTTTCAGGTATTCTTTGACTCATGAAGTGGAAAGAAGCCATCCGCGCCTTCTGGTTGCCGGTCAAAGCCAGTTTTGATTTGACCGCTTCGGAGCGCCGTTTTGTGCTGGGCCTTCTGCTTCTTTTCAGTTTGGGACTTGGCGCGCGCTGGCTTCATCAGCGCAAGCCCCCTCAAACCACCCCCGCCCCAACCATTCAGGAGAAACAACCATGAGTGACTGCGTATTTTGTAAAATCATCGCCGGCGAACTGCCGTCTTGGAAGGTATATGAAACGGACACCGTGCTGGCCTTCATGGATATCGGCCCGGTGGTGAAGGGCCACACGCTGGTTATTCCCAAGGCGCATCACGAAAATGTGACCACCCTCCCGGATGACCAGTTGGCGGCCGTTATGGTCGTGGCGCGCAAGATTGCCCGTGCGCAACTGGAAGGGCTCGGCGCGGAAGGCGTCAATCTGCACCAAGCCAATGGGGCCGCGGCGGGCCAGGTAGTGCCGCATTTTCATGTTCATGTGATTCCGCGCTTCAAAAGCGACGGCCATCACTGGAACTGGACGGCGCAATCGTACGCCGACCCGACGGAAGCGGCCGCCCTCGCCGCGCGCATCCAAGCCGCGCTCCCCTCCTGACGCGAATCATGGATTTGCCGCCGTTTGAACAAGCCGTGGCGCGTATTTGCGCCCAAAACCGCCGCTACGCGCCGGAGGCATACCTGTTTCTTCACGCCGGCCTGATGCGCACGCTCAAGCAAACGGAGGAACGCGAAAAAAAGGCGCGGCACATCACCGGTGCGGAACTGGCAAACGGATTGCGCGAACACGCACTGGCCGAATTCGGCCCGCTGGCCATGACCGTGCTGGGGCACTGGGGCATCACGCGCACGCGCGACTTCGGCGAAATTGTCTATGCCCTGCTGGCCGCCGGGCTGCTGGGCAAGACGGACGAAGACAAAATTGAAGACTTCGATGACGTGTACGATTTTGAAGAAGCCTTGCGCGCGCCCTTCCGCCCCAAGCCGCCGCGCAAGAGCGCTCGCCGACTTGCTAAAAAAACGTAAGCCTGCCCCCGGCCACTCGCAAGAAGCGATTACTCGTCTTCTTCCGGCAAAAAAGCCTCATAGGCATCCGTGTCGAGCAGATTTTCCAGCCCGCTCGGATCGTCCGGCTTCATCTTGAAAAGCCAGCCGCGCCCAAAGGGATCCTGATTCACCAGTTCCGGCTGTTCCAGCAACGCTTCATTGATAGCTACAATTTTGCCGGCCGCCGGCGCAAAAATGGAATTGGCGGACTTGACGGATTCCACCACGGCGATTTCATCATCGGCATCCACATGCTCATCCAGTTCGGGTAATTCCACGAATGTCAAATCGCCCATTTGCTCTTGCGCGTAATCGGTAATGCCGACCACCCACAAGTCGCCCTCATCGCGCACCCAGCAATGGTTCGCCGTAAAACGCAAATCACTCGAAATCATAGTTTCCTCCAGCCATACGAATGCACGCTTTTAACTTCCACCCTATGCGGGGTGCAAGTCTCTTTTTTATTATTTTCATGCGGGGCTGCGTGGCACGCGCCCCCGAGAGCCCGCATTACCCGCTCAACGTGCCGATAATCGAAACCAGCGGCAGGAACAGAGCGACGACGATGGTGCCCACCACAACCGCCAGAAAAATAATCAAGAGCGGCTCGATAATGGAGGTCAGCGCAGCCACGGCATTATCCACGTCATCGTCATAGGAATCGGCAATTTTCATCAACATGTCCGGCAGGGCGCCGGTTTCTTCGCCCACTTCCACCATGCTGACGACCATCGGCGGGAACACCTTGGAGGCGGCAATCGGCGGCGCCATGTTTTCACCCTCCTTGACGGCGTCGTGAATGGTCGCCACGGCATTGCCGATGACTTCGTTGCCTATCGTTTCCTTAACAATGTTCAAGGCTTGCAACACCGGCACGCCCGCGGACATCAAGGTGCCGAGAGTGCGGGTAAAACGCGAGATGGAAGTTTTGCTAACCAGCGTGCCAAACACAGGCGCATTCAATTTGAATTTATCCAAGCCATAGGCCCCCCATTTGGTTTTGGCCAGCAACTTGATAATGATCACCAACGCCACAATGACAATGGCGACAACCGGGAAGCGGTGCACCATGGTGTCACTGGCGTCCATGACAAATTGAGTCAGCATGGGCATGCCCTTGCTGCCCATCAGGTCCGCAAAAATATCCGCGAATCTGGGCACGATGGCCGTCATCAGGAATATCAAAATGACCAAAGCCATCACCAACACCACGATGGGATACGTCATGGCGCTCTTGACCTTGCCCTTGATTTTTTCAGCCTTTTCCTGGAACTCCGCCAGACGTGCAAGCACGACATCCAACACGCCGCCGAGCTCGCCCGCCTTGACCATGTTCACGAACAAACGGTCAAAAACCTTGGGGTGCGCCGCCAAGGCTTCGGCGAAGGTGCTGCCGGACTCAATGCTCTCCGCCATTTGAATGACGGCATCGCGCAAAGCCGGGTTCTTTTCCTGTCGTTGCAGCACGCGCAACGCGCGCATCAACGGCAACCCCGCATTGACCAGCGTGGACATTTGGCGCGTGAAGGCGGTGAGTTGCTTGGGCTTCACCCGACCCTGAAGAAATTTCGGCAGGCGGATTTCCATGCTAAGCGCGCCGCCCTTGGCAGCCGCCCGCTTGGCGGGCTTGCCGCCGCCCCCGGACAACTCCTCGACCTTGGTGGGAAAATATTGCTTTTCGCGAATCCGCGAAATGGCCACCGTCTGGTTTTCCGCCTCAATTTCGCCGTGAACTTCCTTGCCCTTGGAATCCAGTGCCGTAAATTTAAACCGCGCCATGAGTTGTCTCCCTTAGGTGTACTTCAATACTTCTTCGACCGTCGTATAGCCATCCAAAATACAACGGATGCCGTCTTCCCGCAGCGTCCGCATGCCCAGCTCAACCGCCTTGTCGCGAATGACCAGCGTAGGTTTGCGCTGGTTAATCAAATCGCGGATGGGGTCCTTGATGCGCAGATATTCGTAAATGCCGCGCCGCCCCTTGTAGCCGGTTTGGTTGCAATAGGAGCAGCCGGCGCCATAGAAGAACGGGCGACCGCCCACCTGCTGCTCTGTCAGGCCCAACTGCTGCAGGATGTCCGGCGTCGGCTGATATTCCGTTTTGCAGTTCGTGCAAATGGTTCGCACCAAGCGTTGTCCCAAAATGCCCTCCAGCGTGGAAGCAATTAGGAAAGGCTCCACCCCCATGTCAATCAGTCGCGTAATCGCGCCAGCGGCATCATTGGTATGCAACGTACTGAAGACCAAGTGCCCCGTCAGCGACGCCTGAATCGCGATTTCGGACGTGTCCAGATCACGAATTTCACCGACCATGATAATGTCCGGGTCTTGACGCAGGAAGGCGCGCAGAACCTTTGAAAAAGTTACACCGATGGCCTCGTGAATCGGCACTTGCACAATGCCTTCAATGTCATATTCCACCGGCTCTTCAGCCGTGAGCAATTTATTTTCAATGGTATTCAACCGCCGCAACGCGGAATACAAAGTGGTGGTTTTCCCGGAACCGGTCGGCCCGGTCACCACAATAATGCCGTTGGGCTTGTCAATGTCATCGCAGAAATCCTGATACACATCGTCCGGCATGCCGATGTTTTCGAGGTCCAGCGAGACAACACTGCGGTCGAGTACGCGAAGCACAACACTTTCGCCAAATTGGGTGGGCAGCGTGGATACACGGAAGTCAATCATGCGCCCGGCCACCGGCAGTTGAATGCGTCCGTCTTGCGGGATGCGCCGCTCCGCGATATTCAAGCCGGAAATCACCTTCAAGCGCGAGGTAACGGGCAAGGCCAAGTGACGCGGCGGCGGAGCCATTTCATAAAGCGCGCCATCCACCCGGTAGCGAATTTTGAATTCATCCTCAAACGGCTCGAAGTGAATATCGCTGGCCCGATCTTGAACGGCCATATACAGCACAAGATTCACAAAGCGGACCACCGGGCGAGAGCTGGCCGCCGCTTCCAGAGAGGCCAGGTCTTCCATTTTCGCGCCGCTTTCCAGCAGGTCCCCCGCCCCTTCCAATTCACTTTCCAGCGAAGACAGCATGTCCTTCATGCTTTCGTCCTCGGTGCCATAATAACGCGTAATGGCGTTGGTAATTGCGCTTTCCGACGCCACCGCAATCAAGACATCCTTCGACAAGACAAAACGGATTTCGTCCAAGGTTTCCGGGCTGATGATATCCGCCGCCGCAACCGTCACGGAATGGGCGTCGGCCTCAACCGGCATGATGGAATACATGCGGGCCACACTGCCGGGAACGGCCTGCAACGTTTCGACAGGCACGCTCATATGCTCCAGGTCCACCCGTTCCGCGCCCTGTACGCGGGCAATTAAATCCAGCCCCTGCTCTTCGGTAATCAACCCTAGTTCCTGAGCCAGCACACGAACCGGTTTCCCGGAACGTTCGCGCTCATCCATCAGTTCGAGGGCCTGTGATTCTTCAACCAGCCCGCTCCGAACCAGTTCTTCCAAAAAAATGTCATTATATTCGACCATTGCCTTTGCCCTGCCTATGGCTGTACCGCCTTGATTTGCTGCATCATTTCTTCCGTATCCTGCGCCTTGGTCACCAAATCCTCATACGAAATCTTGCCGGCCCGCCACAGTTCCAGCAAATGGCTGTCGAGTGTCTGCATGCCCCACTTCGCGCCGGTTTGCAGGTCCGAGGTAATCCGGAACGTCTTGTTGTCGCGAATCAGCGCGCGAATGGAAGGCGTGGCAATCATAATTTCGAATGCCGCGATGCGCCCGGGGACATCCTTGCGCGGCAGCAGAATCTGAGAAATAACCGCCACAATGCTGGTGGACAACTGCGTGCGCACCTGTTCCTGCTGGTTGGTCGGGAAGGCATCCACGATTCGATCCACGGTGCGCGCCGCGCCGGTGGTGTGCAGCGTGGCAAAAACCAAGTGGCCCGTTTCCGCCGCGGTGATGGCGGCTTCCATGGTTTCCAAGTCGCGCATTTCACCCACCAGAATGACATCGGGGTCCTGACGCAACGCGCGGCGCAGGGCCTCTTTGAACGTGGGCACATCCACCCCGATTTCCCGCTGCGTCACCACGGACTTTTGATGAGTGTGATAGTATTCCACCGGGTCTTCAATCGTGATGATATGGCAGTCGCGCTCCTGATTAATGATATTGAGCATGCTCGCCAGCGTCGTGGTTTTGCCGGAGCCGGTCGGCCCCGTCACCAAAATCAACCCGCGCGGCTTGAACAGCAGGTCACGGGTCTGCGGCGGCAGGCCAATCTCCTCCAGCGTCAGCATCTTCGAAGGAATCTGGCGCAGCACAATGCCGACATGCCCCTTTTGGCGGAAAATACTCACGCGGAATCGCGCCATTTCGCCAAAGCCGAAGCCGAAGTCTGAACCGCCCTGCTCATCCAAGAGCTTAATGTGGTGCTCCGGCGCAAAACTGTGGAGCAGGCGCTCCGTATCCTCGGGCCTCAGCGGTTCGGCATCCAGTGGCGCCAGAGAGCCATGAATGCGCATAATCGGCGGCAATCCAACTGCCAAGTGCAAGTCGGACGCCCCCTCTTGGACGGCCAATTCCAACAGGTCATCCATCTGAATTTCGCTGGCGCGCAAAGTACTCATCAGTCTGCATCTCCCATAGTCACGCGGAGGACTTCCTCCAAAGTCGTAAGCCCCGCAACCACCTTGCGCAGGCCATCTTCGCGCAGCGTCCGCATACCCAACTCTCTTGCGCGCCCGCGCAGCTCCGCCGCCCCGACCTTTTCAAAAATCAAGTGGCGCACCTGGTCATCAATCTGGAAAATCTCATAAATGCCCATTCGCCCGCGATAACCGGTGAAGGTGCAATCCGGGCAGCCCTTGCCATGGAACAATTGCGCCTGAGCCAAGTGCTTGGCCGCCGGCCCCAGCAGACGCAACTCGCTCTCCTTGGGCTCGTAGGGCTCTTTGCATTTGTCGCAAATTTTACGCACCAGACGTTGCGCCATGATTGCGCGCGTCGAAGACGCCACCAGGAAAGGCTTGACGCCGATGTCAATCAAGCGCGTCACGGCGCTGGGCGCGTCGTTGGTATGCAGGGTGCTGAACACCAAGTGACCGGTCAGCGAGGCATTCACCGCAATTTCAGCGGTCTCCAAGTCGCGAATTTCACCAATCATGATGATGTTGGGCGCCTGACGCAGAATGGACCGCAGAGCGGCGGCAAAAGTCATGCCAATTTCCGCCCGCACCTGCACCTGATTAATCCCGCTCATTTGGTATTCCACGGGGTCTTCCACCGTGATGATTTTGCGGTCCGGCTTGTTGATGGTGTTCAAGCAGGCGTACAGGGTGGTGGTTTTGCCGGATCCGGTCGGCCCCGTCACCAAAATGATGCCGTCGGAAAGGCCAATCAGTCGTTCAAAAACCTGTTGGTCATCGGCAAAGAACCCCAACTGCGGCAATCCGAGGGCGATGCCGGCCTTGTCCAAAATACGCATGACGATGCTTTCGCCGTGGTTCGTCGGGATGGACGACACGCGCAAGTCAAGGTCGCGGCCCATCACATTGATTTGGATGCGCCCATCTTGAGGAACGCGCTTTTCCGCGATGCTCATATTGGCCATGATTTTCACACGGCTGAGAATAGCCGACTGCAGGCGCTTGGGCGGGCTGTCCACTTCGTGCAGCACCCCGTCAATGCGATAGCGCACACGGAACTTTTTCGCCATCGGCTCCAGGTGAATATCGCTCGCCCGGCTGCGGAACGCTTCCATGATAATCAGGCTAACCAGCTTGATGATGGGCGCATCCGACTCCGAAACATCGGCATCTGCCACCAATTGCTGTTGGACTTCCTCCGGCAACGCCAGCGTCCCTTCGGTGATTTCCTGCAACATGCCTTCGACGGCGCCCGTGGCGCGGCCATAGTAGTTGGCGATGGCCTTTTCCACTTCCTCGGGCAGCGCCACCACGCCTTCCACGTTCGTCTTCAGCACATAGCGCAGGCCGTCAAGCGTATCCACATCCAGCGGATCGCCCATGGCCACCGTCAACACGTTGTCGTTCTTGAAAACCGGAATGACCTTGTAGCGCTGGGCAACATCCGCCGGCACCATGTCGCGCACCTCGGTGGGAATTTCCATGCCCTGCAGGCTAATCATTTCCATCCCGAACTGCGCGGCCAGCGTCTTCAGCATGTCCGTCTTCGAAACCCCCGTTTCGCGCGCCAAAACCTCCATGATGGCTTCATCCTCGGCAACGGCTGTCTGACGGGCCGTGACGGCCTGCTCCCGCGTAATCAGCCCAACGTTCTCAAGGATTTCCAGAATATAGTCGTCGTTCGAGGTCAAGTGAAAGCTCCTTCAGCAATTTGGCACACTACAGGATATGGCCTGATTTCTTGTCGTGTCCGGCATGATGGCTGGTAAAGTACCCCTGCCAGCCGCTTGAAAGCAAGCCTCTATTTGGTCCGCGAACCCGCAACCGCTTGGCATTCAGCAGGTTGGCCGGTCGGCGCGGCGGGCAACGCTACGCGCCAAGAGCTTCCGCCACCACACGCCCCGCCGGCGCCACATGTTGCGGCCCGGCCAATGCGCGTTCCACCGCATCCAGACCCGCCAACTGCGTCGCGCGCTCAGGCGTATTCCCCAGCAGTCGCTCCACCGCGTCGGCCATCTTTTCGGGTTGCGCATCGCCCTGAATGAATTCAGGACACAACTCACGCCCCGCAATCAGATTCACGATGCCGAGAAAGCGCACCCGAATCAGCATGCGCCCCAGCCAATAGGTAGGCCACGCCGCGCGGTAAACAACAATATGGGGGCATTTCAGCAGGGCCGTCTCCATCGTGGCCGTGCCGGAGCAAACCATGGCCGCGCGCGCCTGACGCACCACGTCGCGCATTTGGCCCTCCACCACACCCAAGGCCGTTCGTTCATCCGCCGGCAACACGGCCAGTTGCTGCTCAATCTGCGCCTTTATTTCCGGCCCCGCCGCCGGAATCATAAACGCCGTTTGCGGATCGCGCCGCCGCAACTCGCGCGCCGCCGCCAGCATCGGCGGCAGCACGCGCTTGATTTCCTGCCGCCGACTGCCCGGCAAAATCGCCACCCGCCGCGCGCCGGGCGGCCAAGCCAGTTCCGGCGATGGCGACGCCAGCGTATCCGCCACGGAAGCCACCAGCGGATGCCCCGTGAATACCGTCTTCAGGCCGGTCCCCGCGAACACCTCCACCTCAAACGGAAAGATGACCATCAACAAATCAATCAACCTCGCCATCTTGCCAATCCGGCTGCGGTGCCAGGCCCACACCTGCGGGCTGATGTAATAATAAACGGGAATTCCGTGCCTCTTCGCCGCCGCCGCCAGGCGCAAATTGAAGCCGGGATAATCCACCAGCAAAAGCGCATCCGGTCGTTCCTCGACCAGCAGACGGCTCATCTGCCGGAACACGCGGCGAAAGAAGCTGATGCGCGCCAGGACTTCCGCTAATCCCAGAACGGCCATATCCTTCACATCCACCACCGTCCTCACGCCCTCGCGCCGCATCGCCTCGCCGCCAATGCCAAAGCACTCCACATCCCCCCGCGCCTCGCGCAGCTCACGCACCAGCCCCGCCGCATGCTGATCGCCGGACATCTCGCCGGCCACAATCATCAATTTTTTCATGCGTGCCCCCGCATCAAGATGGCCCGCGCCGGATGCTTTGGTGAATCGCCACCGCCAATTTCAGCGCTTCCGCGGCATGTTCGCCGCTCACCACCGGCTCCGACCGATTGCGCACGCAGTCCACAAACGCCCGCAACTCCAATGCCAGCGGCTCGCCCTTGTGAATCGGAATTTCCTTTTGCTCGATCCTCAGCCGTTTCTTGCGCAAAATTTTTCCGGTTTGCTCCTGATAATCCAGCGACACATACGCATCCGGCAAAAACATGCGGATTTTACGCTGTTTTTCCATGCTGATGCGGCTGGCGGTCACGTTGGCGATGCAACCATTTTCAAATTGCAACCGCACGTTGGCGATGTCTTCGCTCTTGCTCAAAATAGGCACGCCCACCGCCCGAATATCCTTCACCTGCGACTGCACCAAATGCAAAATTATTTCCAAATCGTGAATCATCAAATCCAGAATCACGCTCACTTCGGTTCCCCGCGGCAACAACCCGAAACGCGGCGGCGGATACGGCGCAATCCGCAACGCCTCCACATACAGCGGCTTTTGCTTCGCGGGATTCACCACGGACAACACCGGGTTGAATCGCTCCACATGCCCCACCTGAAGAATCACGCCATGCTTTTGCGCCAAATCCACCAGTTCCTCGGCTTCTTTCGTAGTGGCCGCAATCGGTTTTTCCACCAGCACATGCCGCCCCTGCTCAATCACGGCGCCCGCCACCGCCCGATGTTTGTCCGTCGGCACCACGATATTCAACGCATCGGTCGCCGCGGCCAATTCCTTCACCGATTTGAAAACTTTTGTGTGATAGCGTTCGGCAATTTCCTTGGCGCGCCGCCGGTCGGAATCGTACACCCCCACCAACTCCACATCCGGCATTTCCGAATAAATTCGCGCGTGCCACTGACCCAGGCTGCCCACGCCGACCACGCCGGTGCGAATGGGTTTAACGGTTGTTTTCATTGTCTCTCTGCTCCGCCGATTCCCCGGCCAGCCGCGCCACATCAAACCCGGTGAAGGCGATATTCAGCCGGTCCGCTTCCGCGATCAGCTTTTCCCGTTCCAGCAAAATCGTTCGCCCGGCCTCAACCGCCAAACACGAAATTTTTGCCTTTCGTAAAATTCGAAAGGTTTGCATCCCGATAACAGGAATATCAAACCGCATGTCGTGGCCGAGTTTCGCCACCTTGACCACCACCGCGCCGGGCCCGCCCAGCCGCCCCGCGCGCAAAATGGTTTCATCCGTCCCCTCAAAGCCCTCCACCGCCAGAATGGTGCCCTCCTTCACCACCACCGTTTGCCCGATTTCCAGCCCGCTGGTCGTCTTGGCCACCTTCGCGCCCAAACGAATATCCGCCAGCTCGCGTTCATCGGGCGCGCGCCGGCTCATCAGCGCCGCCGGCGGCATTTCCGTCTCCATAAACCGATACGCCGGCAGCAGTTTCGCGCCAATCGTCTGCAGCTCGCTGATGACGGCCCCAAAAATCGTATGCGCGTTTCGCTGCTTCAGGGTTTTCATAATCTGCAGCGCGCGGCTGTCCAGCCGCAAGCTGAACAGGCGCGTCGGCTTGATTTGGCCCGCCATCACCAGATGGACAATCCCCCGCGACTGCACCGCATCCAGCAACGCGCTTATTCGCCCCAGACGCAGCCAGACCACCTCATCCGCATACTTGCTGATAATCCGTTCCGTTTCGCCCCTGAAGGCAAACGCAACAATTCGCCGCACTCCCTGCGCCCGCGCGGAGCGCGCCAATTGCCAGGGATACGACCCCAAACCGGCGATAATGCCGAGAGTCTCGGGGATTTCAACGTCCAAAGGCTCGTTGTTGGACACTGGCTCTGCCATGTCCCGCGCGCGAATCTTTTACTTGCCCAGCGCGTTAGACACGGCAAACACCAAATCCTGGCCGTGCAAATCGCGCGCCAGCACCACGCCGTTCGGGTCCAGCAGATAGCTCGTGGTGGCGCCAAAAATGCCCAGCGGCCGCGTCAGCGCGGGCGCCCCGGCCACCACAGGCCACGACAGACCCAAGGCATCCAGACCCGCCGCATTCGGCTCCAGGCAAATGCTGACCACTTCAAAGCCGGAATCATAGTAGCGGTTGCGCAAGTCCCGAACCACCGGCAGATTCTCTTCCCAGACCTTCCAGCCGCGCGCGAAGAAATCCACCAGCACCACCTTGCCGCGCAAACTCGACAGCGTAAAGGTGTTGCCATAAATATCGGTCAATGTCGCATCGGGAAAAACGACGCCCGGCGCGCTCTTGGCGCGCACCACCGCCTTTTCCATGATGGTTTCCGGCAGCGAATCGCCACCCGTCGCGCGCGGACGCGCCACCAGCAGCGGATCGCCGGGCTGCGTCATGCCCGACCAGGAATACGGCTTGGGATTGTAGTATTTGCTCGCTTTATACGCGGCCAGCACGGCCTCCACGGCTGCGGCATCACCCGCCTCCGCCTGAACTTCGGCCTCCTTCACATACAACTGGGAAGCATCCACATCCTTCATCTTGGCCACTTGCTTGCGCGCCGCCTGCAGGGTCTCCACGGCTTCGGGGTGCCGCCGGCGCATATCGCTCAACACCATCGCCTTGATGACCGCCGCCTTCACGATGGCATTGCCATCCTTGCGCTCCGCCGCGTCGCTCACCAGCGCCTGAATGCTGTCATCAATCTCCGCCCATTCCTTGGCGGAATAATAGCCATGCCCCATGCTTTGCAACTTGCTCAGCACCGCGTTGTATTTGCTGTCAAACGACTGCGCATCCTGCGCCCCCGCCACGCCGGCCAGCACGGCCATCATCAAAACGCCAATCAAGAATTTCCGCATCATTGCTACCTCCAAAAATTTCATCTCATTGTGCCGCATCCAGCGGGAAAGACAATTCTTTTTGCATCGCCCGACCGTTCAGCCCAACCATCTCCTATCGCCGCCGACGGGCAGAGCCGCCACGACCGCCGCGACCGCCGCGCGGCGGCCCGCCCCGTCGCGGCCCGCTGCGTCGCCCGCCCGCCCCGCCAGCAGGCGCGCGCGACCGACGACGCTTTTTCTCCAGCATCGGCTTGGGCAGCGGCGTCAGCCACTCCTCGGGGGGCGGCACGCATTGAAGCGGTTGATTCATATATTCCTCAATCGCCGCGATGTAATAGCTGTCTATTTCGTCGGCAAACGTGATGGAAATACCCTTCTCGCCCACCCGCCCGGTTCGTCCGATGCGGTGAACATAGTCCTCGGCCTGCTCCGGGATGTTGAAGTTGATAATCAAATCAATCCCGTCAATGTGCAACCCGCGCCCGGCAACATCCGTGGCCACCAGAATCGGCACCCCCCCCGAGCGGAAATTTTCCAGCACCGCAATCCGCTTGTGCTGCTCAACCGCGCCCGAGAGCAAAGCGACATCCAGCCCCTGATGGCGCAAATTATCGCACAACAACTCCGTGGTATCGCGCCGATTGCCAAACAAAATAACACGCGCCGGCTCCAGCAGGCGCAAAATGTTGTACGCAATGGTAAATTTCTGGTCTTGCGTAACAATATACACCCGCTGGTCAATCGTCTCGGCGGCCACACGCTCCGGCTCAATTTCCACGGTGACCGGCTGATGCATCCACTGCGAAGCCAGGCGTGTCACTTCCGGCGTCAACGTGGCGCTGAAAAGCATGGTCTGCCGGTTTTCCTTCCGCGGGCAGCCATAAACAATGCGGCGCATATCGGGAATAAAGCCCATATCCAGCATGCGGTCGGCCTCATCAATCACAAGAATTTCCACCTTGGAAAAATCCACATCCTGCCGCTGGCGAAAATCCAACAAACGCCCCGGCGTCGCCACCACAATATCCACATACTTGTTGCGCAAAACAGAACGCTGCTCCTGCAAATCCATGCCGCCATAAACCGCCAGCGTCTCCAAACCCGTGTACTTGCCCAAATCTTCGGCATCACGGGCAATCTGCAAGCACAGCTCCCGCGTCGGCGCCAAAATCAGCGCGCGCGGATACCCCTTGCGACGGTCCGACACCGCCGGACGCTCCAGAAACTGCTTAAAGATGGCTAGCAAAAACGCCGCCGTCTTCCCCGTACCCGTTTGCGCGCGGCCGCACACATTGGCCCCCTCCAGCGCCAGAGGCAGCGCCTGCGCCTGAATCGGCGTGCAATAGCGGAAATCAACATCCGACAACGCATGCAAAATCTCATCCGGCAGCCCAATCAGGTCCAGAAAGCGTGTTTTGCCCTCCTGCGGCGGCACCTGATAATCAGCAGGGTCCCAAGGTGTCACCTCCCGCTGCCCCCCCCTTCCCCCGCCCCGGCGCCCCTGCGCTTGAGACGGCTTGCCCCGCTTTTTAGACTTCCGGCTCCGCCAAACCTCAGCCTTCACGCCGGCCGACTGCTTGGGACCATCCACAAAACGCGGCCCGCGGGCGGGAGCATTCTTCGGCTTGCGCGATTGTTTGGGTTTGGGGACGCTGGCCGGCACCGCCGACGCAGACGCGGCCTTGCGCGGCCCATTAAATAAGGCTTTGACTCGTTGAATAAATGTCATGAATGGAATCCGATTGGGTCGTTATGTTTATGGTCTGTAGAAATACAAAAAAATCCCCGCTTTGCCGGTGGGACACTCTCCTGACCTTACGTGAGTAAGGTGGGAACCCGTCAATTGTTTACCGGGCCGTTTGGCGAACCGCACAGCCCGTCCGCAACCGAACACTAGCTCCCGATGGGTTTTAATGTTGGGTAGGAGAATGAAGCCCCTGCCGCGCAAAGCAGGGAAAATCTAAAGGGATTTCTCAAAGAGCACTTCTACGCTCCTAACGTACCATCTCCCGCCACCCATCGCAACCCCAAATCCCCGGCTTCAAACCAGATTGCCGTTGGAATCGTACCCGAAGGCAACGTTTTCCGCGCCGGACACGCGGTTGGTCAACTGGTTCAATGCGTCGTAGGCGTTATCGGAGCGGTTGTTGGCGTTGATGGATGATAACGGACATTGTGAGTTCCCATAAAGTGGTAAACAAAAATATACCCGGCCAGAATGACGGCATATACGAGCAACCCTTGACATTTGATCCTTACCGCGAAAACGGAACAACCCAAAGCCCCCAATAGCAGAATCCACCTGCAAGCCTGAACCGCTGTATTCAGTTTCATGCTCGCGACAGGAGTGAAGAACGAGTAAAGGGTGGGCAAAAGCGCAAGAATAAAAAGAAACGAAACCACAAGAAAAGCGGTATGTTTAGCTTTCATCATGCACTCTATTTTGAGGGGTTGTTTTGACGGTTTTGATGCGACCAACATCTTTGATTGGATACGACGTTAGGAACCCAAGAGCTTCAACGCATATGGCAACAAAACTAACAGTGTGACCTGAACGGTTAAAATCAGTAGCAAGGCAACCAGCGTTTGCCACTTTGTTTTCCTAATGCGCTTGCGCAAGGCCAGCGCCAAAGGCATGACCATGATCAACCCCGCCGCTGAAACAATCGCGCCAGATGAATCAAGCGCAGGCCATACGAGAAACCCGTAAATCAAAGAGAGGCTTATCCACGATAACCAAAAGTTCTTCATAACGCCACCAAGGAAGTTTTTTTAATAAAAAAGAATTGGATGCGTTTCCCTGAAATCATCTGGACTCCCAACTTGGACTTCAGTGTTCCAGTCAATCCACGGAATGATTGTATACCATTCATGGAAGGCATCAATAGTAAATGGCTGGCCTATATCTTCTTTTATCCACGGTGCGGGCCTGACCTCAACGACATGGTGATTGCCATAAGTAAAATATGTATTCTCAATACCAAAAACCGCACCACCAAGGATGTTAAAAGACCATTCGCTGAATTCCTCCCTTCCGCTCAAATATGTGACAAGAGCCATCGCTTGTTGTCCACACTGATTGAATGGCGTCCAAGTTGGACTTGTAGCATTCCATTCATTTGCTGCATTAACTATATTCTGTTGCGCTGAATTCAAGCGAGACTCTAGGCCAAGCGGATCTATAAACACACTCGGCGCACCATTGGCGTAGGCATACAGATTATATCCGCCATTCAGCCCTATTGGATCGGTCTGGAGGAAGCGCATGAGGTTGGCGTCATAGGCGCGGTGGCGGGTGAGATAAAGGCCGTTGCCGGCGCTCCAGACGCCATAGTCGCCCATGAAGGCAAAGGGCAAATCATTCGTGCCGCTGTGGGCAATGAGCCGGCCGTAGGGCTGATAGGCGTATTCGTCCGTTAAGACACCGTTGGCGTCCGTCAGGGCCAGAATCCTGCCGAGTTCATCGGAATGCGCCACGCGGA
>Ga0255347_1002903_pt1 | contig 23263 bp, 40 predicted proteins | sample wastewater_treat_2_FD_192479 | JGI IMG/M metagenome (GOLD analysis project Ga0255347, IMG submission 192479) | Wastewater microbial communities from Lulu Island WWTP, Vancouver, Canada - plant24 | ecosystem: Engineered > WWTP > Wastewater > Unclassified | place: Canada: Vancouver, British...
GTTTGAGCCACCATATAGATCAACGTGATCAAATCCAAAATCCTTTGCTCCACCAAAATTAATGTTTTTTATTTTATTTTATTTGTTCATAGATTGCTTAAGTAATTTAACTACTTTAGTGTGTCCCTCTTCATTTGCCCAACGTAAGGCTAAATCATTTTTAGCATGAACATCAGCACCTGCATCTAATAATAACTTAACAACTTCTATATGACCGTTTGCACTTGCCCATCGTAAAGCGTAATCATCATTAGCATGAACATCAGCGCCTGCATCTAATAAAACTTTAACTACTTTTACGTGACCATAGTAACTTGCCCATTGTAAAGCCCAATCATCATTAGCATGAACATCAGCGCCTGCATCTAATAAAACTTTAACTACTTTTACGTGACCATTATCACTTGCCCACCGTAAAGCCAAATCATTATATGCATGAACATCAGCGCCTGCATTTATTAGTGATTTAACTGCTTCTGTATGACCACGTCTACTTGCATTTATTAAGGCTTTATCTTTTTTTTCCTGAGACATGTCTTCAAAATATTCTATAAAATTTTGTGACATATCCTCAAACAATGATTCTCTAACTAATTTTTTCATAATATTTTATTTTATTTTATTTTTTAGGCCACATTCTTTTGAAAAAACTTTTTTTCATTGAATATTTACTTGTTTTATTATATAAAGTCTGAGGGTTAGAATCTGCATCAATAGCAGTCCATATTTCCCAGTGCATTCCAAAATCTGAGAAAGAATAATAACAGTATCCTGCATCACCCCACTGAACACTCCACGAATTTCGAATAATAAATTTGTCGCGAAGATAACCGGCAACTGTAACTGCATGACCTCCCATCGTCTGTTGTCCAGTAAAATCAGGCTTCCAAAATTCCATTTTATTGGGGTTATAAACTGGAAATGCTATGTAACAAGGACCATTAGCAAATAAAGCTTTCTTTAAAGAATCAATCGTGTTAACTTGGGCATAACCTTGTATTTTATATTTTGCTGCAATTTCTTTAAGACCTTCTCCTATAGGCTTAAATGTTCCGTAAGGATAATTATTTTCAGGGACAATTCCGATTTTATAAAGAATTTCCATAGTATCTCGAGGATACATTCCTTCACTTCCTTGATTAGTTCTTAAGTTATACACAAACTGAGGAGACATATAATATTTAAACTTTACGTCTGCTTCCTCTTGCCATTCTTTCATTGCTGCAGCAGTTTGTGCCGAACAAGTTCCTTGATCACCTTGATCACGAACTTGTCTCATGTTTTTACGTAAGTCCCATTTCTCCGGCAACGTTACAGTATCTGGATAAATTGTCTCAAGAAGATAGTCTCGGGGATCATCGGGAGATTTCTGAAGATTAAACTTATATTTTGTTGCATCTATCATAACCTACGCTTATTTTTATTTTATATATTCATTTAAAACGAATACAAAATAAACCCTCCGAGAGTCACTCAGAGGATTTTAAAAATAAAAGTATAGTTATCTATAATACAAGAAACTATAAATTAAATAACTTATAACTCTTGTTCATTTGATTAGTATTGCACTAATCAAATCTTTCTGAAACTTTGAAAGTTTCAAGTGGCGGATTATAATCGCCCATAAATTTTTGAAGTCTAAGCTTCATTAACTTTTATAACTTGATTACCCTTTAGTTGACCTCTAAGGGGCGTATAAAAGTTTTCTTTTATTATATATTAAAATTTTTAAAGAAAAATAGCTTTTATACGATATTATTTTAATTATAATTATTATAAAATATTATTAACTATTTAAATTATTTAATGTTAAAGTCATGTTAAATATTATTGTTCATTTCGATAATCGCGTCTTTCTTCAATAGTCATTGATAGCATGTCTGCACAATGAATTAAACGGACTAAAGGATTGTTTATAGCTTCATTATAAGCATAACTTTGAGGATTATTAGATACAACCACGCTTGGTTCTGTTGCTCCCATGTGCCAACGAATAGCCAATGCTTCTGCATCAGTGAGTCTAATAAATCTGGAAATAAGATAAAGACTTTTTTCTCCGTGTCCCAGAGGAAATGAATCATTGGCGCTATAGCCAATATAATCAACCCATTTATTATTTTCGTCTTTTTTCCATTTTTTCTCAAGACGATAAAAATTTGTTTTGCATACATCATGGAACAAAGCACAAAGTATAACCGATTCTCTCAATTCTTCTAACTCAGGTTTTTGTCTAACGATAAGATTAAAATTATGAAGAGCAAATCGAGCAACATTCATAGAATGTTCAAGAAGTCCTCCTTCATAATTGCCATGATATTGTGTAGATGCAGGTGCAGTAAAGAAATCTGTGTCTTCTTCAAGCCATTTTACAAGATCACTTACGCCTTCACGTTTTATAAATGTTAAGGCTTTGTTAAAACTTTCTCGTTGTTGTGTCATAATATTATGTTTTTTCGTATTAAGTCTAAGTCGGCAATAACTGTTTTGCTTTCGATATGATGGATAATTCGTATCAAATCTTTTTCATATCTCTTATTTGATGCGTAACGGTCACCCTTATAATCTGTAAATTGTTCCAATAGTTCTTCTTCAGTTTTATCCTTTAAGTAATTTTCTTGAAGTAATTGCAAATAAGGTTCTACAGATTCATTTGGGTGTTCATACTGATGTTTAATTTGCCCATTATCATAAGCGCCTACATTAAAAATGGAATTTGTGCGTCTAGCTAAACCACATTTTCCAAAATGAGATTCTAAATGAGCTTGTGCCAATATAAATTTCAAACTTATGTTATATGTATCACTTAAAGACACAATTAATTTAGCGCTTAATTGCGAACTATCATTATATGATACTATATAACTAGAGACAGCTTCTACTAATTCATAAGTTATTATGTCATAATATCGCTGTTGCTGTAATTGCTGATCCTCAGCGCTTTTAACGTCTATAGATCCTGTAGTAATACTTAATAAAAATAATCCAATAAATGTTAATAAGAATTTTCTTACTATCCTCGCCATGTCTTTTATTTTAGTTCAACATTAGTCTGAAAATAACGAGATACTGCCTCGTTTAATTTCAAACTCTTCTTCTTGAGCTTCATTATTTTTTGGTGTTCGAGAAACAAATTCTATGTCTTCTGATATAGTCGTTTCTTCATCATTAGTAATTTCCAATTTTGTACTTACAAAAGATTCGTCTTGTATCTCTTTTAAAAACATATATGAGATATCTTTAATTTGTCCAGATACAAGTTTTAATGTTTTAAATTCAAGAAGTTCTTCTTCGCTAATAATTCGCGCTATAAATTTTTTGTTAACTTCTTTAATTATTACATATTTTCCATGTTTAAGGCCTCGAGAATATTTTAAAATATCTCGAGAAAATACTCCGCCTCTGCCTTTACTCCATGTTTTAAATTGAGGCCCATATACGTTTGGAGGCAAAACTATTGTATGATGACCATCTATTATTGCAATCGCAAAATTATCAATAACATTAGGAATTAATTTTTCAATGTTAATGTCTTCGACCAAATACGTTGTTTCAATATCCAACTCAAATATTTTTTTATTTTTTTCCATACTATATGTCTTTTAAAAATTTATAAGCCACTAACTCAATTTCTTGTTGTGCCGTGATATATCGTTTGTTCTCAATTAAGAGTTTTATTTTTTCACACCATGTATCAGGCTCAATTTTTATGTCTTTTTGTGTTAAATATAAGTACACTCCACGTAAGTTATCACGTCTATATTCTTCTAAAACTTCTTTAACACGAGGTCCTTTCATTTTTGTTTTAAAATTTTTTCAAAATCCTGTAATTCTTTTATCATTTTATCGGGATAAAATTCAAGAGCATCGTAAATAGTTTTATAATCAAGTTTCATATATTTACAATATTCTTTAATTAATTCATTTGAAACATTCTGTTTTTTCTCTTTAATTTCTTGTGATCTTTTAACGCCTTTCGTATAAAGCCATTTAGGATAATAGCCTTTGTAAATATCTCTTAAAAATTTTTGCCAAAAATCTATAACTGCCGCTTGGTTTATTTTAAGATGTTGAAGAACATTTGCTTGCATAGGAAAATTTATAGAGAACCTTCTTTGTATCATGAAAAAATGTTTTCTTTTTTCTCCATCGGTTACAGAATTATATTCTACGGGATTTTTAAATATCGTATCTATTAGCTCGAATAACTCCATTTATGAGTTTTTAAAATTATATATTCAACGTAAAGGATAAAAAGTAATTTTTATAATACATTAAATAAAAAGTTTCACTAAAAAAGTTAAAAAATTGTTAATTATTTATCGCAGTATTTAGGCATTTTCTCTATTCATTACTTTTAAAAAAGTGCTTTTCCGGCAATACGATCTATTTCTTTAAATATGCTTGCCTCATTTTCGTTTTTACGTTCACGAACATAACGGGTTCCTTCAAGTAAATTATACATATTTACATTTGAATAATTAACTCGAGGTTTAGCAAATTCTTCTTCTTTAAAATCGTTAAATGCTTCTACGATATCTTCAGGAAAAAAATGAAAGTCAAGAACAGCAAGTTTTATTTGTCGTTCTAGACGTGTTTTCATATCAAAAGCGATTTTTTGTTTAATAGTTTTTTCCAAGGCTTCTTTAACTTCATTGCTTCTTTCAAGAAGATCATTGTGATTTATAAGTTCGGATGACGATTGCTGAAGAGTATTATATGCCTTTTCAAATTTTGAATTTGTAACTCTTACTACAACATCTTTATCATTTAACCATGTATGAATAGCAGGGATATTATCCCCATCATCACCACAGAATATCTTACGAAGAGCAATCATACGCCCATCAACAACTTCTAACTTAGTACGTTCAGCTGTTATGATCTTTTTAAAGTCTTCTTTATCGACATTGATAGTACCCTTTAAATTCATAAAATCAACAGGGTCAACTGTATTTATCCATTCTTCAAATTCTGAGGAAGCATATAATTTTCGAGAAGCATTTTTTCCTTGCATAAAAGGATTAAAAACAGTTATAAATGCCGATTTATTATTGGGAAGATCATAAGCATATGCTTTAACAAGTTGACGAAGATCTTCATCACCTGATACTATAATGACGTGTTGCTGTTGATTAACACAAAGTTCATGTGACCAAAGAGCTGCAATATCATCTGCTTCAGCTAAAGGAATTTTTGAGATAATCATTCCATTCTTTTCCATTATTTCAGTGAATTCTTCAAGAGCATGATAAACATTATTCCAATTTATCATCTTGCTTTTAACACGATTACCCTTATATCCTTCATTTTCATCAATTTTTATTGATTTACGCCACGTTGATTCATCTTGAGCAAAGATAATACGAGACGGATTAATAAGCCTGATAATAAAAGCGATATCTGTTGCCATTTTACGCATTAACTGATCTATTTCAGTCTGAGAATCAAATGTATATTGTTTTGCACCATAGCCTCCAACAATAAATATTGATCTGTGCGCAATATTATTTAAGTCAAATATTAAATTTATCATTTTAGTAATTTTCTTATAATTTCTTGTTTTCTACCGCTTTGCTTTATTCCTTCATTAGGATGAGGCAAATGAACAAAATGATCTTCTTTTATCCATTCAGATAAATTAAGATCATCAATAACAACCCATGATTCAGGTTTAACACGATTAACGTGTTCAAGAATTTCCATAGCACGACATTCTTCAATTTCTTGAAAAGTTTTATAACATTCACCCCAATAATTAACTGTAACATCAATAGGAGCCACATCTATATGGGCCCATTCTTTAAATATTTCCTGAAGTTCTTTAAGCGAATAGTAAAGCTTCCAATCACTGGTTATTACAGGAACAGCTTGAGTTTCTTTTAAAATAAAATTATATACATCAACTGCTTTAGAATTAAAACGACATATCAACCCCCACTTTGATTGTTGTGGTTTAATCTCTGTCATTAAAGATAACACCAAATCAATATCTGTATATAAAATTCTCATATAACAAATATAATCAAAAAATTTGATTCTAAAAAATTTATAAGGATAAAAGTTTGTTAAAATTAATAGCTTTCGTCTATGAATCTTACTTCCTTGTTTAATTTTTTGCCGACATATTCAGCAACATCCCACACTGAATACCCAGCAAATAACTTAAAATGTTTTGATCTGGGATTCATGATACATGATAAGTCCCCGCTGTTGATCCAGATTATATCTCCGCTATAATCTTTTTCGAAATCGTCTAAAAATTCTAAACATTTTTTTAAATATTTTTCTTCAGACATTTTTTGTTTCATGGCTATTCGTTATTTATAATCATTTGTATTTTATAAACTAAAGATAACAATGTTATCATTTTATCAATTACAAAATTAAGTTGTTGCTGATGTTCTGCTGCTGCAATTATAATTAGTGGAACTTTGTTAAGTTTTTCTGGTGCATATTGCTTAATATATTCAATAAAGTCTCCGTTTATTGCAGCAACAGCTTCATCAATTCGACTTGCATATTCACCCACAATAAATTTATAATTTTCATATGCTTTATCTTTATTGTTTGTTAAGCAAAGTTTGTACAAATCTTCAAAATCAAAGTTAATATTAAAATTCTTTGAATTAAGTTCTGTTATTCCCTGAAGATAAAAACTTTGAAGTTTGTTCATAAGACTTCTCATATCCGGAAATTGGTTACGAACAAAACGATCAAGAATTTCTTCAGTATACGTAATTTTTGCAGCCTTAAGTATTAAAGCTACTCTTTTCTTGTATTCTTCTATTAAGTATATTTCTTCTTCATTATTTATTGCATCATATGATATGCAATTAAAACGTGATTGAATTGCTTCTGGAACTTTTTGAATGTAATTACAAGATGCAATAAACCTTGCAATATTAGAATATCTTTCCATGCTTGCCTTAAAAGCATTAAAGAATTCTGGAGTGGCTCCATCAATTTCATCAAGAATTATACACTTAAGTTTTTCTTTTCCACCCTCAAGAGATATGGTTGCACAAAACTTTCCTATTTTTTCTCTTAACGTATCAATGCCTCTTTCTTGGGAAGCATTAATATAAAGATTAGTGTAAGGTTTTGCTAAAATAAATAACGTACTGGTTTTACCAGTTCCTGCACTACCATACAATAAAAGATTTTGGACTAAACCCCTCGACAATTCATTTTTAATACGTGGAGGCGCAATTAATGATGCAAGATCTTTAGGACGAAACTTCTCCGTAAAAAGTTCATGTATTGGACTACTCATTTTATATTTTTTCTAATATGAGTGATATGATAAAAAGTTTTTTAAATAAATGTTAATTGTAATACGTAGTAGAAGTAGCCTGTATCTCTAGAATAGCATCATCTACGTAATAATCTATAAACTTATAATATCCTAGTGGATGACTATAAATATTTCTTTGGAGTCCTTTAAAGATTTGTTGAATATTTTCATGAACAAATTCTTCAAACTTTGGAAATTTTTGAGATAATTTTGAAATTTTCCATCTATCCATAAATTCCGAAGTTCCTGTAGTTGCGTATGGTCCGGCATGATCAGATTTAAGCGTTTTGTGTTCTGGTTTCGTTGATGCTAAAAATTTAACTACAGTTTCAACTGATAAATCGCCTTTAAGCGCTGCCGCTGCAGCTTTTTTACGGCCTTCCTCTTCATCTTTGCCCTTAATAAATGCTTTGAAATTTTCATTAGACTTCAAAGTCTTTATTATCAATTTTGGGAGAGCAACTGCTTCTTGATATGTTAACGTTTTTTCGTTCACATCAATAGCTTGAAACGAGGTATCTTGGAGATATTTTTTAGTATCAATACGATTTTTCCATAACTTTCGTTTATTTGGAAGATTTTTGTAATTTTGCATTCCGCCTTTAATGGGTTGATCTTTTATTATGACGGATGGAATTGCGTAATCTTTGTATTGACCAGATTGAAATACTCTTACAAAAGCCTGAGGATCTTTATAGTGGTATGGTGAAATTCTATATTTAAAAATCGGTTCTCTGCCGCCTACTGAAAATTCTACTAAGTCATTGCCGCCATAATCAAAAGGCGACCAATTTCTTTCGCAAAAAAATTTCGTCCCCTTCTCATTATAGAAAATAAGATATAATTTATCATTATAATGAGATTCTTCATACGTAAAAGCGGTTCCAGCTGTTTTCAAATATTCTATTAACCAGCCAACAACTTCATTCCAAATAAAGTCTTTATTTAACTTGATTTCATCCGGCGCTTTTTGAATTCCTCTTTCTTTACGTTGGCTTAAACTTTCAGCTACTAATTTCTTTTTCATCATGACATACTAATTTTATTTATATATCCTACTAGCATTGTACTTTAATTTCATTTCCATTATCAAGACGAACTGTGGCCAAACAATTCTCGTCCATCTTTATGAGAATGCCTTCAAACTCCTCTTTTTTAATGTTTGTCCATTTAACTCTTTCACCAATATTGCATGCGTAATCTAAAAAAGGAATTTTCTTTGTAGCTTTTCTTTCTTTTTTCATTTTTATAATTCTATTTTATTTAAAGCCATATCAATTCTTTTATCGTGCTCAAACGCCCAATCATATTTACGAATATCTTTTATATTTACCCATTTAACTTGAGCAACTTCATCATCAGTATATTTTTCAACTGCTAAAGGAAGTCCTTTATCTGTAAAATCGTATATGATACAATAATTCAGAGCTATATTCTGCCTATTTTCACGGGGTTCTGTCATTACATAAAAAGGATCCTTATTATGATCGTACGCTACATATTTCGAGTATTTGTCGATAAAGAAAGATGTTTCTTCGTATACTTCACGTCTTAGAGCATCCTAGCCATTCTCATCCCAATCAAGATACCCGCAAGGAACGACCCATTTTCCCGGTTCGTCTGGCATTTTATTTGAGCGTTTTTCGGCAAGAACAAGCATATCCTGTCCTACTATAGAAAATATAAATCCGACAACGGCCGGAGATCTTGATTCCCAAATTTCTCGATTACCTACTTTGTGAGGTATGTTTGGACGATTTTTAAAAACAGGCTTCATAACTTTTTTTTATTTATATATAAAAAGGGCGCAAGTGTTTTACGCCCTTTGAGTTAAACTTTGTAATAATGCTTGCGCATTTCAAGTAGTATAGTGTTAACATATTCAGTGTTAACTTTTTCAGGAAGAGTTGAAGCTTCAAATGCAGCGTCAAGACCTGCTATCATTGCTTCAGCTTCACGAAGAAGGTCTTCGTATTCGTATTCTCCGAGACGTATCTTCATGAGTTTTGCTCTTTCTTCTTCGGTTCTGCGAACACGAAGTTCACCTTTTGCAAGTTCATGAGCCATTGAAAGAAGGCGATACGTGTGCATCATATTTTTGCTATCGTAATTCTTACCATGAGCCTTGTTCATCTTGAAACGGTTAACGTTACGTTCCTTAAGCCACGTTTGATATTCTTTATATTTAGAACAATGACTTGAATATCCGTCTTTGTTAAAAGAAAGATAGCCTATAGGAAAAAGTCCCTTTGGTATAGATGTGAGTTGAACATCATTAGCTTTTTCTTCATCAGAAACTATTCCCCACTTCTCTTTTCCTTCTAGTTCTACTTCTATGGGCATTTGATACATTGCGTAAAGATCTTTTGCATGATCTATTGCTGCTAATCCTATTTGATCCTGTGTTAATCGTTTAGCAGTTGCAGGATTAACTAACTTTTCTTTTTTATGTTGATAATAATTATAATCTATTGCATTTTTAAGCCATGATTTAAGAGATTTTGAACCTCCTCCGACAAGGACATAACAAAAATCAAGAACAGTCTTACGGGTTATTTTGTTTTCTTCCCAATTCATTTTTTTATTGTATCCATGAGCCTTACGTATTTGCTCTATTGCATAACCGGCAAAAGTCCATCGAACACGTTTAGTAATAAACTGCTGATGCATATTCATAAGATCTCTGAAAATATCATCACAATAAATAATACAATCTTCGGGCATAGCTAACAACTCAAGTATATTTGGGTTATTTGCAGACATAAGTTGCATGAAACGCCCAAGCTCATAAAATGTTATGTCGTTTTTTTCATCAGAAACCTGATCAGTGAAACCATACTTAAGAACATCTTCAAGAGGTTGAACAAAAACTCCGCGGATGTCTTTATCTGATTCTGGTGTTGCGGTTCCATATGCATGGGATCCTGCGACAGTTTCAAATATTATGAGTTTTTTATCTCTAATTTCTTTTATAGTATAGGTCATTATTTATTTTTCTTTATATGTTTGATGCAAAAGATGATGAAAGATATTGTGATAACTATGGTCATAAGAATTATCGTGTAAAAAGTGATTTCTACAAAGGAAAGAAGAGTTTCCATTAAAGCACATTAAGAGTGTTAAGAACTTCCATGTAAGCTGTTATCTTTCCACGAATAAAATTTTTAAGCAAAACTTCATCTTCACCAAGAGAATTTAGTTCTTTAGTCATTTCTTCACGATTCTTAAGAATCGATTCTTTGATAAGACCCACAAGTTCATCATTAAGTCTTCCACTATATGTTTTTTCAAATTCAACCTTAGCAGCAATTGCTTCAGCTACAAGCTGAGGCTTAAAGTTTGATGAAGGATCCAATTGTCCTGCAAGTGCAGCTTGCAATGTTTCAATAATGATCTGTTTTGCTCTATTAATTTCCATATCATTTTAATTATAGAGTAAATATAAACAAAATTCTTGACAAAAAGAAATATTTTTAACAGATTTTTAACAAATTGTTCACTCAAGTATTAATCCTATGCCGGATATATTTTTTATCGAAAGTTTAATTTTATTATTTCTAAGTGTATTTCGTAGATTGGTAACATATACATCCATGCTACGTCCTGCAAAATAATCTGATTTGCGCCAAACCTTTTCAAGAATAACTTCTTTTTTAACAACTTGTCCGTAGTTTATTGCAAGCAATTCAATTATTCCTCCTGCTTTCACAGAAAGTTTAGTAACTTCTTTGCCTTTATGTAAAAGAATTCTACGAGTTGGGTCATATGAACATGGTCCAAATTCTATAATATCACCCATTTTTGCAGTTAACTTTTGAAGCTTTTCAAAGTTTTTTGTGTATGTATCGATATTTGAAACAACGTTTTTAACAAAAATTTCATAAGGATTTGTCATTGACATATAAATATCAACACCTTCAACGTTTAAAAATGTAAAAGGAGAAACAATAGCAATTACAGGAATGTAAGGATATTCCTTTTTAATAAATTCGACAGCCTTTTTGAAATAATATGTTTCACCAGCAAGAACAAAGGCTTCTACATCATCACATTTAATGTTTTCAAACAAAATTGCTTCTGTTTTTGCGTTTATGATTTGATACGATGTATTTTTATAAAAACGATAAAAAACATTGTATAAATCAGTGTTTTCTGTGTTGATAACAATTTTCATATGTACGTGTGTTTATAAAACAAATATAAACATTATTCTTGAAATAAAAAAATTTAATTAAAATTTAATATGTTAAAATTTTGTTAAAATCCTAAGTGTTTTCTTCTAACATATTCTATATCATAACTTGTATATGTTATTGGAATATCTGGTTTATTAAAAGGATGAAAATATGGCCATGTCATTCTCCATTGAGGGCCCCATTTTTCATAAAGATACTCAAAATTAATTAAATTAACATCATTAAGTTTTTTCTCTAATTCTGGCTCACTTTTTTTAGTTTGTTGTCCACTATCATAAGAAAAACCATCACCATGATAATATGGCAAATTTACACTTGCTATTTTTTTAATAGGGCGGTGTTTTAATCTCATGATATAATCCGCATCCTCGCCGTATGCAGGTGTAATATTTTCATCAAATAGGCCATAGTCTCTTATAACCCAATCTCTAATAAGAAATAAATCATAACCACCATCATTAAAATCTCCTCCACTTCCGTGAATCATTCCAACTTCTGAATCCTCTGCTAGTCTTGCCATCTCTTGAAGAAACCCCGGTGTAAATGCAATATCATGATTGGAAATAATCCAATACGGGGCATTTACATATGATTTAATTATAAGGTTCCATGCACCTGGACATCCTATATTTGATGGCATATGTGTTACATGTTGTTGTTTAATAAAAGGATGGGGTCGTGCAATAATTTCGTCTAATTCTTTAGTTATTTGTCCACGCCCATTATTATTAAATACAACAAAATTGTCCACAGGATAATCAATACTATCAATTAAGCGAGTAATCCAATGTGGAGAATTAACTATAGCAGTGCCAATAACAGGAATAGGATTCATTTCGTATTTTCAAATTTCATTTTTTCATTTTCTTCTTTAATTATTTTTGGAAGAGAAACAATCACATAAACGAAAAAGAAAATACACAAAACAAAGGCAATTATATATTTCTTTTTCATTTATGATTTTATTTTATTATATTATGTTTTTGTTTAACTTGCTCAATATGCTTGCATTTTCTATGAAAACCATAGCCTACACAAGTACAACTCCAATAATTTGAATGAAAAGAAACAGTATATTCTTCACCGGTTCTCTGTGAAATAACCTTTTCTTCAATATCATTATTACTGAATTTTTCGTTTGGTTTATCGCCATAAGTAAGACGTTCCCAACGATCTTGAACTTCTTTAAGAGTTGTACCAGTTGTAACAACGTGCCACCCCGGAATAACATAAGTAATTCCATTAAAGGTTGCAAGTGCAGGGCATTCAAGTGAACGAAACTTTATATGTGCAGGCAACATAATAATGATTTTCAAAATAACCCAAACATTGGACTTGCTTTTTCAATAAGTTCCCTGATTTTAGGACACGATATAAATTTTTCTCCAAGTTCAAGAGATTTGAATACGAGAGGAGAACAACAATCATCTAATGCTACTACATTAATTTGATCTCCTTGTGTAATTACTTGGTATTTACGTTCATCGTAATCTTCCCAATCAGGCGTCCAATCACCGTTATAAGCATTTCTAAGCTGAAAAAGTTGAGCTAAAGCTATGCTTGCCTCGGCCTCTTTATAAGTAGGCCAAATGTTCATGTTTTGAGGAATTATGCGAGATGGTTCTGCGCATCCTATTGATGAATTAGCTTCTGTATAATATCCTTCAATACTTTTCAAATCCTCCCAGCATTCAGGAAGTTTTTCTTCGATAATAGGTTTAAACACTATTCTTTCGAAAGTTGATTTTTCTTTATCGATCTCATAACCTTTGGGTACATCGATTTTAATTGATTTTTCCATTTCTTTTTTATTTAATTAATTAAACACTATAATTCTTGTTTCATCATCAGTAGAAAATGTACAACTAATAATTTGATGATCTTTATCATACACGATTATCATGTTTTCCCGTTTTAGTCATTAAAAATTAAAAATCTTATTCCATCGGTTGTAGAAAATATCCAATTAACAATTTCGTGATTTTCGTCCCATTCAGTATTCATGTACTTAAAAATGCGAGAATGCCCATTTTCCTCAATAGTAAGCTTAAATACCTTAGGTATGTTAGGAACGCCAGCACAACTAAGATCAGAAGCTTCACATGAAAACATTCTACGTTCTTTACAAAAACCAAGGAGTCCTTTAGTTTTAGAATTTTCTTCGTGTATAGAAGAGTTTTTGTGATTATAGATGATGTTTATCATAGCTTTTTATTTTATTTATTTTCAATATAAAATATAATCAAAATTTTTGATACATAAAAACGTTTTAAAAAATTTTTAACAGAACAGAGAAAATTTTCCTGCGTGGGGTAGATCGTCATGAATGTATTACGCAGGAAAATTCTTTATCTTACTCGTGTAACAAGTGTATGTCTATCAAACTTTACATTGTACATAGTGTAATTTTCACTAATGTTAAAAAGTTTAAGTTCTTTAAGATTTTCATCAATCTGTTTCACCTGTACAAGGTGTTTTTTACTATTAAAATATATGCCATTTAATACGAGGTCTTTGGCATTAATTATAGGTGTTTCTGTTTTTACTTTTGATTCTTTCATATTGCTTAAAGTTGTATATCAAAACGAACATTCATTTTATTTACAGTTTCTTCGGGAACATTGTGAATTGACTTATTACCATGACAGTTTTCAACGATAACAGAAAAAACTGTATAGCCATGCTTATCAGCAATTTCAAAATAAGGCTTCATTTCTTTTTTAGTCGTAAAAGTGTTAGCCACAATAATTCTTTTAGCACCCCAGCGCATGTAACGTTCAGTGTTATTTAAACAATATTTGTGCGCCTTATCTAAAAGACTTGCGTCAAATTTATATTCTCCGTCGACCATAAAATAATCATCAGCGGAAAGAACCATGCTTGGTTCTGATTCAATAATATGCGCAAAAGTGGTTTTTCCTGCACCAGGTAAGCCTCTTACAAGTATAAGTACCTTTTCCATTATTTGTTTTTTTATATCGGGTTTATTTTTTTTGCGCAATAGCAATTGCTAAAATTTCATTTAGTTCAGTCATTAGTTCAAGAAAACTTTTGGCCTCTGAGAAAATAGTATAACGACCATTTTCTCCTTTAGTAAGCAAAACATATTCTGGACCATTTTCGTCAATAAAATAAAGTTCTTTAAGTTTTTTATCAATTGACTTAGTCTTATCTGTGTCTTTTGTTTTCATGATACTTATTTTTAATTTAGTTTTATCTTTCAAGACAAATATAATCAAAAATTTTGATTCGAGAAAATTTTTTAATAAATTTTTTAAAAATATTTTTTCTTAGTATCTTTAAACATATAATTTATTCTTTTTGATATATTTAATGATATTTTCGGGAACATATTTTTTAATCGGCTCTTCTTTTTTAATAGCTTCTCTCACTATTGTAGAAGAAAATTCCTTTTCCTGTTTTAAATGTTTTACAAATATATGAGGTTCAAATAAACACCATATCGTATCTTCTTTTAATTCTTGTCCTTTTCTTTCAAACACAATAAATGGGACTTTTTCTAAAAGTTGTTCATAATTAATCCATTTATGAATTACGTTTGCATTATCTGAACCTATAACCATAAAGAATTCTTTTTTCTTACGAAATTCTTTACGCAAAACAATAAATAAATTTAATGTGCTACTGTCCAAATCATGGATGTATTGATAATCAGAAACTTTAATACGTTCATCATTAACTAATAACTTACACATATTAAATCTATGTTGAAATTCTGTCATATTCTTAGGAAAAGTATGCCTATACGCAGGCATAAGCCACACTTCATCAAATCCCATACGTTGTATTAGATAATTGGCAATGCTAAGATGTCCAAACGTTGGTGGATCAAATGCTCCACCAAAAATGGCTATTCGTTCAGGTTGTTTATTCTTCATACTTTAAACGCTGAAAATATAATTCAGGCTTAATTATCTCTTTATAGCTTGGAGGTGAATTTGTTACAAGTATTTTAATACCTTCTTTTATCCCATGTTCATCAAGAAAGTCTTTTAAGAAATACACAGAATAATGATACATAGAGTTTATATAGTTATCAGTATTAACAAGTTCTGCTTCTGTCTTAGGAATTCGTATATTTTCTAATGGTGAACTTTCATTTAAATAATAGACAACATACTCACATATTCCTTCTTCTATAAATATTGATCCAAATTTTAGTCCTAAATCAGGATATACTTGTACAAAAGAATATTCTGAAGAAACGGGTTTATTTTGATTTTTAAGCACAGTTACTTCCTGATTAAAATACGCATGTGTTAATTCATGAAATATAACTGCTTTTACTGTTCTGTCTAAATACGTTGTCATTCGTTGTTTAGATTTAGGCATTTTCCTAAATTCATATGCAATGTATCTTTCTTCGTTTGTTATAACAATTTGATCAGGTGGAAAAAATTCACCCATTACAAAATTATCAGATGTTTTAGATAAATTACTAGTGTATATGTGAACATCATATAACGTATCTATTCTATGTTCATACTCTGCAATCACCATATCTTGAACTTCTTTTACAAACATGTCTATGCCCCACGATGAAGGTTGTTTTTTACTGTTATAATAAGGATCATCATTAACACCAAGATTAAATGAAGTAAATAAAAAAACTATGAGAGTTAACATAAAATATTTCATGAAACAAATATATAATTTTTCTTGAAATAAAAAATATTTCTTGAAATATTTATACTATTTTAAAATTCGTGGGTGTAACGAACATGTCGCGTGTCGTCGTGTCGTGCGGGAAGAATCTTGAACAGTACTAGACTAGTATATACTCTAGAAAAAAATCCATATTCCAAAAACTTAGGAACCAAAGATTATATGGTTGCGTTGAAAAAAGTTTCGTCCTTTATGTTAAAGTTTTGTTAAATTTTTTGAAAATAAATATAGAAATAATTTTTTAATTCGACTATTTTTATTATATTTGTCAAAATTAAAATTACAATGAATAAGATTTTTAAAATAGCACAAACAGTTAATCGTCAACGTGCAGTTGAACAGGGATTTTATGATGGACGCTTTAGAACTCGAGTTGTGCCTAATAAGAAAAAGAATGCTTATTTGAAACTTCGTAAGTCAAAAAAGATAGAATTTTAAAATAAATAAATCATGAAAAATAAAGAAAAATTGACTTTTAAAAGATGGAATCAACTTACTAAAACTGAAAAAGTAATTGCTAAATCGAAATTGAGGTCTTTTCAAAAAGGAGATGACTGTGAATACGGCTTTAATAGTAAGGGAGAAATCGTAAAAGTTTTAGATTGTAAAGTACTTATGAACATATTCGGAATTTAAGATAATGGAAAAAACACTTATATTTAAAAAGCTTAACGGCGAAATTGTTGAAAACGTAGAAAAGTACGTAAAAGATTGGATTAAAGAAAATCCTTATGGCCAAGTTATTATTGGCTGCGATTCTCAGATACATGGACGTAGAATCAAATATTCTGTAGCTATTGTTATGCATTATGTTGATCGTATGGGTATAGGACATGGTGGTCATGTTCTTGTATCTGATATCTGGGCTAAGAGAAAATCGGGAGGAACTCCTCTTGAAGAAATGCCCTCAAAGCTTTGGGGTGAAGCCGAATACACTCTTTTAGCTGCACAAATGGTTGACGGACAGGACGAAACATTTAAGAAGAGACTTATGCTTCATCTCGACTTTAGCGATAAGACTAAAGATAAATCCAATATGATGTTTGCTGCAGGACTTGGATATCTCCAGGGTATGGGCTACAATGCCGAAGGCAAGCCTCATGCATATGTTGCAACTCACACTGCTGACGCACTTTGTAGATAATCAAAAGGGGAGAATTCTCCCCTTTTTAAAAATAATTTAAAATGAAAAAGATTTGGATTAAACTGACAAAGCATTTTCAGGGCGGAAAACATACTCATTATATGTTAGTGCCTGAAAATGTTGCTAATTCGAAATCCGAACAAGATACTATCATGGAATATTGGGGCGAACATTCAGATGGCGGCTATAATTACGGATATCGCGTCGATATGCATTTTATGGATGAAGGAGAATTGCCTCCAAAAGAATGGTTTGAAAAAGAAAAAATACATTTGACACGTCGTCTCGGTTATCTTAAAGACGAAATTACCGAAACGGAAGAATCAATAAAATTATACGAAGAAATACTTTCAAAATGAAAACACTAATGACACGCGATGATTTTCGGCAGTCCGTTTTCGAACGAGACAGTCATCGCTGTGTCATTTGCGGAGAACCCGCAAAAGATGCTCATCATATTCTTGAACGCCGCCTTTTTCCAGATGGTGGATATTATAAGGAATTTGGGATATGAATGTAATTGAAGAGCTTAATAAAAGAATGGAAGCAAATCCCGATACAATTGAAGGATATGTTGTTCGTTTATCTCGTGAATATCATTATTCCGAATTTCGTAATGTTTGCGGAAAATATGTTCGCAAAAATCATGTAGATAATAATCATGGCCATTGGGCTCAACAAAAGATAATAAAAAATGAACTTAAATAAATAAAATAAAGGGCCATGAAAAAGTTTTTATGTTATTTTATTCTTATATTATCTTTATTGTTAACTTCATGCAATAAATACATTGTTCAAAATGTATATCAAGCAACTTATACTGAAGAAGACGTAGCTATGGTAGATGTTTATACTCATTTATATTTTTATGAAATGGACTCTGTTTATATGAGTCTTTGGATTACTAATAACATATATGCAGATACTACTAAAATTATGCAACGAAGTATTAGAAAAGTAATAAATAAAAAATCCGAGTATCAATTTACTTTTTCTAGATACATATATCCTTCGGATTTATTTTATACATTTTTGATACGATTTATTGGTCGAGAAAAAGATATGATAAAACCGCCCGAAATAGAGCTAATTTTTGAATAAAAAGAGTCCTGAAATTTTTTTATTTCAGGATTTTTTATTATATTTGTCTAGTAAAATTTATCTATATGACTAAGCAAGACTTAAAAATTTTAGTAGACGAATTAAGAAATGATGTTTCTTATCCTGATGTTGATACCTCTCCTTTATTTGGTTGTGGACTTCCGGAATTTCCTAAACGTAAAATCGTTAGAAAAGAAGCATTACTTATGCACTTAAGATGGCAATGTCTTTTCTTAAATGGAAATATTGATGAAGAAGAATTATGTTACAACTTGGAGATTTTTAAAGATAAAAAAATTATAATGGTTTAATGATGAACTATTTAATAACATACGAAGACGCATTAAAAATTTGTGAAGTATATAAGAATTTCAACTTTTATAAGACGGAAACTCTTATTGACGGCTACAAGGTAGTTACGTTCAACTATTTTATTTGCGATTACAATATGTTTGCGAATCCACTTAAGGATGGCTCTGGAATTAACGCATTCGATATGCGTGGCGTTACGTTTGTTTTCAATGAAGACGGTACTTTGTATAAGAGATTTCTTATGCTGAAGAAGTTCTTCAACGTTAATCAAGTTGCTGAAACTCAGTATGATGTGTTGAAAAACAAAAAGATTAAGAACGAACTATGAAAGAAGACGGTTCTCTTATAGCGTTCATGAATCTACCAAATGGAAATATTTTTGCAAAGACTCAGGCCGGATTTACGAATGAACAGTCAATGCAGGCTATGAATTTATACAAAGAAAATAATAAAATACGTTCATTTGTTGATGAATCACTCGACGCAGATCTTACTCCAATGTTTGAATATGTTGCGTATGATAATCGTATTGTTCTTAAGTATTCTGGACGTGATCTTCGTTTCATTGGATTTCGTAAAAATAGTACAGGAGAATATATTTCTGCAGCAAATACTTCCGTTAATATATCTTTTGGAATAGGAACGGTTAAAACGTTAAATATTGATTCCTTAGAATATCTTAACGAACGTATGAAAATTGCTGAAGATATGGAAGGCGTTGTTGTTGAATTTGAAGACGGACAACTTGTAAAGTGGAAGAGCGCGTGGTATTTTAAAATGCATGGTATTCGTACCATGCATATTTTTCGCGAAGATTTTGTTATAGAAGCTTATTTAACTGAAAAGTTAGATGACGCTACTCAGGAATTAAATATGACTGATGATTCAGATGCGTTCAAGTTCATTGATCGTGTTAAGAACGCTGTAAACAATTGGTCTAATTTTATAGAAGAAAAGGTAGATGAATTAGTTAATGATTACAACTCTTCATTTTATTTTGGCAACTGGGCTAAATTTGCAACTGATAAGCATAAGTCAAAGTTCTTCGGTTTAGCTAGAGTAAAAATAGAACAAACCGAAAATTACAAAAAGAAGAAAATAGAATACATGCTTTCAAGAGCTCGTCATTTGAACGATGCTAAAAATATAGTAGAACAATTTAAAAATTAAACATTATAACACACGTCGCATTTTTTATCGTCTTAGGCATTGTCCTTGTATTTACTATTGGGATTATTATTGCATGGATTAAAAAGGAATACGAATGGACGACTGCTTTGGCCACCGCCGCTATTTTTACAGGATTCTTAGGGCTTTTCGTATTTCCATCGATTATACCGTCCACCGATAGAATTACAAAAACACCGCTTATTAAAAATGAATATGTGGTGGAAAAAGTTGATATAGGATTAATGATTACATATAATAAATATTATACAATCGTGTCAGATTATAAAATAGTATCTACTTTTAATGATTCTACGGAAGTTATTCTTAAAGAACAAACTTCCTATTATAAAACTCCTGGAAGCATGGAGCGATTTATTGAAATACAAGAAGAAACATACCCTTTAATAGAAATATATAAATGAGAGTACTTATTTTAAATAAAAGAGAGTTTGATGAAATGATGTCATATAAAGGAATCGATGATAATAATGTCGAAGATTTCAATATAATGTTCATTTCAATTAACAATTCGCATGATGATGACAACATTCGTCTCAAATACAAATCTCCTGCGTATTTTCAGGAAGACCATTCAAATGTTAAAACAATATATTTTGGAGATTATGGAGAACAACAACTTGGGAGAAACAATCACCTGTTTACCGACGAACAGGCTGAAGAACTTTATGAATTCATTAAAGCAAATAAAGATAAAGCTATGGCTATTGTCCATTGCGGCGCAGGGATATCCCGTTCAGGCGCTGTCGGAACTTTTATTCATTCTCTTTATGGGAAGAATGACCCTATGATGACATACGATGAGTTTAAACGTAAGAATCCTCGCATTATGCCCAATTCTTATGTTCTTAGACTTCTTAACAATCAACTAAGAAAAGATAAATCAATATGAGAGCAAAAACTCTAAAATTAAGCATATTCAGTTCCTTTGAAGATTTTTATACTCAGGCGCCTGAAGAACTAAAGCGTTATATTGACAGATGCGCTCAAACGCCACAAAGCGTTAAATGGCATCCCGAAGGCGACGCTAAAAAACACATACGTATAGTTTTTAATAGAGCCGCAGATTTGAGCAACATCGATCTTATGACAGCTGCTTTCTTTCACGATTTAGGAAAAGCTGATGTTACGCGTAAGAATCCTTCAAATCCAGACTCGTGGCCAGCTCATGGCCATGAACTTGTTTCGACACGTTTAGTTGAAAAGCATCGTGATTGGATAGAAAAAATAGGAGCTAATTTTGAACTTGTGCATTATCTCGTTAAAGAACATATGCGTGCTAAGCAGATAGATAAAATGCGCCCAGTAAAAAGAAACGAAGTAATTTCTCATCCTTATTACCGATACATGGTGTTATTTAATGATTGCGATGACATGAGAACTTTGACGTCAGATGAAATTGACTGATGACCAAATTAAACTGTTTTTTCAGTGTGTAGGCGCTGGTCCAATTGATAAAGCAAAAATAGTTATTTTTGGAAATGAACTTGGAACAGCGGCTGGCGCAGGCAGCACTGAAAAAACAATTGAAATTTTGACTAATGATTGGAGCAAGCACAAGCGTTTATCTGTAGGTGAAGGCTTTATTACGACCGAGGTAGGAACACTACCCGTTAATAGTACGTTTCTTCAGTGTGTAAGTCGTATGGCATTAGCTATACGTCATAATGAGCCGAGGTTTTTTGATGAATTGTCTGGCCAAGGTAAAGCGCTTTTAAATAAATACATTTTAGAAGAATTGTATCGTACAGATACTGCTGTCATAAATTTAAAGCCTCTTCCTCAGAGCACAGAAAGACACTGGGATTATGAAAATATTGAAGAAAGTAGATACCATAACTTATTTAATTTTACTCTTCTAAGAGCACATGAAAGCCCCTGGAAAGATTTAAGAGTTAAAATATTAAAGGAAGCTTTTCAATTAGTCAAAGATTCACTAATACTGGGTTCGGGCGATAAGCATAATAAAAAAGAGTTTCTTAAATTAGTTTATCCTGATATACAATTTGAATCTATACTACTTGATAATAGCATACAAGTTTATATTTCAAAATATCCTCGAATTATTCTTTCAAATTATTATAGTTCTTATACGGGTTTGGGCCTGAAAGGCTTAAAAGTTTTATTTCAATATATTCAAAATAACTATAATTTGTGAACACAAATCGTTAATTATTATCATTACACAACAAAGGGAGATTCAAGTCTCCCTTTGTTGTGTTTGTATAGTTGTCTTTACTTTTTATCATTGTATTCAGAAGAATATATAAATAAAATTAAGAGACATAGATGCAATTTTCGAATTTCTCCCGTGAACAGCAAGGTTTAATAATCACATTATATAATTCGTCTCCACTTGAAAATGTCCAGAATGTAAAATACTTTTCAGATAATGCGACGGGTTCTTTTGCGAAGAAAGAATTTCGTTGGTCATTTAATAATGAATATTGGTCTGCGTGGGAAACTTTGTCTCAAAGCGCTATTTCAAGAATACAAACTTACAATAATTATTATTTATTTTTTCAAATACGATATACTCTAACTACATTAAATTCGGGAAATGTTACTTCTTTTACAGTAAATTACATTCAAAGAGATATTATCCCAATTTATGAAGAAGTACCTCATATATTTAATGATATTGAAAATGTTGATGCGTCTACTGTCATTATACATGATATAAATCAAATTATTAGATATAGAACTGTATATGATGCTAGTCTATTAAATGGGTACCCCGGCTCATGGTATTTAGATAGAACTCATCAACGCGGAACTCAGCCAATTTCGTCTATTGTTAATTTACAAAGTATACTTGATTCTTTACAGTCGGCTGCCGGGGTGACACAATATTATGTTGATGGCAGTTTATTATTTAGAGATTTATCAATAAATGCGTTATATTTACAAGATGTACAGCAAAATGTCGATATATCAACACTATATTTAACAAAACAAAATTTGATTTCGGACGGTTTTTATTTAAAGGAATCTTCGTTAGGAACCAATTTTGAATGGAATAATGGATATTTAGAATTAAGTATTTCAGCGCAAGGTATTCAGGGAATTCAAGGTGTTGCAGGTTATATTGGTTCTGATGGTGCGCAAGGTATTCAGGGAACTTTAGGTTCTCAAGGAACTCAGGGCATAACTGGCTCTCAAGGAATCCAAGGTATAACAGGTTCTCAAGGAACTCAGGGAATCCAAGGTCAGCAGGGAATCCAAGGTCAGCAAGGAACAACAGGTTCTCAAGGAATCCAGGGAATCCAAGGTCAGCAAGGAACAATAGGTTCTCAAGGAACTCAGGGCATAACTGGCTCTCAAGGAATCCAAGGTCAGCAA
>Ga0255347_1002915_pt1 | contig 23160 bp, 19 predicted proteins | sample wastewater_treat_2_FD_192479 | JGI IMG/M metagenome (GOLD analysis project Ga0255347, IMG submission 192479) | Wastewater microbial communities from Lulu Island WWTP, Vancouver, Canada - plant24 | ecosystem: Engineered > WWTP > Wastewater > Unclassified | place: Canada: Vancouver, British...
CATACACCCTAATTCGTCGATTTCCTTCTGGCCGAGCAACTTCATTGCCTTGGTGCGTGTGTGACCTGCCAATATAATATTGTTCTCGGTAATGATAACCGGATTAAGGAAGCCGTACACCTTGATGGCCTCGGCGACCATCTTTGCGGATTCGTTATTATGACGTGGGTTACCTTCGTAAGGTACCAACTTGTCTATTTCAACAGTGCAAAACTCCTTGCGGTGTTGTGGTATTGGTATCAATTCGACCTGTTTTTGTTTAGCCATTTTTCTATATATTTTAAATCATTCTAATATAATATATATAAACCAGGTGCTTGTTTAAATGGCCATTGAATCATTTTCCTCGGTAATTTCCTGGTTTACCGGAATCTCCGAAAGTTCATGTTCGTCGTGCTCGATATGACTGTGTTTAAGCATTGACACAACCATATAGGTCATACACAAGGCAACGACCGGAAGTATGGCTCCTGTTATATAGGAAATCATCACGTAGTTGTATTCAGGATCCGGTGATTGAACGAAGAACAATACGGATTTGATAAAGTAATCGATTTGGTCCTGGTTGTTCATTACAGAAAATTTATACGAACTGAAAACATTGCCCAAAATTTGCACGAAGGTCAGGATACCCATAAGGATCCAGGGGAGTGGTTTTTTATTATTTTTTTCTGAATCGGTTAAAACCGAAAATAATACGACAGCTTGACCCATCTCAAACGCTATTGCCAGTATAATTCCAAGCCATATTGGGTTGGATATGGAAAAAAATTCTATGGCATGATAACAAGACACGAAACCTACACATAAATATAGGAATATAAACGTAATAATCAATAATATTTTATTTATCTTTTTCATATTTTTCTACCTCTATAAAAGCCATTTTTTTTATAATTTTCTAATTCGTTTGGGTTTATAAGTTTATTAGTTACTCCATTCGTTACCCATATTTTGCCTCTTGTATTAGCCACACCTTTATAATTATTCCTCCTTCATTGCTTGCGTAAATTTTGTCACCATATCTTCCAAACGGCCTGGGTTGAAACCACCATATAATTGGGCATTGAGAGCTAACTACTCTGTTGCCTTATCAATCATTTGTTGTTCTTTCCACTGAGCCATTTAAAATGGTATATCATTAAACAAATCATTCATTGCAGCATCTTGGTGACCGAGTACCTTATAATTATTATGCAGGTATCCCATATCGGTAACTATATATTCATCCCTATGTTTATTCATTAACATTGCTGTGTCGTGGGGGATTTGTTCCTTTGCGAGCCTTACCAGGATAATATTAAAATCAAACAATTCAGCGATTTCATTATCGTTAGCGCAAAAATCATTAAAACGTGGAAGATTTCTTAAATTTCTTATGATTTCCATTTTCTTGGATTCGAATTGCTGGAAATTTGTTATTCCAAGCTCATTCTTTACCTTATGCCATTCATTTAGGGAAACCGATAAGGTTCTTAATGTTCCTTTGGTTGTTTTGGTTTGGTATCGTATAATGGATTTTATATTATCCCCGGCGTCACCGCATATCACCTTATCCATAACTATATCGTCGGGATTTATATATTTAACATCCTGCACCCTGTGACAAATACCTTCCATAAATACATTCTTGGCATCGAAATCCATCAGGATATCCATATCATCTCGATCATATTTCTCGTGCACAACCAACCCGGATTTATCGTTATACCAGGCTGTCCAGGCTCCGGTTTGTTCATCCTCCTGGACCAATTGTTTAAGGTCGCTGTCGGAGGTCCATATAATAGTATTTACACCTTTCCGGTTAAGATATCGTGACCAATACCAGCACCAATCATCACCCTCGATTGACTTCTCGGCAACACAGGTTATGTTATTATTTTCGAAGTTCTTACATATTTCATCCAGGGCTCTCCATACATAATCCCAAGCCACATTATCATCGGCTACACGATTACCCTTATAAGTTTCGGTGTATAGTTTAGGTTTTGGTAATTCCTTACGCCAGGAACCACTGTCCTGCACCATAATTATATTATCGATTAGATTGCTCCAAAAATTGATGGCCTTGTTAATGGATTGAGCTACGAAATCCACCATATCATTTTTGGCCCTTATAAGTTCGTTATTGGATAGTGCCTTATTAAAGGAATCTTTTATAAGGCCTAAACGGGACATAAGAAGCCAGTTACCATCTATTATAAGTGTAGTTTTATTAGTAGGTTCCACAATATTATATGTTTGTTTACGGATAAATATATAGTAATTACCCGTAAATTTAAATTACCTTTCGTATTCGTCGAATATGGTCCAACCCAACATTAGGTCGCGGCAGGTATTATCTGTCTGGTATATATCCGTTACCTTGGAAGCGTAATCCATAAAATAAAATAGATTACCCATTTTACACATATTTATTCTATACCCATCAAAAGCCCAAATATTACTGGCATCCTTTATTGCAACGATAACTATATAGTCGTATAGTGCCTTACCTCCGGAGACGTTTTTGTAAGGTAATTTGAATGTAAAATCTATCCAACTAACGTTTTTCATCCGATAAAAAATTATTTGATTAAAAATACTTAATTTCTAAAATAGAGTTAACGTTCATCTCATTATTTTTAATAGAGTTAAAAAATTCTTTGAAAATGTCAACAAATTCCGCAAATATATTTCAATTAGAAGTCGATAAGCCTTATACCGCGTTGGCTTCAAGTGGTATGGATGAACTTTGGTTGGATCGTGAAGCGTCCAGGGAGCTCAATACATATCGGAATTTCAATGAATTTGCCTTGCCGGTTGAACCTATAATATACCCTAAGGATCCAATGAATCCTACCAACGACGAGTTGAACGATGGTTTCATATTTACTGAAAAAACAGAAAAGCAATTCACAGCAAGACATTCATTATTTAACGCTTGGCACGGTATAGCCAATAATGCGTGGTATCAACTTTATGGAAACACTCCACTATTTGATACACCAGCCACACGTGAAATAATCAGGAAGCGTTCGGATTGTTCGGTAAAGGCGCTCGTAAAGGAATCCGAACTTGGACATATGGGCAGGGCTATATATAACTATTCTGACTTTATGTTTTGCACACACCTTGGAAAAATCTCCAATAATTACCTGATCACACTTCGTCGTTTCCCGTACCCTTGTGGTGACCACATTAACTATACTTTACAAGGTGATAATCCAGATGAGTATAACGGTCACGCACCAGATATTGGACGCCTTGTAACCTGGATGGGTACCCCTGGTAATGATATGTCTGGTATCCTAAAATATAAGGTGCTTATGCCATATAAGGACATGAGCGCTCAAATACAGGAAGCAAGTGGTACGGATGGCCAGGATGGTTTTCTTGGTGGTATGATGTCGCTTGCTTCAAAAAGTAACCAATCAAAGGTTGTACGAGGAATTGATGGTGGTGGTGCAATTAACGCTACAAGATCCATTTTATCCTCTTCTGGCAAACAGGGTAAAGCTTTGGGTGGTATGATGAAAGGTCCACCCAACACGGAATGGGCATATCATAGGGATCAATCAAAGGCTTATGGTCCAGTGGATTCCATTGCTAAAACCAGCATCCGGTCAGGTCCTGAAGATGGTGGTCTTCAATTCGAACACTCAATATCTCTCACCTTTGATTATACTATGAGGGCGTACGATGGTATCAATGCAAAAGCCGCGTTTCTTGATTTACTTGGTAATATCCTGGCAGTAACTTATACAGATGCTGGATTCTGGGGTGGTGCTATTCACGGTTCTGGTGCCGGTCAATCAAACGCCTTTGCAAACTTACCAATATTTAATATGAAAGATCCTATATCAATAAGTGGTATAATTGATACCGGATTGGCTTCAATCAAAGATATTGGGTCAACTTTTAATAATGGTAGCCCAATCAATGGTATTAGTGACTTATTAAATGTCGCTGAAAACCTTGGTAAAGGTATGTTAAACGCTGGTGTAGGTTCGTTCCTTAATTCAATAGGGCGCCCAGTAAAACAAGGTATGAACTCCTTACTTAACCAGGCGCCAACCGGTTTATGGCATCTTACGGTTGGTAATCCACGACACCCTATAATGTCTATGGGTAATATGAAACTTACAGGTGTGGAAATAGAACATTATGGGCCATTAGGGTTGGATGATTTTCCAACAGGTATTAAAGTAACAATCTCACTTACCCATGCAATGCCTCGTGATAGGATGATGATAGAAAATATGTATAACTCCGGTGATAACCGCATATATTTCTCCCTTGGTAGACGAGCATATGAAATATGGGCAGAAGCAGAGGAACTTGGAACTGGAGTGAAAAACACCACAACACCGGCTGAATTGATCAATGTATTGGATAACCAGGAAGTTGATAAAAATACTCAAGAAATAGCGAACGACAAAGAAATAACCCGTAATCGTTGGCTTAAATACTTTGGTGAAACCGATAGTGAAACCATAAATAGGGTATCACAGGAAGCTCATCGTGGTTCCCAAATGAAGCAAAATAAATCCGGTGAAGGGTCTACACCAAAACCATAAAAATAGTTAACCAAACAGTTCAAATTCATATTTTTATAAATAGAAAAATAGTAAAATATAATGGACAATAAACCTATAAATAGCATATCGGATGCCCTTACAAGGATCGCCGATTTAACGGAGAAGAATCTTAATATTCTCAAAACCATCGAGGAATCTTTCCGTACCCGTCGCTCACATCTCGGTGTGGATATTGATGGTACCACCTATTCAATACCATCCTTTATTTCGTTGGAAACCCGTATAGAAACTATGGAGCATAACCTGAAAAATATACTTAATGCACCACTTACGGGTGAAGCATTTGTATATCATGATGGTACAACTCAAAAATTGGAACTTTCCGGGTATTCAACGACACCTAACCATGTGGATGTTAAAATTGAACGCGATAACGTGGTTGGTAATGGTTTATTTAACGTGAAACAAAACAGCATATTTAAGGATTTTATGAACCCGAATCTATACATCCATATAGATATTGCCAGTATTCCAAATACCATTAAACACGTTAATATCCGTAAAATAATTATTAAGGATAGTGCCATTGCTTTGCAGGATGCTATAAATAACGTAATAGGAACTGATGGGTCGATAAAATACGAAGATTGGTATCGTATAGCATTTGGATACGAGGAGGGTGTTGATTATGAACAATACGATACCACAAAACGCTTACCACTCCGTGATGGTCTGGCGCAAGGCACATATATAATAGAAAGTATCGAGGATCACCACATTGATTCCAATTTTGAAGAGCACTACACAGTTGTGTTGGATAAGGACCTGGTTTATTACGTAAATAATGGTACAATTCAACGCGATATAGAAATCGGGGATTATTTGGTAACCTACAATGATAAAGTGCAAATGATGGTCGAGGATGTTAATCGTTTAACCAGGACCATAACCTTTAAAATAATGTATGGGGCTTATTCTGATTTACAGGATGTAACTTCTGGCAACACAGACCTTTATACCATTAAATATTACCACGCAGCCAATGACGATAAACTTCGTGAGTTTAATAAAACCAAATATATTAACGTATCCATAGAGGAAGACAGATACATAATGGTATTTGTAGCACCTATAAATGATACCACAAATGTACAGGCGCCTTGGGGTACAGGTATATATATAGATACCAATAGTTTAATATTGAAATCCACAGGCACATCATTCAGGGATTATTATAAAAACAATGTAAATAATATAGGAGATGCGCTTGCTGCCATTACCTCAATGATGGACGACGATGAGCAGGTATCCCGTCTTACACCGGCCGAGTTTGCCATAGCATATAATTATATACCCCGTTGGAATGAAAACCTAATTAAGGTTACCCAAATCAATAAGCACCTAAATGATGCCAAATCGATTAAGGCAATTCGTAATTTATATGCGCAGAAGGAACAACTCAACCAGGAACTTGAAACTGTTAGGTTTAACATAGATAAACTCAACCAGGAACTTGCAACCCTATCGTTTGACGACACTACCAATCAACGTACAATCCACGAAACCAACTTACGCGAGGCAATGTCCCGCAGAGTGGAATTAACCAATTCAATATTGCAGGTTTGTCAGGAAATTGCATTGCAGGCCAATAACTCGGATGTTCCTATTGAGAATGCCAAGTATCGTATTCGTGGTTTTATCGATTTACAGTCTCTTGGCTTGCCTGATATAGTAAAACCAATTAAAATTGACGTTCAATACAGGTATAAATGTTCCTCCTCATTTACCGGGGCGGCCGAAACTTATGGTGATAGGTATATATATTCGGATTGGAATAATATGGATTCACCATACCGTCGTCGTGTTCCTGCCTTAAATGATACTGGTCGTTATATATATGATTGGGAGGCATTCAATGAGAATAAGAATGAGCCTTCGTTCAACCAAATCGATATTCCTATAACCCAAGGCGAAATTGTTGATATAAGGGTTCGTTTGGTATATAATTTAGGCCATCCATTTGCTGAAATGACTTCAGCTTGGAGCCCTATATTATCGGTTAATTTCCCGGATGAACTCAAGCAAAAGGTTGATATTTTGGATATAATCACAGAAAATAATGCAGAAATTGAACAACAATCCTTGCAAAACCTTATTGATAAAAATGGTCTTACAGAGCATATTAACGATACTATCCAGGACCAAACCATAAAGTTCAAACATTCAGCCGATAATATATCAAGTGGATTTTTCACACCAGAACGTAGGGTTATTCCATTATCCAATAAGTTATTGTCAATGGATGAATTTATCACCGAATTACAAAACGAGGTTTATGGCAATAATGCTAATAACCTCCTGGTAACCTTATCATCGAAGGACAATGCAATTCAACTTAAACCTTGGACATTGAATACATTCCACTCCGGTAGTTATACAAGAGCAGTTAATAACGATTCGACCTTTAAATTTTCAACAGAGGATGAAACTGATTATGAACCTGTATTCGCAGTATGCCAATTGAATATAAATATTAAAAATATTGGTTCATCAAATATGAGATTACATTCCATATTCCCTGGTGATCATAATACTCCATTAACTGATAATATTAGCTCACCATTTTATCGTACAAATTATATTACTGAAACTGACAATGTAAATGCTCCAGATGGTGTATGGATGATGTTGGATGAACAAAATGATGAAGGGGAATTAGCAGTAACCCAACGCAGAAACCAATTCATTTATTTCCGCACAGCCCTTGAAGGATTGGATATACTCGATCCACAGGCTGGTTCTGCAAATGAAAGAAAATTCTACAGTAGTTGTAATCCGCTTAATTTATCCACAAGATTAATTCGTAACGGATCAACTCCATTAACCCGCAAGGCACCAAATTATTCCAACGTAGCATCGAAGGAAAATATCATAGAACTTCTTTCACCAGATTCTGCAGACAATGTTGGTAAAAAATTATATGACGTTATGGGTAACTCCGAACCAGGAAGCTCAATGGGTGTATTATATCCATATCCGGGACAATTGGGTAATATATGTATACCAACCTCGCAAACCTTTAAAGTACTTAAACCTGGTGAGAGTGTAAATGTACCTATTCAATTTATATATTGGTTCCAGGATGCAACAGATGATAATCTTATATCCCTTGCTCAAAAAACAAAGAATCCTGTGGCAGGAATTCAAACCGATGTTAAACTTAAAAATTTTGCCGACAAATTGTTTGAGGTTGCAAACACCACGGATGATTACAATGCATTGAAGACTGCTATGAAATCTTCTGAAATTATAAACAATGAAAATTATAAACAATTCAAGGCTAATTTTGTCTCACCGGCCAAAATGCGTAACTTTACAATAACCCGTATGATGGCATTTGATATTAGGCCAAACTTATATAGTGAACCTATAACATATAAATTCACCGTAAGTGCATCTTATGAAGATACAAAGGGATTCAAGATTAAGGCAAAGAATATTTCCGAATCCGGAGCACTTCCTCTTAATTCGGTAGTTCCTCAAACAGCATTAACTAAACTGGTTGAATCAGATGTTAAGGGGTCCGGCCTTATCAAAAAATCTACAGTGAACCTAAAATAAAACAAATAGGTAATGGAAGCCGACGTAGCAAAATTATGGCAGGATATAAGGAATGGGTCCTTTGATATAAATAACCAGGACCTATTCTTCGGTATATTATCGAAGGCATTCCTATATAATATAAACAAAAAACTATCAATTCGTGGTATACCTATACCTCATTATATACTTAACACAGGCGATGATATACTTTACCTGGAAGTAAAGGGGCAGGATCATTCCATAGAAAGACCAGCAATTTCAGGAGTAACTCCAGTGGTTTCGAACGAAAACTTTGTATATTCGCAAATACCTCGTTGTTTGGTTCAACCCAGTGGGATAAATATTCAAACAGACCAATTAACCTCCCCATATTCTTACGGGCGTTTCGAGGTGGAAAAGGATGACATGATATATGTATTCAGGAGCGAATTTAGAAGGATACCTGTAACTATGACCTGTTCGCTTAAATATTATTTGGATACCTTTTCGGATGGATTATCCGTGGCCCAACAAATAATTACTAAAATGGCATTCATTAACACCTTCGATTTCAGTTATTTAGGTAATGTGTTGAAAGCATCCTACCAAATACCGGATAGTGAACAGGTTGAATACCAGATGGAATTTGATGGATTGTCACAGGAAAATAAGTGTAGAACTGTAAGTTTTGACGTGGAGGTATGCACTAATATACCGATAGTTTATCCGGAAACAGCAATACCAGCGGATTGTATCATTAAAAATATGGTTTCGGGAGTGTTGGTTCAGGGAGCACAAGACATTGCCATAAGAACAAGTATGAAAGTATATCAAAAGGGTGGTATCGAGGAAGCTGTACAAGGTGGTAATCCGCCATATGATATATCTAATAACGAAATAAAAATTATTGGAAAATGAAATTCAGTGATTGTGAAATGAGGCCAGGTAAGGTTTTAAAGGTGATCGATAATTACGGCACCATTAAGGCATCGTGTGCTGGATTATTCTCCGAAGAGGATGATGTAGAGAATTTACCACCTATATATCAGGCGCCTTTCATTAAATCATCAAGATTTTATTACGCCGCACCTCACGAGGAGGATTTAATATGGGTGATTGTTAATTGGGATAATCCCCAGGAATTATTCTATTGTTTTCGAGACGATATGAATGATAATTCCAATAGTCTCGATTCCGGTCCAAAGGATATTGAAATATATGCCAAACGAGTAGATCGTAACGATAGGGATAAGGTGATATTTTCTACTATATACGACTCCGATAATGGTTACCACATAGTAAATGGTGGCGAAGGTGGTTCGGAAATATTTATAGATAATGCACAAAATCACGCTATAGGTTTGAAACATTCCTCCGGTATAGGTGTATATGTGGAGGATAAAAAAATAAATTTAGGCACCAAAGGTGGTGCAAGATATAAGGCTGTTTGTGGTGAACCCCTTATAAGTGCATTGAAAGCCATTAAGGATGCTTTCCAGGCCATAGCAAATGCCTCAACCTTACCACACGCCGCACCAATTAAGGCAGCTTTAACTCCTTATATAACACAACTTAATGTAGCAATTGCTGATACTAAAATATTATCAAATAAAGTGACTTTGGATAAATAATGGCTGGTGTAAGTGAACTTCAACAGATATTGGATACCACCCAACAAACAAAGGAAACAATAACGAGTATTGTTGGTGGACTTTCCGACACAGCGAAAGGTCTAAAGGGTATGATTATGAAAACTGCGCAGGAGGCTGTTAAAAAGGCCAAGGTGAAAATGCAGTTGGAAATAGAATACACCAAGGAACTTATCGCGCTTATCAGTAAAGAGATTGAATATCAAGCTGTTGTAACCGCTCAACAAACTGCGTTGGATGTGGCCAATCAGGCAGTCCAGATGGCTCAAGATGAAGTAGATAAATGTCGTGCAGATTTTGAAGCCATCAAAAAAATAATATCCAAGAAAAACCGAAAAGCCCAACGCGGTGGTGAATCAGCATCCGATGAGGATAAAAATAAATTCGAAAAGGCCAAAAAATCACTTGATAAGGCCCAGGAGGATTTAAACAAGGCTAAGGATGGTTTAAAAGTTGCTGAAGAAAGTTTGGACGAGAATAAAAGTACATTAGCTGCAATAGAAAAGGAAATAGCGAAGATAAAGGTAGCAATGACCGGTGAAATACCTCAAATACCATCGGGTGCACCTTCAGTACCTTCTACAGATTCCGTATCCACTTCTCAAAATACATCACAACCAGCTCAAACTCAAAATGCTCCTGCTCCAGAACCTTCATTATCCGAGGAGGAAATCGAGGAGGCTAAAAAAATGGGCGAGGAACGAAAAGCAGCAATGGAGGAACAAATATCGAATCTTGATTCAGTATTGGAAAGAATGGATGCTGAATGGATGATAATAGAAAATGGTATGAATGTATTACAGAGCTTATCGGCTCCGCTTACACAGGCCGCTGCATTACCAGCATTTGTTGGTACTGGTGCTCCTAATACGGCATTTAATTTTGCTGTATCCGGATGTATAGGACTTTTGGCTATGTTCGTATTATCTGAAATGAATGCGGCAGTAGTCAGGTGGAGTTCATTAGCGAAGGAAAATGAAATCCAACCGGAACCGGATAAACTGGCAAAAATTGGAGCGATAACAGCATTTAAAGCATCGATTCCATCCTGTTGTGCTGGTGGTGCTGGTTATGTATCGGCTGTGGTAGCTCAAATGTAAACTATAAAATTATGATAACGGAAGCAAACGGAAACCATTTTAATACGTATAGGACTTGGGAACACCAGTTACATAGGCCTTATGACTATGAAAAAGAAGGTCTATTAGTGCGTATTATGTCTTCGCGTATAACCCAAAGTAAAAACCCAATACTACGATATATATTACAATTCGTGGAGACTTCGCTTGTTTTTACTATGAAATACGTTGATATGCTCCAAAATTATTTCAATTATAACTGGAAAAATCGATGAAAACATTACTCGAATATTTTATTAAGGAATGTAAAGGTGCCGGAGTAGTCGCAACACCGGCTAATACTATTGGTATGGGCGAACCTACAACAACTGATCTGGTGTCCGCACCGGCCGGTGGAATACCACACGAAGAAACCAGGATTTGGAGTCCATACCGCAAAAAACGCAAACGTAAAAAATTAAAGGATAATGTAGCACAATAAAATCAAAAATTTGCTATATTTTCTTGAGTATAACAAAGGATCTTTCGTAAGTCGTATAATTATGACGGAAACGAAAGATCCTTTGTTATATGCGCTCTAAATGAGTTTAGATGTTACTCATCAATTTCTCGGCTGTAGTTTTGGCTATATTGGTCAAATTCTGTGAAATCTTATTTACCAGGAATATTTCAATATTTTCAGGCTTAACATTAAGTATGTTTTTAAGAGTGCTAATACCGGTTGCTATTGCACCATCATCTTCAATCTCGATTTTTATCCCATCAAATTTTGCTTCACCAAGTACCCTTTCAATCATACCAAGTTCGATCGGGTCTATATCATTAACCTGTGGTTTTTGAGCGAGTGGTTCGTTAATTGGATCTTTTGGTATACCATAATGGCGTGTATCTTCCTTAAATACCGTTCCAAGATGTGAATGCTTTAAGGAACCAAAACTATTTTCCCGTTCTATTGGTGTATCAGGATCGAGTTCGGCAACGTTAATTTTTTCTACTGGTGCCTGTTTTGGAATTTTAATAGGTACATCGGATTGTACGTATGTTTCGAATACCTTACCATCCAAGGTTCTTCCATCGGTGGTTCTCACGGACATTCCTTCTGGTCCCATAAGTACATCCCTTACCTTAAAATGATCGCCACCATCCGGTCTCCACCATTGAGTTCCTTCCAAACCCATACTATCAGGACCGAAATCTATTATTTGTTCGTTTCTTACTGGCATATGCTAATTATGTTTATTTAGTTGAACGATTCGATAAATTTAGGAACCAGATCGGGATGCTGGATAAGTCCATATAATATTGTGGCAACCCTTTCAGGTTCCTCGTTAAAAAAGTATAACATTTTATTATCACCTATACACGAAGTAAAATCCTGGATAAATTCCTGTTCGATTTTTTCCTGCAAATTAAAATCATACTTGCGTTTTTCAATGCGATGGGTATAGCGACGCTGTTTGGAATTGGTATCGAGCCATACAAAAATCACCTTATCGTCGAATTTCGAAACTGTATTAAATTGATCCGGAGTCATTACAAATACGTCATTGTTTTGGTATTCGTAAAATGATATCCCTTCATAATACCTATTATGTTCCGATTTCAAGGTCGATTCCTTTATAAATAGATATGATTGATTTTCAAACATATCATTCAATTCCTTATTACCATAAACTATCGTGGATAAAGAGTATTGATTACCAACACTTTCCACATTACGAAAGGTATTTCCTACGCGTACTCCATATTCACGTAGTTTATTGGCTACTTTCATTTTCCCACTACAATTGAATCCTATTATAATATACTTATATGTGTTCTCCATACTACTTGCTATATTTTTGGTATTTTTGGCATCGATCCCATTGAAGGCATAGTGTGTGTATTTGGTATCCTTGACATTCCGTTATAACCAGCTCCATATCCATTCATCATCCTTTGTGCCTGCCTATGATAATTATTGCCTCTATAACCCTTTTCCTGTTCTTCCTGCTGCTTCTTTTCCTCCTCGATAATTTCCTGGCATTTTTCAATGGTTATCTCCCATTCCCAAAATCCCATCCTATCGATTTCAGATGGTTGCATATGAAAATTCTTACAAAGTAATACTTTACTTTGAACCAAATTTTTTATGTCTACCTTGAACAGCAAATAGATACTTAATTCCATTGGGAAATCGAACCGAACTGTGAACCTCCTCACCACAATTTGGACATTTGGTTATCAGTTTTTCGGTTGGATTAAGTGTAATGTTACGGAGTACTTCGTCGAAGAAAAGGAATGTTTCAGTGTCCCAATTACGGAACTCTGTATGGCAATCCTTAATCATGCGATCCAATATATTAGCATCCTTTGGAGCGCGTTCAAGCATGTATGGAAGGAATTTTATAAATACCTCATCAATATTCTTTCCAGCCTCATTTTGTGAGTACAACCAACGAAGAATAGCTGCATCCTTCTGCAGTGTGGGTACGAAGAATTTAACCTTGCGGTATTGTACATCGTAATCCTTTGGATCTATATCCCAATAACGAGATTCTGCATCCCAGTGTTTCTCTACTACACTTTCATCCGGAAATTCATAGAATAGACTGTTAGCTGTTAATACGAAATGAACCGGTGCACCACATTCGTCGCATTCATCGTCAAATTCAAGTGCCTGTTCACCCTTAACAAAGGTATATTCGCGAACCTTTAATATAAACCAGAAACGATCCCAGGAGTTAATCTTATCCCAAGGAATACTCATTTGTGTGTTGTTATCGTATATCGAAACACAAGCCTTTATGATTTCGTTCATTACGTTATTTACCACTGCTATGTTTTCCTCGTCAATTGAAGACCAATTCTTAATAGCCTCAACGGTTGCTGGTTTTACTCGGAACTCCCATCCTTCTGGGTAGAATTGTGAACGGAAACCAAGTTCGGCACGATCAATAGGAACCCAACCACCACGAATATCGAAGGCTCCATCAATTACTCGACCTTCTCTCTTACGGGAAACCATTTCCTCAAACGATTTACGGGAGTCTTCCTGCTCCTCATTGAGTTTTTCCTGTTCTCCTGGAATATGCTGGAGTTTACCAAAAGATTCAGGTTCATTACCAATGCTACCTATCTGGTCCTCCATTTTTTCGTTAAAATTCTTATCATTAGTAGCCATATCTTAATATGTTTATTTCTCGGAATATCAATCTCTTTATGACTACAATATAAGAATAGCCAAAATCTTTTCGGTTTTGGCTACTCTATTTTACAAAATGGTATCTATTTCGTTAGAAGTTAAGCATGATCCAAAGAGCGGTTACCTGCTGGATGTACCTCTTGTATCCAAACTTATCCATTCCAAGTTCATCGTGGATCTTGTTGAAACACTGGCTGGTTACCTCGTCAACCAATTCATTGAATGACTTTGCTTCGGTCATTTTGAGTTCCTCAACCTCCCAAGAAGTCATTTCTTCACGGCTCTGGCTTACACCAAATCTCCAGGGTTTGTAAATACCTTTTGCAATTTCTGCCAAGGTCGGAGCAACCATTTCGTAAATCTTACCACAGGTCTTTACTGTTTCCTCATTCGATGTAGGTGAAGGACCAAGGCAAATGTTCATTGATATTGCTTCTGCGTCCCAAACCCTCCACTGGAAACCATCCTGGATTGCACGTGCCTTAATCTTTGTGCGTCTCTGGTATGGAGTAAGCGATTTGTCCTTTGAAACCTCATCTTCGAAAGCGCGGAAGTCCATAAGGATCTTTTCGTGTACCTTGTCGTTTTCCTTCCAGTTCGGATCGTTCAGGTTACCAAACTTGTATGGGAAGTACCAGGAACCACGCAATCCCTTTGTGTGTTTTCCAATGATTTCCATAAGCCTATCGTGCGACAGATAGAAGCAATCGTATGGGAAAAGGATTTGTATCTGGTTCTCAAACTTGCGGTGCATCAAAGGTGCATTTACCTGGAGAAAATCCCAATCGATTACCTTACCTTTGGTATCAACTGCACACTTTGCCTCCGAGTATATCTCGTTAAAGCAAGGGATGAAGTGTTTCTTGTTCAATTTCTGTCTATTCATAATCCTAAAAGTTTTACGTTTATATATATCTAATAATTCTCAATTTTTAACTTCTTCGCTTTTCGGTCAAAGTTTAAAACGGATTTTCCATCGTTCCACGGAAATCATCACCCAACCATCTCTTGATCGCGACCTTCGAAGTTTTCTTCGAGTACCAATAAATGTTCTACATAATTATATAAAGGAAAACCGGAAATCCTAACAAAAAAAAATTTCCGGTATATTTTTACAAAAATTTATCTTTCTCTAAAAGAATACTTTCATTTCCTTACGCATATTTTCGGGATTATCGGAAGAGTGCATACAATTCCTCATATCATCCTCACCGAATTGGTCACGGATTTGGTCCTTTAATTTGGCAACTATATCGAACATCTTACCTTCACCGAAGTATTCCATAATTATACCTATGCAGGGGCCGGATGCCATATATTTGCATAGTTTATAATAGAAGTCCTCATCCTTATGCACATAGTACATTTTTTTGGCTTCACCTATTGTAAGTTGTTTGGTTCTCCAGGCTTTGATCATAAATCCGGCACGTTTAAATTTATCCATAATTTGTGGTGCCTTATCAATAAAGCCCGGTTTAATACATATAAACACATCCTTTGGAATTTCTCCTTCGTGGGATGATAAATATACTGATTGGTATTGTGCCTCCGTTATATATTCACTTAATGCTTTCATATACTTATATAAAATACAAAATTCAATAAAATAAAATAAAGAAAATTATTTTTTTTATAATTTTTATGTTAAATTATTGTTAATTTTTAATAGTAAAAAAGGAGGCCATCATAGACCTCCCTATTTTATTCATTTGCTTCCTGATTTATGGTAATCCTCATACGATTATCCTCCTCAATACTTAACCTAACCTTATAGCAATTACCAAAACCAAACCCAGTATCCGGTTCAGGATCATTATATTTATATGCCGGATTAGATATCATATCATTTAAAACCACACCACCAAGAACAAAACCTTCCATTGGTTTTATAAGGATTCCAATCAATTCCCCATGCATTATCGAAAGTTCAACATGATTATTGGATACAGGTTGTGGGTAATTTACAGGATCATCATTGCTCCATATAATTGATTTATCCGATTCCCTATATACCAATATTTTTTGTATACCCGTATGACTAATATTTTCACAAGTTATATCGAATGGAAATAGACGTGGTTCAAATAATGAATTATCAAATGTATGTACATCCCATTTCTTACCATATGTTGGTGAATATGGATTAGTATCATGCCAGGTATTTATAATTTCACCTGTTCTACGACCATATGCATCCGTTATATATATGGTTGTGTCTGGTTCGATTTCATCAATGGATATTGTTGATTTTTGGCCTTCTCCCCAGTTTATAGGACCACTCGGAACCTGTCCAGGAACGAATACTCCTTGTGGTGTGTAGTTTTGCCAATTTATATTGAATCCATTAGCTTGCTGTACCTGTTGATATGTAGGGCTTTCTGGATTTTCGTCGGTTTGCATAAATTCAAAATATCCACTCGATAAATATATAGGATTAAGTAAGTCATTCTCATAATAAGGACGCACCACCCTATTAAATTGATGCGATACATCCTCGCCGGGATTATCAGTTCTATGATTCATATCATAAACAGTGGGTTCCCAAATACCTTGTACCGGTGGAGTAGGGCCCCACATTTCCTCGTTATATTCACGGAATTTACGGAGCATACCATACGTTGCACTATATGGGTTAATATCTTCTTTTTCAACATACGCCCATCCTGTTTGTTCACCGTGGTTAAGTATTAACTCAACATTGCCGGTTTCGTTCCAGTTAGGTGTGGTATTATGTATTTCACCTGGATTTAATCCTTCCGTGGTGCAAGGTTGACCGGTATTACGACCATTAACGAACCAATAATATACACCACCAACTTCACGTGGATATGGTATATTCGTCCTATTATTCGCGAAATTAGCAAGGTGGTTCTTATATTGTTGAGCCATCTCCTGCATTGACCTGAATGCTTCACTTGAATCCTTAATGGCGTCGTTAATGCGGCCAAGTGAGGTGGCTATTATATTATATTCATCGGTATTATCTCCGGTTGACACAGCAATTTCATATGAACTTGAGTTCGGTGTAGGAACCAACCTGGTCATTAACCTTAAACCAAACGAGGCGCCTTGTCCATATGCGTCTTCATTGGATATATATTTGGTTACGGAATTTAAGAAATCCCTTGGATATCCATTATCCGTTGGTGCCACCGGACCTGTAAAATATATACCCATAGGGCGATTACGATGGAGAATATTTACAGCAGTTCCATCGACCATATCATAAACGTCATAGAATAATATTATGGTATTGAATTTAAACTTCTCCGATCCATCATTATCAATGAATGATGCTCCACTGGTTTCATCCGAAGAAAATAAACGTAAATCATTTGGTCTAACAGTATAAAATCCATCAAATGAACTACCAGGATTTGGGTTTTCATTTGGTGGTAAAGCATACCCCTTTAATGGATAATTTTGTGGATACGTATTTTCATTCCACCCATCCAACCATTTTGTATAATCTATAAATGAATTTTGTGGTATATTCCTTGTAGAAAAATCCAACCTATCTATTATATAAATCTTATCCTTTTCCTCGGCTGGAATATGGCAATATATTTCATTATAATTGTAATTATCTATATCCCTATCGGAATTAAAATTGATATCACCCACATATTTTAATTCAGGCCAATATGTTGTGGTTTCTCCACTAATTGTCTCGGTAGTTGGATTAAGGAAACAGGCATCTTCCAAAACACTCCATAATATATAACGCGAATATTCTTTACTATTATTGGTAAATAAACCCGGGTCTTCATCCCTTAATAATGCAACAGCATTTTCGTACGCAGACTGGAATATTTGTGAAATTATATTGTTATATCCTTTAACTTCGTGGTTGGAACCGGCAAATACACATAGTGAATCCTCCAGCGAGGATGTATAAGGCGTCGATCTCGAAGCCTTTACAAATTTGCTTACTCGACTTTCCAGGGTATCTTGAATGGTAAATACTTTTGAAAGATCCACATCGAGTACAGCGAATTTGCTTGGTACCACCATATATGTGGATTTTCCGGATTGTTCCTTTGTTAAATCATCGGTATATTGTGCGAAGGTGAGAAACTCACCGGTTTTACATGCCAGTGGTTTAAATAGATTACACCTCATATTTGAATATTTCGTTTATTTATAATTACAAATCATTTAAAAAATACACTCAATACTTGTGCAAATTTATAGGGTTCGATACATTATTTATAAAGTAACGAAAATATTTGTAAATAATTATGTATACACCTAATGATTATATAATCCAAACCATAAGATCGAACGTCCCTTACGAACATAGGGAAGACGCTATTGCAGCTCTTAATGCGTTTGAAGGACACCGTATAGGTCAACAAATAACACTACTGTATAAAGCCACAGGCAGAGAAAACAACGTAAGTGATGTTCATTGTCTAATAGCGATGGGTATCAAAGATGCCAATGAATGTGGTGCAAGTGGTACCTATTCTCCGGATAGGTGGGAAAATAAATACTATCCTAACGGCCCACACGGTACTGAATTTTATAGGATTATTGCGGATTCTGCAGAACGTAATGAACAGGGATACATTATAGATCGCGAAGTACCACCATCCGGCGATCCTGATCCACAGGAAATCATAAATAGCCTTTCCACAACCAAAGTGTATATGGCGGGTAATCAATATACAGTTCTTAATCCAGTTCGCCAGGAGGAGGAAGTTGAGGATCCTTTCCAATTTAAACGTTTGAATGGTAATGATATGTAATTTACAAATTATTTCCGAATAGAATAAATTTTTTAGGATATGAGCAACGACAATACAAGAATATATAAAATGGAGTTTTTTAAGGACTTCGTGGGTACCATAAGTCAATTTCAACAATTATTGAGAAATCTTGATAGGGGTCAAGCCGGTGAACAATATGGTGATGCCCAACAGCAAAGAAAACTATATGAAGCGATATCCAAAGGTTTCACATTAATACATCCAAATCCATCGGTAAATTCAATCGATGAGGGTGATTTGGGTACCTATATATATGTTAATGGTATATATTATAAAACACTAACTGGTGGAGCAAATTCAGTGGAGGCAAATAATTTTTGGACTCAATGGCTTACCAACAATACCATTATAGACACCCAACAAATAAAGTTCTATAAAAATGGGTATGCAACCGAAGAGGATTCCAAACAGGCATCCTCCAATATACCAGGTAGTGTAATCTTCGATCAAACTCACCAGGCTATTTTCGTTGATGGGTTGAAATATGGTGGAACACAAATCCCTTTATCTAATACAGTTTGGGTTAATCTTGATTTAACAGAAAACGATACTACAAATCACATCTTCAAAAGTTGGGTAGATGCTAAAGATTGGATTATAGCAAATACTGACTATTCAGAAAGTAATTTATGGCAAATAATGTTACCTTCTGGAAATGTAGGAGATGTTACGGTTATAGAAGGCATTCGTTTAGGTGTTACAGATGGAACGGTGATTGAAAGATTGGGTAGTAACATCACTTTTGATGGTGATTATAATACAGTAGGAAAAGCATATCTTGCTGGTGCTATTATCAACAATCTCGATTTAGGTGGTAATGGTAAATGTTGTGCTCTTTACAACTGTGTTGTTAAAAATGTAATAAAAGCAACTTCTACCGTTGTGTATGTCGCAAATGACTGTCAATTTTTAGCAGGTGATTTTGAAAACTATGAAGGTTTTCAATCAAAATGTAGATATAGTCCAATTTTAGGAGATATTGATAATTTATCATCAAATGGTCTTTTCAATGACTTTGATTTGGTCGATGGATTTGCTTTTGAATTGAATTGTATATATATTAGAGCACGGTTTTCAAAAATATACGCTACATCAATTTCAGGTGAATTAGACATAGAAAATTGCTTTTGTAGTGATTTATCATTAAGTGCAGAAGCTAAAATTACAAATTCCTCAATGGGTAGGATAATAGGAAGAGGAACAGCAAATATTACTGTTGAAAACTCAAGATTACAAGATGTTATACTTGAAGATACTGCAACTCTAACACATGAAAATAGCATAATAGGTACTACGACAGTAGCAACAGGAGCAACTCTTACACGAATTTCAGAACCATATGACAACACAATTTCTGGTTTAAACGCATTAAATGTACAGGATGCTATTGATGAATTAACAACTTTAGGTGGTGGCTTGATTTCAATATTATACAATGATTTAATATCAGCAATAAATGATTCTAAATTAAAACCAGGTTCTCAATATTTAATTACTGACTTTGCACAGTCATACAATATTTTCGACAGTAGTACAGGAACAATAATCGAAGAGCAAACAGGGGTATTAGAACCTATTATTGTAACTGCGGCTTCTACTAATTCAATTTATAAAGATGCTATTTCAACACTATATCCAAAAGATATTATTCATTATTCTATTGATTTATTAGATAATAGAGATATTGGTTTTGGAAACGGTGTTGATACTGTTAATGCTAATTTTAAAGGGATGATTTATTATCGTAAAGACACAGTTCAAAATGTAGAAACCCATTATGATTTTAGAAATGTAAAGTTTAGACGTTGGGCTGTTGATGCTACTGAATGGACTGATATAGGATTTACTGCTAATGATGTTATTAAATCAGCTATTGATGGTAAAATATACAAATGTATTCTTACTCATACAGCAACTGGTATAGACCCTTCGTCAGATGCAGTTAATTGGATTTTATGGTTGGATATTGTTCAAGATGCTTTTGTTTCTTGGACTTCTGATAAAACCTTGTTCAACATTGGAGATATTACTACTGATAACCTTATTATAAACAATGTTACAGCAGGTGTTGATTATAATGATTTCTATACTTTTGGGGATTACTATAAATGGGTTAAAGATGTTGAAATTGGTGGAATAAATTTAGAACTTATGATAGGTGAGTTTGGTTTTGCATCAATATTAATATCTCAAAAAGTTTTTAAAACTACTGATAATCCATATACTTGTTTCTCAATGACATTTGGAGATAATAATTTACCAATGACATTTGGAGATATTAATTATTCAATGACATTTGGAGATATTAATTATTCAATGACATTTGGAAATGGTAATTATTCAATGACATTTGGAAATGGTAATTATTCAATGACATTTGGAAATGGTAATTATTCAATGACATTTGGATATAAGAATCGTTCAATGACATTTGGAAATGGTAATTATTCAATGACATTTGGATATAAGAATCGTTCAATGACATTTGGAGATATTAATTATTCAATGACATTTGGAGATTATAATAATTCAATGACATTTGGAGATTATAATAATTCAATGACATTTGGAGATTATAATAATTCAATGACATTTGGAGATAATAATTCAATGACATTTGGAAATGGTAATTATTCAATGACATTTGGAAATGGTAATGGTTCAATGACATTTGGAAATGGTAATTATTCAATGACATTTGGAAATGGTAATGGTTCAATGACATTTGGAAATGGTAATTATTCAATGACATTTGGAGATTATAATAATTCAATGACATTTGGAGATAATAATTCAATGACATTTGGAAATGGTAATTATTCAATGACATTTGGATATAAGAATCGTTCAATGACATTTGGAAATAATAATAATTCAATGACATTTGGAAATAATAATAATTCAATGACATTTGGAAATGGTAATTATTCAATGACATTTGGAGATAATAATTCAATGACATTTAGAGATTATAATAATTCAATGACATTTGGAGATTATAATAATTCAATGACATTTGGAAATAGTAATTATTCAATGACATTTGGAGATAATAATCGTTTTATGACATTTGGAGATAATAATTCAATGACATTTGGAAATAGTAATGGTTCAATGACATTTGGAAATGGTAATTATTCAATGACATTTGGAGATAATAATCGTTTTATGACATTTGGAGATTATAATAATTCAATGACATTTGGAAATAATACTAATCCTAAAAATAGAATGATAACATTTGGTGATAATACTACTATGTGTGTATTTGAACATAGATGTTTTACAGGATTAGTAGCAGATTTAGACCTATCCGCAGCAACTCATATTAAAGGAACTTACAATACTACTATTTATCAAGATGCAGTAGATGGAGTAAAATTATCTTACATGTCTGGTGGAATGATGCAAATAGTAGATATAACAGATTAAAAAAAATTATAAATTATGAAACAAATAATTCAATCATTACCATATCCTGAATACTCGACAATAGAAAGAGATTCTCTAACAAATATTCCTTACGGATATATTATTTATAATACAGATAATAATATTTTAGAAATGTTTGATTATTCTGATGCATGGATAACGTGGTTATCTGGTGGATCACAAGGAATCCAAGGCTTACAAGGTTATAAAGGGATGCCTGGGAGGGATGGGGTAGATGGAAGTATGGGTCCCCGAGGGATGCCTGGGAGGGATGGGGTAGATGGAAGTCAAGGTATCCAAGGCTTACAAGGTTATAAAGGACAGGATGGTACTAATGGGGTAGATGGAAGTCAAGGTATCCAAGGCTTACAAGGTTATAAAGGACAGGATGGTACTAATGGAGTGGATGGTAGTCAAGGTATCCAAGGCTTACAAGGTTATGGTGGTGGCTTGATTTCAATATTATACGATGATTTAATATCAGCAATAAATAATTCTGAATTAAAACCAGGTTCTCAATATTTAATTACAGACTTTAGAACAGTTCATCATATTTTAGACAACTCAACAAGTAGAACAGGTGACATCAACACTGGTGAACTTGAACCTTTAATTGTGAAAGCAGTTAGTGTTAACGAGTTGGACAAAGAAGCAATATCAACAGTATATCCAAAAGATATTATTTATTATAACATTACTTCTGATATTCGTGATATTGCATTCTACAACGATGGTGGAACTCCAGTTGCAGGATATAAGGGTCAGATTTATTTTAGACATGACACAATTCAAAACGTATCTGCATGGTACGATTTTAGAAATGTTAAATTTAGAAGGTGGTTAGTTGAAGCAACTGGATGGGTAAGTGGAAGTAGTTATACTGCTAAAGATGTAGTTGAATACAATAATATTCTATATAAATGTAAAGTAACTCATTCAGGA
>Ga0255347_1002925_pt1 | contig 23095 bp, 18 predicted proteins | sample wastewater_treat_2_FD_192479 | JGI IMG/M metagenome (GOLD analysis project Ga0255347, IMG submission 192479) | Wastewater microbial communities from Lulu Island WWTP, Vancouver, Canada - plant24 | ecosystem: Engineered > WWTP > Wastewater > Unclassified | place: Canada: Vancouver, British...
ATCGTTTCCACACCGGCTTTAAGGTCCGAATTTTCTTCACGTGTAAAAACCTTAACATCCACAACGATGCCTTGCTCGCCATGTGGCATCTTTAAGGAGGTGTCCTTCACATCCCGTGATTTTTCACCAAAGATGGCGCGCAGCAAACGTTCTTCGGGCGTGAGTTCTTTTTCACCCTTTGGGGTAATCTTGCCCACCAAAATGTCATTGGGGCCTACCTCGGCACCAATACGGATAATGCCATGTTCGTCGAGGTTACGAACCGTTTCTTCGCCCACATTCGGGATGTCCCGGGTGATCTCTTCAGGGCCAAGCTTGGTGTCGCGAGCTTCAACCTCATGCTTTTCAATATGTACTGAAGTGTAATTATCCTCCTGAACGAGGCGTTCCGAGAGTAAAATTGCATCCTCAAAATTGCCGCCTTCCCAGGATACAAAGGCAACCAGCACATTTTGACCTAAAGCCAGGTTGCCGTCCACGGAGGATGAAGAATCACCGATGATCTGTCCTTTTTTAACCCGCTGCCCTTTAATCACCGCTGGTCGTTGATCGATACAGGTTGATTGATTCGACCGTCTGTACTTTTGCAAATTGTAATTGCGAATATTTCCATCGCCTTCACGGATTTGTATCAACCTTCCTGTAACAGAGATCACCTCGCCATCCTCTTCAGCCACCACCAGCTGGCCAGAGTCAATAGCTGAATAAGCCTCCATCCCCGTTGAAACGATCGGGATTTCTGGCCGTACCAGGGGCACCGCTTGTGCCTGCATGTTCGAACCCATCAAAGCCCGGTTCGCATCGTCATGCTCAAGGAAAGGAATCAATGCAGCACTGACACCAACAATTTGTTGTGGAGCCACATCCATATAATCAATCTGCTCTGGCGATGAATAGCGAAATCCGGATTGGTGGCGGCATGAAGTCCGTCGAGTAAATTCACGATATTCATTCAATGGCGCATTAGCCTGTGCAATTACGAATTTTCCTTCAGCATCTGCCGATAAGTGTTCATAAATTTCCGAAACAAAAGGCGTGACCAAAATCAAATCAAGATCGAGTTTTGATAGCTTTTTAGCCAATTCTTCAGTAATCCGTTCCCCGCTAACCGCTATCAACGCATCGGTTTCCGGGTCTCGAATATCTTCTCTTAACTGGCGATCCACCAGATCATCCGTCGGTTTTAGCGATTTGATCACACGGCGGTATGGAGTTTCGACAAAGCCGTATTCATTAACGGTAGCATAAGTGGCCATCCGACCAATCAATCCAATGTTTGGCCCTTCGGGGGTTTCAATAGGGCAGATGCGTCCATAGTGCGTGTGGTGCACATCCCGCACATCAAAGCCCGCACGTTCCCGACGCAATCCTCCCGGACCCAGCGCGGAAAGGGTGCGCTTGTGACGCAGTTCTGCTAATGGATTGGTCTCTTCCATAAATTGCGAAAGCTGGCTCGAGCCAAAGAATTCGCGCAGTGAAGCAATCACCGGACGAATATTAACCAGGCTGGTTGGCGTAACTTTTTCCTGATCACGAATAGACATCCGCTCGCGAATCACTCGTTCCATCCGGCGTAAACCAACCCGCAGTTTATTTTGAATTAATTCACCCACGGTTTTAACCCGTCGGTTTCCTAAATGGTCAATATCATCACTGGGTTCAACGCCATTATTAATCTGGATCATTCGTTTAACAATCAGGATAATGTCCCATTTTGTGATCGTGCGGTGATCGATGGGAGTGTTCTGATCCAGTTTCTGGTTCAGTTTATAACGGCCGACGCGCTCAAGGTCATAGCGGCGTTTGTCAAAGAGCTGTTCTTCCAAGAATTCTTTTGCATTTTCCAGGGTGGGTGGATCACCGGGACGTAAGCGTTTAAAAAACTCAATTAACGCAGCCTCGGCTGGGGTTTTTCCATCTTCTAAATCCCACACCGGCTCCTGTTTCATTGAAGAGGCAATAAACTGACGATCCGGATTGTTGTCGACATCTTTAAACAGTTCGAACAATTCCTCGTCTGTGCCCTCTTTAATTGGGCTTTCTTCTTTACCCATTCCATCGTCGACCGCGCCCAGGGCACGTAAGAAGACCGTGATCGGTGTTGTGCGTTTGCGGTTGAACTTGATAATAATGTAATCGTTCTTGCGGGTTTCCATCTCAATCCAGGCGCCCCGATCCGGGATCATCTTGGATGTCGACATACGCCTGCCCGTCGACCGGTCAACGTCGCTTTCAAAATACACGCCAGGCGAACGAATCAACTGATTGACGACCACCCGCTCAGTCCCGTTAATAATGAAGGTACCCTTCGGAGTCATCTCTGGAAAATCGCCCAGATACAAATTATCAACAATGGGTTCAGGTATCTCTTTCCCTGTCAGCAGGACAGAGACATTCAGGGGAGAGGCATATGTCAGATCACGTTCAAGACATTCTTCAATTGTGTTTTTTGGTTCTTCGTACCAAAATTTCAATTCCCATTCTTTAGTGACCTCATCGGTCCCTGGGAAATATAACTGCATTCCCTCGTTATACGATTCAATGGGGGATATTTCAGAAAACAATTCATAAAATCCGTCTTCCTTAAGTCGTTTAAAGGAATCTAATTGCACCTGAATTAAATTTGGTAGGTCTAAGCCTACTGGAATACGTCGATACGATTTTATGGGCAACAATTCTGCCATTTAACGGCTCCTGATATGCTAATGACTCTGGGATCTCGCAAAAAAAGTTTATGTCTTTCCACAGTATTAAATAGAAACTTACGCACAAAGCGCAAGGTATCATTATATCGAATCAAAAATCGATAGTCAATAGAACTTGCAACGAATGTTACAATCCTTAATATGTTCAATCCTCATTTTCCATCCCCATTGAGCGGTAATTATCCACCCTTTGTTAGAATTTGTAAAGTAATCTTTTGTAAATTATTGGTTATAATTCATCTATAAAAATCATTAAAAACAAATGAACGGATCAATGAGTAATGATACCAATTAGAGATGAAATTAAAGCCCGCCGGTTTCCACTGATCAATTCCCTGTTGATTTTAGTTAATATTTTTGTTTTTCTTATTGAATGGCTGTTTTTATCAACACAGGGCGATGCGTTTTTTTACCAGTTTGCTTTTATCCCATCCCAATTTTTAGCATCGCCGATAAGTTTCCGCAACATATCTAACATATTCACAGCCATGTTTATGCACGCTGGAATTTTACATCTGGCTGGCAATATGCTTTACCTCTGGATTTTTAGCGATAATATTGAAGATGCTTTAGGGCACCTGCCCTATCTAGTTTTCTACTTATTTGGTGGAATTGCCGCAACCCTGGTTCACGTCTTAACCAACCCATTCTCTGTGATACCCACTGTCGGCGCCTCGGGTGCCATTGCCGCTGTGCTGGGGGCGTATTTAGTGCTTTACCCGCAAAGCAGGGTGCTTACTTTCATCCCTTTTGGTAATTTTGTGACATTAAAGTTGATACCAGCCTCCATTGTGCTGGGTGTGTGGTTTATTATGCAGCTTTTCAGCGGCGTTCTCTCCCTGGGTGGCCCGGATGTCGGGGGCGTTGCTTTCTGGGCACATATTGGCGGCTTCGTTACCGGCGCCCTGTTGGCGATAATTTTTCGCAAACGCCGAAGCCCGAAGCAATTACGCGGCTGGTAGAAAACAACCCCAACACTGGAAAAATTACCTGGATAATCACCAACGTTGATTGCTCATCAATCTCAGATGGGGTAAGATTCAATTAGCTTAAAAACAAACGGGGAGCCTGAGACTTCAGGCTGAGAGGAGGGCGCAGGTCCTCGACCCGCAAAACCTGATCCGGATAATGCCGGCGGAGGGAAGAATTACAAATTTTTAAAACACCCTCCCCGGTCAAAGAGGGTGTTTTTTATGACATCGAGACTAAATCGAATTTTCCTGTTTGCCAATGGAGAATTGCCCGCGCCTGAGAACCTCCTTTCCTTAATTAAGGAGGACGATTACCTCATTGCTGTCGATGGAGGATTAAACCACCTGGTCGCTCTCGGACTGTCTCCAGACCTGATTATTGGTGATTTGGATTCAGCAGATGCCGGTCAAATTGAAGCCTTTCGCGCACAGGGTATTGAAATTCGAACATACCCGACGGCGAAAAACGAAACTGACTTGCACCTTGCTATAGATATAGCCCTGGGATTTGGCCCGGAGGAGGTTCGCGTGGTTGCAGCCCTGGGTGGACGCCTGGATCAAACTCTGGCGAATATTTTTATCCTTACCCGCGCTGACCTGGCTGAAGTCGATATCCGATTGATTGACGGGAATGCCGAAGTTCTTCTAATTCGAAAATCAGCAAAAATTACCGGTGCAATTGGTCAGCGGGTTTCTTTAGTTCCGCTGAATGGTCCCGTTACCGGTATCCGAACAGAAGGCTTGCGCTTCCCGTTGAATAATGAAACTTTACTTCTGGAAAACACCCGTGGGATCAGTAACGAGATGATAGTTCCCACAGCTTATATCGAAATTCATCGCGGTTTGTTGCTCTGCTATCATGAAACACGATAGAAAAGTGAGGTAAAACTAATGCGAATAAAAACTATCTTTCTAATCATATTTGCCTTCAGCCTGCTCATTGCCGCATGCACACCGAAAACCAGCCCGGTTGATGCACAATCACTGACGATTATGACCCATGATTCCTTTGCCATCAGCGAATCACTGATTGCAGAATTTGAAGCGGAACATGGCGTAAAAGTGATTTTTGTGCGCGGCGGCGATGCAGGCACAACGCTTAACCAGGCTATTCTTACCAAACAAAATCCTGTTGCTGATGTTTTTTTCGGGCTTGATAACACTTTCCTCACCCGTGCCTTAAGTGAAGAGCTCTTCATGGCTTACGAATCACCGCTATTGGAACAGATTCCCGCTGCCTTTAAAATCGACCCGGATAACTATGCCCTGCCCGTAGATTATGGGGATGTCTGCATTAATTACGACAAAACCTACTTTTCTGCTCACAACCTTCCCGTTCCAACCACATTAGAAGCTTTAACAGAACCTCAATATGCTACCCTGCTGGTGGTGGAAAACCCGGCGACATCATCACCAGGGTTATCATTCTTGATGGCAACCATCGCCCACTTTGGCGAAGATGGCTACTTGGAGTACTGGTCTGCTTTGAAGGAAAACGGCGTGGTCGTCGTCAGCAATTGGGAAACAGCCTATTATACAAACTTCAGTGGTTCAACCGGCCAGGGACCACAACCCATGGTTGTATCTTACGGGTCCAGTCCGGCTGCAGAAGTGATCTTTGCTGAAACCCTCCTGGATGAATCTCCCACGGGTTCAATTATCGGGCCCGACACCTGTTTCCGCCAAATTGAATTTGTTGGAATATTAAAAAATTCTTCCAATCCGGAACTGGCAAAAACTTTTGTGGATTTCATGCTCAGTGTTCCCTTTCAAGAAGATATCCCCATGCAAATGTTCGTCTTCCCGGTCAATCCACATGCCGATTTGCCGCAGGCTTTCCTTGATCACGTTGATTACCCCGAACAGCCCGCCAGCTTGCCCCCAGAGCTAATCGATGCCCAACGCGAAACATGGATAAACGCCTGGATTGAGGTTGTTTTGGATTGAGTACCAAAAAATTCCTGCTCCGTAAATGGCTCGGTCACCCTGTTGCTCGGTCCCTTTTGCTTTGGCTGCTGCCAGCAGCTTTTTTAGGCTATTTCTTTTACCAGCCCTTGTTGGCTCTATTTAACCTGGTTCTTTCTGGCTCTGCCACATCAGGTCAGGGCTTGAACCTGGGTACACTCAACCCCAGCCGGATGATCTGGCGCCCACTCTCCTTCACCGCCGGTCAAGCAGGGCTGTCCACGCTGCTAACTCTTATTATTGGGCTGCCAGCCGCCTGGTTGTTCACGTATTTCACCTTTCCCGGCAAAAAGTTCTTTAAAACCCTGACGACCTTACCCTTCATCTTGCCTACTGTGGTAGTGGCTGCTGGGTTTAACACACTTTTAGGCCCTCGCGGATGGATCAACCTGGGTTTAATGGCTTATTTCAACCTTACCGCGCCACCTATCCAGTTTCTTAACACCTTTGGGGCAATCCTGCTTGCCCATGTTTTTTATAACACCACCATTATCATACGCGTCGTTTCTAATGCTTGGTCACAACAGAATATTCGTCTACAACATGCAGCCCAGGTCCTGGGTGCCAGCCCCTGGAGGACCTTTATAGAGGTAACCCTGCCGCAATTAAGACCTGCTATTTTCGCTGCTACATTTCTGGTATTTTTGTTTAATTTCACCAGCTTCGGCGTCATCCTAATGCTGGGTGGGCCGCAATTCGCTACGCTGGAAGTGGAAATCTACATTCAGGCGCTTCATCTGTTGAACTTGCCGCTGGCCAGTGTTCTCTCAATTTTGCAATTGTTGTGCACTTTGCTAATCACTGTGGGACACAACTGGGTATCTGGTCTTGGGAAAGTATCCCCAACATCAACAGCCAGAAGAATTGTGCCTCGCAAACCCGACAAGTTGATGGAACGCCTGGTTCTTTTTGTGATTATCACTTCGCTAACCATTTTGCTCGTTGCCCCCCTTACGTCGTTAGCTTTGCGTTCCTTCGTCAAGCTTGAACCCACTCGCGGCGAACGCAGTGAATTTGAGCGCGGTTTAACTTTGCAATTCTATCGTGAATTGGCAGTCAACCGCCGTGGTGACCTGTTTTTTGTGCCGCCAATTACAGCAGCCCGTAATTCCTTTCTTTTTGCGTTCATCACCATCGGGATAACGCTCACTCTCGGAGTGCTGGTGGCTTATGCACAAAAAAATGGCGCAATCCTTAACAAAATCCTCGACCCTTTGCTGATGCTGCCCCTTGGCGCCTCGGCAATCACTCTGGGTTTGGGATTTATCATCATTTTCAATCATCCCCCTTTCAGCACCTGGCGCTTTCCAATTCTTATCCCTGTTGCGCATTCCCTGGTTGCCTTGCCCTTTATTGTGCGTAATTTAAGCCCTGCGCTGAAAAATATTTCCCCTTCGCTGCACAATGCCGCCCGCGCTTTGGGCGCATCGCCTTTGCGAGTCTGGCGTGAAGTTGACCTACCCTTGCTGGCACCATCGTTTCTGGTCAGCGCGATCTTTGGTTTAACAATTTCTTTGGGAGAGTTTGGCGCCAGCACTTTCCTGGTCCGGCCAGATTATCCAACCCTGCCTGTGGCCATTTATCGTTACATCTCTCAACCCGGTGCGCTTAATTACGGACAGGCCCTGGCAATGTCAACCATATTAATGGTAGTGTGCGCCTTTGGCATCTTTATAATTGAAAGGCTGCAAAAGCCCGAAAAGGACATCTTTTAATGTTATCTCTCATCAATATCGAAAAGTCTTATGATGGCCAGCCTCTGCTGAAAGGGGTCTCATTCACCATTGAGGAAAATGAAACTGTTTGTCTTTTAGGGCCCTCCGGGAGCGGCAAAAGCACCCTGCTGCGCATAATCGCCGGGCTTGAAGCACCCGAAAGTGGCGACGTCCTTTGGGAGAATGTATCCCTGGCGGGAATTCCCACACACAAACGCCGCTTTGGGTTGATGTTTCAGGATTATGCCCTGTTCCCTCACCGCAATGTTGCCGAGAATATCGCCTTTGGTCTAAAAATGCAGAATCTACCCATTGAAGAAATCAACGCACGGGTTAAAAATGCCCTGCAAACGATCGGTATGACGGATTTTGCCAAACGCAAAGTAACTGAACTTTCTGGCGGCGAACAACAGCGGGTTGCTCTGGCACGCGCCCTGGCGCCAAATCCGCGCATGCTGATGCTGGATGAGCCTCTGGGCGCCCTCGACCGGGCCTTGCGTGAAGCTCTTATCCAGGAACTACGGCGGACATTACATGAAAGTCAAATTCCCGCGATTTATGTCACCCACGACCAGGAAGAAGCCTTTGCAATCGCCGACCGTTTATTACTCCTGCATCAGGGGACAATCATCCAGAGCGGACCTCCCCACGAATTTTTCCACCATCCCCGCAACGAGTGGGTCGCCAGGTTCTTTGGTTTGGGGAACTTGATTGATGGCATTGTTATAGATCAAACCCCGTTACTGGTCGAAACGCCTTTGGGAATAATTCATGCCAGTTGTGATGATCGCAATCCTGTTGTCGGACAGCACACGACACTGCTTTTTCGTCCCTCACAAGCAAGACAGAATTTAACAGTAACCGAGAACAGGGTGGCTGGCAAAGTTCTCGACCAGGTTTTTCAGGGAGAAAAATTTCAAGTTTCCTTATTCATCAACGAGCAGTTGCCTGAATTCAACATCATTTTGCCCGAACCAGCACAAATTGGTGATATCATCGATGTGAATTACGTGCCGGCAGATGTTTTATGTCTGCAAAATGGAGAAGATTAAACATGCAAACCAGCAACCACAAGATAATCGTTCGAAAGTTAAATACACAACGCCAGGAAACCTGGCGTTATGAAGGTTACGTCCTTAATCGGTCGGAAAATAGTATTCTGATCGAAGCCCTTTTCAACCGTCCCGATCTCCCTTTCCATGGGATTTTATTACGAGAAAACGATCGTTTCATCGAACGGTATTACACAGATCGCTGGTATAACGTCTTTGAAATCCACGACCGCGATGATGATCATCTGAAAGGGTGGTACTGTAATATCACCACGCCTGCCGAGGTTAGCCCAGATTTTATCAGTTATGTCGATCTGGCTTTAGACCTCCTGGTTTATCCAGATGGCAGCTATCTTGTTTTAGACCAGGATGAGTTTGAAACACTCAAACTGGATGCAGATACCCAGTGTAAAGCCAATATGGCGCTTGATGAACTATTGAAAATTGCCCAATCCGAACGGTTGGGCAATATAATTCACCAACGCACATAAACGTGGTTGCTGCAGTTTTCTTACGGGCTAAAGAAAACTTAAATTGGGTAAAAAAGACGACCAATTACTTGAGTCTAAGAAAGGAAGCAGCCCCGTAAAAGCTGCAATTGCAATTGCCACACAGCAGCAAATCAGCAAAACAGCCACGATCGCTAAAATAATCCAGAGGGTTTTTTTACTTTTCTTTTCAGGAACGCTTTGTACTGTTTCAGGTGGTTCAGGAATATAAGTGATTTCTTCAGTCATTGATGCCTCCAATTAATAAGATAGTGATGTTCTAAACAAACAATTAATTAAAAAGATTTGCAAATGGGATCAAGCAGAACGGCAAGCTAATGACGCCCAGCACAACCATCAAACCCAAGCATAACCCAACCAGGCTCAAACCGATATTGACCCATCCCAAGATCAAACCAGCCGTAGCCATGCCTTCACCCGTCAGGCGACCCGCGCTTTCTCGGATCTCTTTTTTAGCCATATTTCCGGTGATAACTGCGGCTATGGCACCCAGTAAGGGCAGGAAAAAATAACTGACAATCCCAGAAATCAGGCTGATAATCGCAAGCGAAGAATTCTGTGGATAAATTGGGGGTTGTTGAGAGCCTTGATAAGTCATTGACAGTACCTTTTTTAACCTTTCAAAGTTGATAGGTGATCCTAACCTTTGATTATAACAGGTTTATGATTCAATGTTCTCTTTTGATGAACGTTCACTTAACCACCAAACCAGCAAGAATAAAAGTATCAACAGGATGACAGCTACTAAAATTGGTATCAATACCGAAAGCACGGAAAGTGTGGTGGCAGCGACATCCTCAACAATACTCACGGGGACATCGGCGGTGCCAGCTGTTGTTGCTGTTACTGCCGGGCGAACAAGAACCGATTTCGCTGCGTGAACACCGCCTGCAACCAGCAATCCTATTGCAAGTGATAAAATTGGATGAATTCCAGTGATCACATTCGCACTGGCAGCAAAAAGAATAGCGCCTGCGGTGGGACGAATGAAGGTCTGGAGAATGTCATTGATATGGTTCACCACTGGAATTTTATCGGCAAAAAATTCAACCAGCGATAAAACAATTAATAATCCGATAATCCACCAACTTTCCAAGGTTTGCCAACCTTCAGAAAGATTGATCAGATTGGTAAACTTTGCCAGCAGCGAAACCACCAGCAAAGGAATGTAAGCATTTAATCCAGCACTGGCCGAAAGTCCAAAGGCTGCTATCACATCCATTAAAACCTGCCTAAAAAATTATTTTCAATAATTATATCGAGGAATGATCATAAGGAAAAGCCACTCCAAGTGCCGGTCAAATAGAATCGTACCATACTGATCGCGCCAATTTGCAACAATGCAATAATATAGCCTGCGATTAATGGTATGAACAACTCCCTGTAATGAGTATATGTATTTTCCCGTTTAATTAACATCACAAAAACCATGCTATACACCATAGTTAATAACATGATCACACTGAAGACACTTAAAAGTGCAAAAATATACAATATCCACGCACTTTGAAGCCAGATCAATCCGACCAAACCACCTGCCAGGGCTACCAAAAAAAGAACGTGCAACCAGGTTCGATAAGGGGATTCATTTTTCCAGTTCTTGTACATGGTTTGAATGAAGGTAGGTCGCAAAATTGCCGATAAGGCTAATCCCATCCCCGTTCCGGTGACCAAACGCGTCCAGGTTTTAGTTTGATATAAAGATGGCAGCTTTGGTGAAAGCATCGTAAAAGAATTGACACCATCCATCACCCAGAGGATAGCTAAAATTGCAAAAAATATACTGGCACCAACGGGTGGCATCTTACCTTTTCTCCCCTGAATCCATTGAAAGATCATTCCCAACAAAGCACCTAAAAACAAGCCCGAACACCGAGCACACAAAGGGAAAGGCCTGGCATTAATATGGAATGAACGTTCTGCAATCTGATGACAAACCGCATAACCCACCGCCTGTGCTTTTCCCAACAGACCCGTAGGGGTCAGTGCAAGCCAGGTAATCGTTATAGCGAGGGCCAGCCCGATCAAAACCCAGCGCCATAGAGACCGCCAGCGAGGTTGTTGCTCCGTCAATTTGGTAACTACTGCTTTCCTTACACCTCAGGCATAATTAGCTTTTTATGCGCAGTCGCCAGCCATTCAATAATTTTAATATTTTGGGGGCACACCGCTTCACATTCGCCGCATTCAATACAGTTATCGGCGCGCTCTTCGGATTTAGTAAAAAGGTTGTAGGCTCTTTGACCAGAATCCCAAGCATCAAAAGCAACCGCCTCGTTATAGATACTGAATACACGCGGTATCGCCACACCGCTGGGGCACGGCAGGCAATATTCACACTGCGTGCAGGGGATTGGCTGTAAAGAAGCATATATATCCCGTACCTGTGCTACCAAAGCTTGATCTTCTTTCGTCAATTTTCCTACTTTTGCTTCCGCAGCCAGCGCCAGGTTCTCATCAACATGTTCCATGGCAGACATGCCGCTCAAAAGCATCGTCACCTCGGGTTGATCCCACACCCAGTTCAACGCCCAGGCGACAGGTGACCAATCCCGGCCGCTTTTTGCCCAGGTTTCAGCTACAGGTAAAGGTGGCGGATTTTTTGCAATTTGCCCGCCGCGCAAAGGTTCCATCACCACCACTGCCAATCCACGATCGGCAGCCAGCTTCAAACCCTTCAGACCAGCCTGGTATGCGATATCAATATAATTGTATTGAATTTGCGCCATTGACCAGTTGTCATAACCATTCACGATACTTTCAAAAACTTCATATCGATCGTGAAATGAAAAACCAAGGTGGCGGAACAAACCTTCAGCCATCTTTTTTTCAGCCCAGCTGAAAACGTCCAGCTTCTGGTATTTTTGCCAGTGCTGCTCGTGCATCGAATGTAGTAAATAGACATCAATGTAATTTACATCCAGCCGTTTGAGTTGTGCTTCCAAATAACGATCGAAATCTGCTGCGGTTGTCACCAGCCACGATGGTAGTTTCGTCGCCAAATGAACTTTTTCACGATAACCGTCTTTTAATGCTCGCCCAACAAAGAGCTCACCTTGTTCCCGGTGGTAACTCCAGGCTGTATCAACGTAATTCACCCCTGCATCGATAGCCTTGCGGATCATCCGTGTCGCTTCTGGTTCGTCAATCTTTCCACTGTCGCCATCAAGCGTTGGTAGACGCATGGCCCCAAACCCTAATACAGAAGCTTTCCAATCAGCTGAACCAAATTTTCTATATTGCATACCTGTCCTTTTTGTTTTTAATTATCGATACGATTATACCAGAAGCGAAGTTGTTAATATAAAACGCATATCAAAACAGGTGAAACTTTTTGTGGTCAGGACGAGTTTTTATCGAAATTTGGCTGACCCATGCATAGGTCATTAATAACAAAAGGATTAAGTTATCAACCCGCTTAAAATTAATTAAAGGTGTACGCTGGCTTATACCTTAATCCTCACCTAAATGTTCAGTTAGTTGGTGTTCCCCAATGTAGCGAAAATCAATAAATTTTTTGAAATTCTTCCTTGTCGAGGGCTGGGTCAACAAACAATTCGCCTTTATCAAGGTTATTGGTTGTCGCGCTTGCACTTGAAGATAGCGACACATCGTCCAAAAAGAAATTTGAGTTGTACAGAATATCTGTCGTCACTTCAAACATTAGGCTGACTGTCATTCCTTTGTAAGCAGAAAGGTTTACAGCAGCGTGAGCCCATCCATATGTGTTCTTATCTTCACAAAGTTTAAAAGTCCTTACTATGTTGCCATCGATTTTCACCCTGGCATAATCGTAACCACAAATATCCACAGAATCGATCCAATACCAAAAATGCAGATACGGGCTGGCTGGTGAAATTTTTACGGTTTGGGATAAACGTGAGATTTCATTATTATCACCCCCTAACCATGCTAACCAATTACCGTTATGGGCATCAACCGTCGTGTCATCATAAAAATAAATCAGGTCCCACCCATATTCTGAATCTTCTGTCCAGCCAACAGAACCCTGCTCGAACCCTCCATTGATAATACCAAACACTTGCGAAGTTCCACCTTTTAAAATCAAAGGAAGGTAAATCACTTTACCGCCATTGGCATCTGTAATGTTAATCGTGAAGGCTTTCTCATAAAACAAATTACCCGAATCGGTAGTTCGTACATGGATTGAATACGAATCTTTGACTGATTTATTAAAAACTGCAGAGGTTCTAAGCGCATTCCCCTGAATATTAAAAAACACGTTATCAACACTACCACTTCCAGATACCAAAGCGAAAGTATGCGTACCCCCAATATCAGGATCAATTGTGGAGAAGGTACCCACGATGGTATTCACTGGTTTTCCTTCTGGCACATTGTTGTTGGAGAGGAAGATATTGGTTGGGGCTTCGTTCACGTCCGTGACGTTGATGGTGAAAGCCTTCTCGAAATACAAGCCACCCTTATCGGTTGAACGGATGCGGATCGAATAGCTGTTCTTGTCCTCGTAGTTAAATTCAGCCGAGGTGCGCAGGCTGTTCCCCGAGATATTAAACGAAGCGTTGTCAGTGCTGCCTTCGCCGCTAACCAGAGTATAAGTGTGGGTGTCACCCGCATCGGGGTCGCTGGTGGACAACGTCCCAACCACGGTGTTGACTGGATCATTTTCGGGCACGGTGTTGTTGGAGAGAGCGATATTGGTCGGGGCCTGGTTGGTAGCAACGACAGTGATAATCACTGTAGCGATATTGCTGTTAAATTCTCCGTCGTTTGCTGTGTAAGCAAATTGGTCAATGCCAGAAAAACCTGAATTGGGGGTATATGAAAATGCGCCATTTGAAGATAGGTTTAAGGTGCCGTTGGATGGGCCAATATTGATAATTGCTGATAGATCGTCACCATCAGGGTCAGAATCATTGGCTAAAATACCCGGTGCTTCAACAACTAACGGTTGGTTCATATCAGTCTGATACGCATCATCAACTGCAACAGGAGCATTGTTGACGCCAGTTACCAAAATGGTAAAAGCCTTCTCGAAATACAAGCCGCTCTTATCGGTTGAACGGATACGGATCGAATAGCTGTTTTTGACCTCGTAGTTAAATACAGCCGAGGTGCGCAGGTTGTTCCCCGAAATATTAAACGAAGCGTTGTCAGTGCTGCCTTGGCCATCGACCAATTTATAAGTGTGGATGTCATCCGCATCGGGGTCGCTGGTGGACAGCGTCCCAACCACAGTGTCTACTGGTTTATTTTCGGGCACGGTGTTGTTGGAGAGAGAGATACTGGTAGGGGCTTCGTTCACGTCCGTTACGTTGATGGTGAAAGCCTTCTCGAAATACAAGCCGCCCTTATCGGTTGAACGGATACGGATCGAATAGCTGTTCTTAACCTCGTAGTTAAGTACGGCCGAGGTGCGCAGGTCGCTCCTCGAGATGTTAAACGAAGCGTTATCAGTGCTGCCTTCGCCATCGACCAATTTATAAGTGTGGGTGTCGCCCGCATCGGGGTCGCTGGTGGATAGCGTCCCGACCACGGTGTTGACCGGCTCATTTTCGGGCACGGTGTTGTTGGAGAGGGAGATGTTGGTTGGGGTTTGATTAATTAAAGGAGCCAGTTTAACTACACTGACCGCAACCATTTTCATATCATCGTAATAACCACCCCAAGTCATAGTATAGGTATTATTGGGGTCAGAATCCCAGGTGTCACGTATATAAATAATATCGCCACTATATCCGTAACCGACTATCGAGTGCCCCTCTAAATTAATTAGAACAGGATGCCCGGAATCAATTTCTGCCTTGAAATCGGCCAATGAAAATCCACCGCTCACATCTGTTCTTCTGCTATAACAATCTGTAACCGTGTACCCTCGGGTTTCATAAAATAATTTCCGGCCATAAGTACCATCATTGTCGTCAAGGTGAAGATTTTTCATATCATCGCAAGTCATCTTATCGCCCGAACTCGTCCAATGGTAAAAAATAGTGGAACCATCAACATTACCATACTTTGATTGACTGGTTTTCATATAATCACCAATTGCCGTTCCCCAATAGTGTTCGGCCCAATTGCCAATGTATGGGTCCGGGGCAGAACTTTCGTATTTAACCCAGTAATCCTCAATTGAGCCTTTAATGGTACGGCCATCGAGTCCGTATTTAGAAGCGACAAGGGGATTGCTGGGATAATAATCATAAGCATCACACCAGGTTGGCCAGGACGTGTCAGTAATCGGCATTACCCCGCCATTAGTAGGTCCTATATACATATCGGGATACCCATTGCGATCATAGTATGCCGCTATCATTGCCCCTGAGACTGCCGAACATCCAAACACCCAATTGTACGATGGAAAATTGTCGATAGTTCCTATACTGGGAAGGGGTTGGATAGATGCTTCCCGTTCAGCTTCAAAACCAGCCGGGGGTACAGGCGGCCCATTGATTATGCTTTTTGAAATCCCGGTGCCATCTGCCAGTGTAAAATTTACCACGGTGAAATAAGGATTGATCTCTTCAATTGAAGCAAGCACAGCCCCAGCAGGCAAAGAATTGATTATCTCATCTTGTGGATCATCTGGTTCACCTACGTCCCCTTGTACAATGGTAAACGGAAGGACACTTTGTACAATAAATAAGCTTAAAACAATAGCCATAAAAAAGAGAGTCTTCTTCATAATATTTACCTGCCTACGCAAAATGTGTCATGGTGCGCATAATCCAAAGGGTTTTATAAAGTTTATCATGAATTTCTCTTTTTAATAAACTATTTTCATTAATCGAAAATTTAAAAAACCCTGGTTTTTTTACCCAGGGTCTTAATGATGTGTTTAGCAATTATCAGGCGACCAATATATTGACAGGTTTTAATTTAAAAACCCTTCCAATACACGACAACGACTCTGCTTCTTTCAGCGAGCACCAGTTTTATTTATATAAAAACAAGTTGTAAAATTTCAAATAGCCTCTTCCAGCCTCTTGGTGTAAGATTATCGAAAACTTCACTGAAATATCTCTCCAAAGTCGAACTTTACTCGCCGCCACCCTGGTTTCTAAAACCATCAAAAATTCCATCTAAATCCAATTCATCGATGATTTTATCAAACAACTCGTCCAGGTTTTCATCATCCCACAGTTCACTCCAGTCCTCAACATCCCAATCAAAATCATCACTGTCAAAGTCTTCACCCCAATCAAAATCATCGAGACCAAAATCAAAGGGTTCTGCTTCAAAAAAACGGACTGATTTAAGAACAGCATCAAAATTTCGCTCAATTTCTTTCCAGCGTGCTTTCGGTGCCAGTGCAGTAATTTGGAATGACTGATTTGCATAAGGCGCAGCTACAAATACTTTCCCTTTTAACTCCTGCCCTTTTTCTTTGCCAGAAAACTCAATCAATAAGCCCTCTACCCCATCAACTTTTATTTTCTTAGGCTTACTGAAATTCATATCGCCTGTCGCTTCATCTTTCAATTCAGCCCAAATTTCCTGCGCGATTGCCTTTCCGTCGACCAAACTGCCAAAGGCCATGATAAAAGGCCCCGTCTCTTCATCGGCGTCCGTCGGCATCATTATCACCATTCCAAAAACATCCTTAACCTCATAGCCGGTCACAGTTTGTAAGGAAAAACCACCTGCATCCGAGCGTAAAGTCTCTCCTAATTTAGGGCTTTGTTTCGCTCCCAAACTGCACGCCAAAGATGCGATCATTAAAAATGTGATTACAAAAATTACCGGGTTTCGATGTTTTTTCATGTTATCCTCCAATATTTTCAATCAGATCAATCTTTTTTAGGATTTGATCGTTTCCATTAAATTTACTTTTTTACGCAACCATACAATTAATAATTATACCTAATACTACCTTTTTAGTCAACTATTATTATGTAATTATACCACCCACTGATCAGCATAATTACAGCACAGCCAGGTGATGCCCTTAAAAAGAAACGACCCAGGCTCGGCAACCTGGGTCGTATTTTGTAGGCAAAGCTAATGGATTAAGGTTTGAAGTATGACAAACCTGCTATGCCCGTCAGCATACCATCATAAAAGATCCCACTGATAACATCACCAGAAGCACTGTACCAGTAGTAGACGCTTTTGATTTTTCCATCATCAGTTCGGTGCATTTCTTCCCGTATGAATCCCGGTGATTGTAGTAAGTTTGCCATCACCGGGTAAGGAATGACCTGATCGCGATTGTAAATCTCCTTCAAAAGCTCATAGTTCGTCTCGTTAACAGAAGCTAAAGCATAATCATCCGGGTGCTTTGAAGAAGTAACATTCTTTTTATAGACCCAACCATCGGTGGTTACACTGATATAAGCAGTCATCCCTTCCCAGGGCATATCATAAAGATACGTTTGTTTGTGATCATCACGTGGTTTAAAGCTTTCGGTACTCTCGCGGCCCGAAATCGTCATTATTCGGTCAAGATCTGCTTCCATGGTTTCACCAATGACGATGCTGGCATAACCCTGATAAACGGGACCGGCCATCTTTCCAACGTAATTCGTGGGAATATCGCCAAAGTCGCCTGAACTAACCGGATTATCCTGAGCTGGTGTAAATACCGTGCCATTTTTCGGGTAACCCACCAACTCAACCGCGTCAATTTCTACCCAGCCAAGATCCAGCACACTTTGGTCTACCCAGATAACCACTGTGTCAGTGTAAAAGACCTCTTCTAGTTCGATGGAATGTGTCCACACATCAGGACAGGAAGTTTGTTTTTCTGGTTCTCCTGTCCACAACACCCAGACCTCGCCATCGGTATCGATAAACTGAATCTCAACAACCTGAGAAGGGTTGTGCGATTGGTAAATGACCAATTCGGTAGGGTTAACCGGGATATCATAATATAAGATCAAATACTCTTCGGTGTCCGGATCGGCAGCAGCCCAGGCATAGATGCTTTCATCACATAAATCCACGTCGGGAGCTCCAGTGGCCTGCATTGCGGAATAATCATCCGAAGAATATTCCGAACTGGCCTCAGCCCCTACCGCCCACTGTCGGATTACCTGCGTTGATGCAACAGGGATATCGTCATCATCGTCATCCCAATCCCAATCATCTTCATCCCAATCAAAGTCATCAAAATCAAAATCAAAAGGTTCAGCCTTGAAAAAACTCACCGACTTTAATACGGCATCATAAATCGGCTCTATTTCTTTCCACCGATTTTCAGGGGCGAGCACTGTCATGTAGAAGGACTGTTCAGGATAAGGCACAGCCACAAACAGTTTGCCTTTGATCTTTTGTCCATCTTCAATACCCTTAAAATCCACCAGCAACCCTTCCACGCCATCGATTTTTATCTTTTTGGGTTTGCTAAATTCGGCAGATAATTCATCTTGTTCTGTCATATCATCCAACAAACCCTGGAGGTCTAAGTTCTCTTCGTTGGGTAATCCATAGATCAGAATCATGGGACCTAACTTCTCATCGGCATCAGCTGGCGACATCATCGCCATGCCCCAAAATTCTTCAAATTCATAGTCGGGCACCTGTTGCAATGAGTACCCCCCCATTTCAGAACGATATGTCTCTCCCAATTTGGGACCCTTTTTCCCACCCAGGCTACAGGCCAGGGTGGCGATCAGCAGCATGGTGATGATTAATATCAAAGGATGGTGTTTTTTGATCATGGTATTCTCCTTTTATAAATAAGTAATGAAATTGAGGAAGTCAACGCCCTGATAGGTCTTTGGTTAATTCTACCAAACTCTTTGTCAAGGGCATGTAAATACTCCCTTCCAAAATTATAATTGAATTTTGATGGGATGGGAAGAGTTATTCGATGTTAGGCGGTAAAACCCGGGAGCGATCCGAATCTTCACCTGGCACCTGCCAGCCGCAAGCCAACCCAGACTCACAGAATTACACTTCCACCTGATGGATGCATTTATTCAACCAGGTCACAGCCTCGGGCTGATAATGCCGGACGATCAACGTCGAACAATCCACCGTTTCGATCAGGATGTCATTTAACAAGCCAAACAAGCTGCGATGCGAGAAGGCATCCCCTCCTGCGCCGATGTGAAGCGGTGCTCTGCAGGATGGGTCTTTGAGGGGTTTGATTATAACTGCCAAATGGCGCTAAGAGCCGCATGATTTCATGTTAAAATAACACTAACCGCACGTGAAAAACGAAGGAAAGCCATGTCTGCCCCGGAAGTCGTTCGCCAGCTTGTTGAGCGCTTTGAAGAACACAAACGCGCCTATCTATCGCCTGCTTATTTAGAAGCGCAACTGCGCCAGGAATTTCTCAACCCCTTCTTTGAAGCCCTTGGCTGGGATGTAGCCAACAAGCAGGGTTATGCTGTGCAGTACCGAGAGGTTGTCCACGAGGATTCGATCCACATCAAAGGCAGCCCGAATGCCAAAGCGCCTGATTATGCCTCCTGCCCTCGGTCATTGTGCCATTCACTCCCCTGATCCCTGGTTCCTAATTTCCTGAAACCTATCATCGTCCCTGAAGCGCAGCGGAACCCCTGTAGCGAAGCGAAAGGGGCCGAGCAAAGCGAGCGGGATTCCTGATTCCTATTCCCTAATTCCTATTTCCTGGTTCCTGAGCGTCACACTCTACACAATTTTCTCGGTCCGCCCAGCCAGGTTGCGCAGTTGCTCCAGTTGCCCTATGTGATAGCTGTGATGGTAAAAGAAGAAAAAGACCACATAGCCCCGCCGACCTTTTCCACGAAAATAATCAATCTCCTCATCAAAATCCGAGGCGTCCATCTCAGCCAGACGGTTGACTACCTGAGCATTCAATTGGGTATAAGTGTCAATCAGCACTTCCAATTTCTGTACGCCGGGGCCATCACCCAGAACGGGTTCTGACCCAAACCCGTAATGAGAAAGGTCTGGCAGGTCTGTTGGTCGCTTTCCGCCCAGAAATTCAAGGATATCGGCAAGATTATCTACCAGGTGACCCATCACCCAGTTTAAACAATTCCCGCCAGGCTGCGGTTGTATCAGGCTGTCTGCATGGCTGAGCCCATCCACCTGTTTCAACATCAGTCCGTAAATTTCTTCCAACAGATTTGATAAATCATTTTTATTAATCATTTATCCTCCAAATTAACGACACAAGTCTTTTTCAGGGATACGCTTCATATCCCGATCTTTTCGGTGATCATATTAAATCTCAAATCACTTTTTTAAAGGTTTTTGGCTAGAATTCTCAGCAACACGGCGCAAAAAACCATTAACATGCCCGATTGTAACCTAACGTCTCATGAATTCCGGCAAACCGATAAATATGACGTCACCCTCAGCTGCGATAAAGGGATCAACGTGGAGTGCCTTTTCGCCGTTTGAATAACACGACCATTTCACCAGTCCTTCCGAAGGTTGCATTTGTATCACAGGCACATGCCAGTTCCCAACCTTCCTCACCCAGGCTGTTGAGTGCTTTTTCTAATTCAACAGTATCAACAGCCCCGCCCATATATCCCTGTGTTTTCATTGTGATGACTTTGTATTCCCATTTCATAATAAATTCACCTTTCTAAATCTATTATTTATTGGTCAAAGGCCCCTTCTGATCAAAAATCACACCCACGCCAGCTGCGCCATAAAATGCCTTAGCAGTTCCGGTGCCCAGGTGATTTCTAAGCCGCGAATAGCATCGGCGTGTTTGACCACCTCGCGGGCGACCTCACCCACATAATCCAAATGGCTGCGAGTATAAACCCGGCGCGGAATGGCGAACCGTACCAATTCGTTTGGCGCAAAAATAGATTCACCCGTTTCAGGATCGGAGTGCGAGAACATCAAGCTACCAATCTCAACGGTGCGCACTCCCCCTTGAAGGTAAAGCATGTTTGCCAGCGCCACCCCGGGGAATTGTGCGGAAGGAATGTGCGGCAAAATCTGCCCTGCATCAACGTATACAGCATGTCCGCCGGTCGGCAGGTACACTGGAAGCCCAGCAGAACCCAGCACCTCTCCCAGGTAAGCGGTGTGCTGTTCGCGATAAGCCAGGTAATCCTCATCAATACCCTCACGCAACCCAACTGCAACCGCTTCCAAATCTCTCCCTGACAGTCCACCATAGGTAACAAACCCCTCTTGAATGATAAGGTGCTGTGCCAGTTTCAGCTTCAGACCCTCATCCCGACAGGCAATAAACCCGCCGATGTTCACAATAGCATCTTTTTTTGCGCTCATCGTGCAGCCATCGGCAAAAGAAAACATTTCTAAAGCAATTTCAGCAACCGATCGCGCGGAATAACCCGGTTCTCTGTTTTTAATAAACCAGGCATTCTCCGCAAAACGGCAGGCATCGAAAAAGAAAGGAATGCCGTAATGACGATAAACCGCAGCCGTTGCTTTGATATTAGCCATTGATACCGGCTGTCCTGCAGCAGAATTGTTGGTAATCGTCAACATGCCCAAAGGAATGTTCTCAGTGCCAATCCTCTTAATGAATTCCTCCAGCTTTTCAATGTCCATATTCCCTTTAAAAGGAAGCTGTGCATGCGGGTCAGATGCTTCCTTCACTGCCAGATCAACAGGATTGGCTCCCAACGCCAGTAAGTTTCCCTGGGTAGTATCAAAATGGCGGTTATTAGGTACAAATTGCCCTGGTTTAACCAGCGTTTTAAACAAAATCCCTTCAGCGCCACGACCCTGATGTGTCGGCAGTACATGGGGGAAACCCAGAACATCCTTTACCGTTGCTTCAAAGTGAGCAAAGCTGCGCGCGCCAGCATAGGATTCATCTCCGGCCATCATCGCTGACCATTGCCAGTTGCTCATGGCGTTGGTACCAGAATCGGTTAGGAAATCGATAAAAACGTCCTCAGCAGGCACTCCAAAGAGATTGTTGTGCGCATTCGCCAGGATAGCCTCCCGCTGTGCGCGCGTGGTTTGCTTGATCGGTTCAACTACTTTTATGCGGAAAGGTTCAACAAAGGGAATCGTCATAAAAACCTCCTGAAGTGGATCGACGCCTATTGACCTCGATACCGTAGTGGATGCAGGGTGACTGCCCTTATTATAATGGCTCTCCACAGGGGGAGAGCAGGTTTAATCGCACAATATTGGTTATCAGTGATTTGGAAAACAAGAATTAGGGGTTAGGGATTAGGGATCCCGCTTGCTTTGCTCAGCCCCTTTCGCTTCGCTACAGGGGTTCCGCTGCGCTTCAGGGACGATGATGGTGAATGGGCATAGAGTAGACCGGGGGCGGAAGACGGAAGACCGGAAATAGAAAATCCCATCGTAGGGGCGGACATGGAAGTCCGCCCAGGGCAACCACGGCTCGATACCCTTGCAGGGCACAGGGAGTGCTGCGCGAAGGGTATCGAGCGCCTTCGCTCGGGGACGATGATGGTGAATGGTGATCTGGCGAGGAGATTGGGAATCAGGAAATTGGAAGCAGGAATAAGGGAATAGTTGTTTATGGCTTTTGTTACGAAGGCTGCACCATTCGTAACATACAATGATTCTCCTATCCAGCAAACACCGGTTAGGAGAATTTATTGTCTTTCGCTTTCTTAAGTTCCCTTTCTAAAAACGCCAATGTTTCTGAAATTAATACATTGCGGATTTTTTGAAACTGTCGATTGGGTAGTAATGAATTTAAATCTTCGTTGATGATGGTTTGGTTGACATGTTTATTAATGAAAAAGATCAATTGCTGGAAAAAATCACGCATTTCCAGGTTTGTCCGCTCATGAATTACGTCTGGTAGATAGCGAAAACCGCGCAAGAAGAAATGATGAATATCATAAACGTCGCGGCCAGCAATGGTCTGATGCCGGGCATAGCGATCCATAAGGGCGACGAGCTTATTGGCAAACATTGTTTCGATGGTCTGACAATTGATTACACGATCGATTTCATGGAAAAAGGCAGCCTGGTACTGATTGGTCAATATGCGCTCAGTAGAGGCCGAGACTTTGAGCGTGTTTCTTTTTCCAGACTCATTGGGGTACTTCAATTGAAAGAATAAGATATTTTCAAAGGCAGCTTTCACTTCAAATCCAAGGGTGTGAAATGCTTGTAGAAAATTATCGCGCAAGGTTATTTCATGTGCGCCTTCAAGGGCATCAAAATCCAGGTCAATTGAAAAACGATCAAGATATCCGAGCATAGCAGCACAAGAGCCGCCTTTAAACGCCAGGGATTGGCTCAAAACGGGTTGGTCAACAATTTCAATCAGCAAGCGATTCA
>Ga0255347_1002928_pt1 | contig 23078 bp, 16 predicted proteins | sample wastewater_treat_2_FD_192479 | JGI IMG/M metagenome (GOLD analysis project Ga0255347, IMG submission 192479) | Wastewater microbial communities from Lulu Island WWTP, Vancouver, Canada - plant24 | ecosystem: Engineered > WWTP > Wastewater > Unclassified | place: Canada: Vancouver, British...
GTTCAGTTTTATATCTTCTAGGCTTTCACCTCATCCATATACCGAAAGATATATGTTGTTTATACCTATAATTATTTATGCTAACCAGCTAAATTTTCTTGCTTTTTAGCAAATTAATTTAATGTAATATCCATATCAGAATCTATAGGTTCACTAAAAATCCGAAGGTAAATTCGGTTATAATTTTCAACTACTGTAATATCTATGAATGCATAATATCCATTAGGTTTTGCCTCTACAGCGGTTTCATATACTATATAATGATTATTGGGCACAGAATATGGATCATATACCGTTGCACCATCATACGTTCCTATTGCATCAAAATTATTATTGACACCAGATCCGGGGTTGTGACCAGAGCCGGTTCTAAACATAACCAATTGAATTACAGACCCTTCCTGAACATTATAGTTACCACTATAACTCCAAAACAACGTTATTGTGACTGTATTTGCATGTACCGAAAATACCATACAAAATAATAAAATTATAGATAAAAAAAGAGCCCTCATATTATGTTATTTATTCATTATGGAGCTTTTTATGTGTTACTTTACGCCGTTATGTATGCGCCATTCATTAATTTGATCTAAATATATACGTTGAAGAACATAGTTATAAACCAAATCTTCTGTGACAATATAATTGTCAACCTGATTAGTAATTACATAATCGTTGGATCGCCATTTTGGCTCTTCGGGAAAATATCTATATGGACTTACACAACCAGTTAATAAAATACTAGTGGCGACGATGAATAATATCATTAATTTTTTCAATGTCTTTATCCTTTAATGCTTTTTCAGCTTCTTCTAATGTTCTTTTTTGTTTTCTTTTTAACTTCCAGTTTCGCCAAAGGCTGTGCCATGTTTCAAACTGTTCGACAATGGTGGCAAATAATTCAATTACACGTGCAATTACATCTAATGAAATAGACTTAATCGTTACTTTTGTCTTTTCGTTTTTCTTTTCCTTTTTTGGTTTCATTCTTTTTGCCTTTATTTGGTCTAATCTTGGCTAAAAATTCTGCAGACATTCCCTTACCATTCTTTTTCTTCTTGGCAGGTTTTTGTATATTCTTTGATATCTTTTTATTACCTTTTTTCTGTATGTTCTTTTTAGAATCGAGTACAGAAATGTCTTTACTTTCTTTAAAAAAGTCAACATACTTCAAAAAGTTTTTAAATATTGCCCCTTTAATTTTACTCATGACTCTCCGTTACTTCAACATCACCTTTTGCCATAGCAACGGCGACTTGTAATGATTTAATTTGTGATTTCATTGCAACTTCTTTTCTATTAGTAACAACTTTATCCCAAATACTCCAGCCTAACGTTATTACGGTGACTGCTGCTCCTATTATAGCAACATTATTACCACTTGCAATCGCATCTTTTAATTTATCAAATGCTTCCATAAAAGATTGATCAGTCATAAAAGTTGTCACTGCACCAGCTATAATTAATGCCCAACGGACTACACTTCCAATTACTTTAGTATTCATAACTCTCCTCTTAATTATTTATTATGGGAATAAAAATATTCCACGGAACCAAGATATAATTTTCTTAAATATATTGAAATTGGTTTCAGGTACAACTGTTGATAATTTACTTTCTTCTTCAATTTCATCAGATATTTCTTCATTCCCGTATATTAATTTAACAGGATCAACAACGCCGTATCCCCAATTTTCATCATGCCCTATAATACCTTTGGAATCAGAATATTTTTTAAGGTGCTCACGAATTTGTGGTATAGTTTTGCAATCATTTTTACCTGTGGATACTTCTTGTTTCATGTGTTTTGATAAAAGCAATGCGACTAATCCGGTCATAAATGGAGCACTCATTGACGTACCGCTCAGCACACCATACTTATTATTCAACCATGTACTGTATATATCCACGCCTGGTGCACTAAATTCTGTTTCTTTTCCAGTACTATTAAACTTTGCAGGTTTACCATTTTTATCATATGCAGTTACACATATGGTTTCTGGATATGCCGCGGGATAATTAACTGAATTTTTTCTTCCATCATTACCGGCGGCGGCAATTATTGGTATATTTAAGTCATATAATTTTTTTATAAGTTTATGTATTTGTGGATTATCTTCACTGGTACCTAAACTCATATTAATTACATGTGGTTTAATTTTAATTGCGTATTTTAATGCCTTTATGATTCCATCAAGATCGCCGGTGCCGTCAGCACCTAATACCTTTACTGAAATTATTTTGCATTCAGGTGCTACTCCAACCATTCCAATATCATTATCTCTTGCGCCTACAATGCCCATACAGTGGCAAGAGTGACCTGAATAGTCAGTTATATCTTTTTCATTCTCTACAAAACTTTTACATTTATCAACAATAATTGCTTCTTCTAAATCGGAATGATTACAATAACCGGTATCAATTACCATCACTATAATTCCCTCTCCCTTGGTTATACTCCAAGTGGTAGGAACATTTAATTGTTTTATTCCCCATCCATGTACTTGGCTTAATGTCGATACAATGTTTTTAACTTTAAATGGGGGAAGTTTAACTATATTATTCATTGTTTTCATATGGTATCACTACTCCTACCCAACCTTCAACTTTACCTTCAGAATCTTTAATTATTTTAGCATGAGATTCTACTTCAATTATTTTTCCTGTTCCGACATGTACTACTCTATAAGTATCATGATATGCAATTTTAGATTTAATACATCTATTCCATTCTAAAATTGCGTCCTCTCGATCTTCTTTATATACAGTATTAGTCCATGCATCGCCTAATGCCCATGCATTATCATCAGTAATACCAACCAATTCTCTTAAAGGTTGATTTACAAAATTAATCTTACCTTCACTATCTGCTGCCCAACGACATATATTTAACGTGTCGGACACAATATCTAATCCGGCCATTACGGCGTTCATTCGTGTACTAATGCCGATAACTTTATATTCAATTCGCCCAACAACATCTTTAATACTGGAACCGTGGTTGTGCGACAATTCGGCAGAAATTTCATCAAGTCTTTCATATAAACCACGACCCGGACATATGCTTCTTATATATGCCCATAAATTCTTTATTTGTCGTATAATCCATTTATGAAAGGCCGCAGCAAGACCTAATACAACCGCGGATGTAAATTCTAACCAATATTGTTGTAATGTTGCAAGTAAATGTTCCATAGTATAACTCTATTATTATTTATGGAACTTTACATTAAAAATAGATTATTCTATCTCAAATATTGTGTTTTTATTATACTTTGGACTATATGCACAATTATTATTAATAGATGGAAATCCCCATGCCATAGAATGAAACCCCCATCTTAATTTATTGCTAAATTTATCAAATAACAGCATTGTCCACCATATAACTCTATTGGTTGGTTGTCCCCCGCATAACATACATGATTTCCCATTAATTTTTCCAAACCATGTGCCTTCATACATTGGTTTCATCATATATTTTGGTCCTAATAAACAATATAAATCTGCCTGATTATTTAAATTATCAGTTACTAATATATTTTTACAATCATTTACAACAGTATGTATCGTTTTATCATTATGTAAATATAGTTGATCATTAATTTTAAGAGATTGAATACTATTAAAATTAAATGTTAATATGTCCAATTGTTCATTAATTTGAGGTATTTCAGCATCTGTTATAAGTACTGTTGGTTCTATTTCTTCACAAATACTTATTAATTCATCATATTGATCTGATGTTATTAAATCCGTAATTAAACAATTTATATATTTTTCTTTTATAAAAGGATTTAACATGGATGATATTCCTTCCATAATTTTAAAGACTCATTTGTAATATGTTTTTCACCAGTTGATATAAATGGGAGCTTTATAATATGTTGAGGGTTTAATATAGCAAATGGCGAATACTCCATACCTTCACCTATACATCCTTCATCGTCTACAAAAGTATCTATTTGTCTTGTTGTCAATAATGATTTCCATGGATTATACCATGAGTCATTAAACATAACATATGCCTCTTCTTCACAATTTAAATCAGGTAATCCGTATACATTAAAACTAGCACGAACGGGGCTTGTCGCATACTTTCTAACCGCATCTAATTTCATTGCAAATATACTGATTTCAATAGATGTACCAATAAATTGAGTAAATTTCGGCGCCATAACCAAATAATTACTTTTATTGAAAAATTCTAAAAAATCGCCTAGTGGTTCGCCAATTAATACTCTACCTTGAATATGAAATAAAATGTCCCAGTTTTTTTCATTTAACAAACTATGCCAAATACCAGTCATAAAACCGTTTCTAAAATAATTATAATCACGTGTATATTCTTGTGTATATGGTATATTATTTTGAACAATTTGTACTTCTTTTGGAAACGGTGAAAATTCTGGATTGCAAAGATTTCCCGTTGCAATTATTACTTTATTGACATTTGGTATAAACTTTATAATTCGATTATACCATTCTTGACAACTATTTATATGTTCTAAAGTTTGTGGTTCATTTGACCAATGATGTACCCCATATACAATTACGTTCATTTCAAATAACCTTTATAATTATGCAAAGCATCCATTACAGTTTTCGTAATAGCATCGTTAATATTTGTTTGAGGTTTCCACCCAGTTAAACTGACAATCTTTTCGTCATCAAATAGTCTTCGTTCGCAATCCTCATAGCCTTCTCCATAAAATTCTGTACCTTCAACATAAATCGGATGATAAGTATTTTTATATTCTATAGGACATTGCTCGTTCCAAATTTGTCTATAAAGTAAAATAAAATTTTTAATTGGTATTTCATTTTGATTATTGCCAACGTTAAATGTTTGATTTTTACATTTATCCCAATTTTTAACTATTGACCATAATCCTTGTATAGCATCATCTATATATGTATAGCATCTACGTTGAGTTCCCGGTTTAACAATATATAATGGAGATTTTGAAAATAAACTGTTTAATATACACGCGGGTAATCGCGGTTTCCATTTATTATCTATGTTTGTATTAATTGCTGGAATCCAATCCATATCCCATCCAAAAAAGTTTTGTGGTCGAACTATACAATAATTGTTATTATGAGCATTAAGCAATTGTTCTAAAAGGATTTTACTTGTTGCATAAATCCATCTTAATTTATGTGTGGGTCCAATAATTAAGTCTGTTTTATCTTCCTGGTAAATATCAAACCATTTTTTGCCATATACTTCGCTAGAAGAAAAATGCATAAAGGGTAAATTATGTGAAATTAGTGCTTTAATGATATTATAATTAATAGTAAAATCTAAATTAAAAGTGTCAATTGGATATTTCACATAATAATGAGGAGTAGCAACTGCAACACAATTAAATACAAAATCAGGTTTAGTTTGTTTTACAATTCGTGTAATGTCGTGATTTGTATCTACAGATAGATCACAATAAATATATTGATCTGGATAAAATCCTAATCTAGAAGATCTTAAATCTTCCTTATCAACAATTGTTACATTATGTTCATGTCGAAGAAAATTGGCTAAATGGGAACCTATAAACCCATCGCCGCCTAAAATCAGTATATTCATATAAATATAATACTATATTTTTATTATAAATCAACTAGCAAGATTGTGGAGACACAATAATTTCTTTTCTATTATAAAGCATATTATTTGCAGATAACTCTAAACCGATAATAGTATTAGTAGTATCTTCAAACGTATATTCAAATGACACATGTGATGATATATTCGTAATAGTACTTTTTGGTTCATCATTAACATACCATGTATATGATTGAATATTATTCAAACATTGATCTGTTGAAATAATTTCGGCTTTATATTCAATTGGAATACCCGTACATGGGTTTGACGGGCCCTGTAAAGACACCGCATATCCACATGGGCTTTCTTCAAGTAATTCAGGATAACATTCAGATAAACTAATTGACCGTGGGTCCAATATTGTGATTGGTTGTATATCAATGCCTTCACATAATTCATCTCGTTTGTCTTTTGGTGCTTGTAACATTTCCAAAATCACTAATAAATTATCTTGTAATTGACATAATACCCTGTTTATTACATCTGCCGTGACAAACTCATTAATACCTATAATTACATCTTCTTTTTTATGAGCTGGTGGCAAATATTCGAAAGGTAAAAATGTACGAATAACTGGAACTATATGACAATACATTTTTACACTATCGCGTGTATGATTAAAAACGGGTAACCAATCAATTAAGCATTCTTTTCGATCTTTTGGTAATAAAGTTTCCCAAGATTCATCTAAAGGCTCTTCTCTTATAATTCGTTCATAAGACAATTTACCTAATATAGATCTACGGAATAATTCAATATTATCCCACATTCTGTTTAATGCTCTATTAATGACCCAATCTTGAACATATTCTTGTTTCTTAATATATATGTCTTCAAGTTTCCACATTTTATCCATTACGGAATCTTCTACTAAAGAAATATGGCTAATTTGATCGTTATATTTCAATATATGATTTTTTTGACAAACATATAAATTTCTATATTGATCGTGGAATATGCTTCTATTATTAATATGTCCTTCTTCTACATATAAAGGAGATAACAAGGTTTTCCTAAACGGTAATTGTGTTTGTCCATATAAATCACATTTTATAATATCATTGGACGATATAACATAGATAAACCCGCCGTCGATACATGGTCTAATTCTAGTATACGGCTGTTCGTTTATCATATTAACCGTATATTCATACTGATATGTTCCATTATTATCAAATACTATAATGTTATTATTACCGTATAATACCTGTAAATTATTGTTACTATCTATACACAAACTAATAGGTTTACTATTAGTTGTAAATTTATTTGAAGAAATAGTTTGTTTCCAATCTCCGTTGCGGTAATATTTTTTAATCACTAGATTATCTGTGTCAACAATCCATACATACTTGTCTTTATCTACAAACATGTCTCTTGGATTTCTAAATCTAGTATTTGAAATAGCTGAACCCAATCCACCCCAAAAATAAGTCAATTTCCATTCGTTATTTTTTGGAATAAATACCATAATTTCGTTTCTTGACGACATGTTATTGCTAAATGGATCAATAGAATCAAGTAAATATAACCAACCATCAGAATCTATTTGTACAGTATTGATACAATTAAATGGTGTACCTGGCATTTTATTTGTTAATTTATACAGTTCCGTACCCTGAAAATCTGACGATATTATTTGAACTGATGTGCTGTCAGATATGTACATCATATTTTCATCTACAACACAGTCTTGTAAATTACTAAATTTATTTGGATCAGATATAGCTGCACGCGGGTCAGTATATTTATAATTTAATCCAATTTGGTTCACTAACCATCTAAACATTAATGATTTGTTTGCTAACATATAACTGCCCAACCAACCGATATATTCTGTTGGTGGATTAATGTATACTTTAGATTGTTTATATAAATAAATTAAATTATCATACAATTTTTTAAAGGCTAAATTAATGTTTTCACAGGTTAACCAATCATTACTACCAATTCCACAAGAATATGGTAATTGACCAACAATGTTTCCTATTTCACGATTAGCTTCACTATCAAATTTTGGATACTCACCAAGCACGTATACAGCTCCATTATCTTTTATTGTATATACACCGGCATCTATTACTTTATTGGATAGTTCTATCCCGTATCTATCTGCTTCAATATATGTTGGCACAAAATTAGTGTACATGTTTACACCATATAATGACGATAATGTTTGATTGGAACTCCATTTAAATTCTTTAATTAGATTTGGATTCGATGGAAGTACCAGGTTTTGTATTGAGCATGTAGCAATATCATCTTTCAATGCAATATATTTATTGTTTACATAATAATACGGTATAATTGGATATGCCATTATGGTATCATTCATTTGGGGTATTAATATAAACCCTTTATATTCATCAGGCATCACCCAATCATTATGTGATGGGTGTAATACATATTCATATTTTATATAAGGTTGAATAATGCTATTTATTGGACTGACTTTAAATTTAGGAATGCTTAATTGTTTGTCACCAATATCAGTTAATTCCATTTTTACATTTATAAAAGTTAAATTATTATCCCCAAAACGTTCATATAAAGTACTAACATTCCAATATTCACTAGATAACGATAATATAGTTTTTGATAATATAGTTTTGACAGGTACACTCGATAAATCAGTTGAATTGCTAAGCTCAATATTTAATCCCCTTGGTACAGGTATAACATTGGGTACATTTGTTGATATGTCAGGAATAGGAAACGGATTTATATATTTTGATGATAATGCATTCAATACAGAACATGGGGTATATTCAATTATGCATCCGACGGCATCTATTTCATACTCGGCATTTAAACGAACATCTATTTTATCATCACTATCTGATGATGTTTTTAGATTATATTTACTAATACGTTCATTACCTACAAATTCCCAATCATTATTATTTTTTTTGACGTACCAATTATAATAAGTTATCATTTCATTTTCTTTGGCACTTAATATAATTGTTTCAGTTCTGCCATTGCCCCATATATAATCTGGGGGATTACTCTTTAACTCATTTGTTTCAATATCTATAACTTGAATCCATTTACCGTCATTACTATCCCATTTATATTCAGGATATACACGTATATCGTTTTGAGATGTTAAATTATCCACTACTGGGGCTAAATATATTTCCTTAAATACAGATTTAACCAATTTTACACCCTCAAAATTTGCTGTTACACTTACTGTGGCTGTAGCATACTCTAAATTTGATGGAACTGAAAAATTATGTAAAATAGGCGTATTAAGATCACTAAAATTCCCTGAAAAAACATCGCTATTTAGCGTAAATTCATATTGTCCTGATGTCGCCGATTGCAAGCCATTAACACCAGCAGATAATTGTATATTAGTAGTAGAAGTCATACAAACAATTGTATTGTCTACATTCAAACCATTAACTGACATCAGAACCGAATAATCTATATATGGATAACTTTCAAATGTAAATATACCCGACACAGCTGAATTTTTAATTCTTGCGGTGACATCATAACTTATAGTTTGATAAGGATCGCCACCGTCCATGTCATATTTAGGATTTTGTATTAATACTTTAAAATAATCATCAGGATCCTTTGAGTTACTTGGATTAATAGTTACCCCGCTCGGTTTGGAAAAAATTAAATTGTCAAAGGTATTAATTGGTAAATTATGTATTTTTCCACCTGTTTCACCTAAAACTTTAATACTAAATAACGTAGTAGTTTCATTACCATTTGATCTATCTATTAACGAATGTGCTAGTTGGCTATTATTATTTAAATTTATATAAGGTCTAAATGAACCTGATAATTCAGACCCATTAACATCTAATGTATAATTATGAATAGACGTCAATGAATGATTAATAGCACATGCAGATATTACAGCGTTTGTTGGAGTGATTTCACCAAACGGTAATCCTGTATCAAATGTCCAATTATACACAAGGGTACTAACAGTATATACAGGTATTTTCATAAATTGATACACTGCTAATGCTGTTAAACAATTTTCTGCTTGAATTGACGATAAATTTATATTGTCATTAAAATATATAGGTTTTACGCAGGTTGTTCTATTGTCTTTAATTGCATCATTTATAAATGCAGACACCTCATAGCTATATAAATTTGATCCACCTGTATAATTTATGGTTATCTTATCATTTCCAACTATAGGAGGGCTAAAATCATTGTCACTTGTATCATCAATATCCCACGTTAAATTGAGTTTATCGTTTCCTATTACTGACATGGTATTATTTCCATTGTCAAAAAATGCAGATAATTCTATTTGTGTTCCATTATATGAAATAGGCTTAAAGTTAACTTTATATGGAATAAACTCAATAATATCTGCATAATGCATAGTATGTTTCTTTGATGTATCACCAAATGTCTGATGGTAGATGTATACGAAAGCATTTGCAGTTGTACTGCTAACATCAGTACCCATAGTTATATATATTGGAGTACTATCATTGTTTGTATAAAATCTGGCAGCGTTTGTCGAACCGATTAAAGGTAACGGATGGCTTGATAAATTATTTTCAATAACTGTATATCCATTACCATGATCTTCCAATACACGCCAATAATCAGTAGATGTGCTAGGAGTAAATGTTTGGGAACTGCTTAAATCTACAAACATTGGGCCATATCCGGTAACATTTATAAACATTGTTTTATCCGGCGCAATTAACATATTTGGTTCTTCACCAAAATTATAGGTTGCAGTAGGAACTAATGTTGCGGTTACATAATTATCATAAAGTGTGCCTAATATAATAGCTACACGATTTTGGGGTACATAAAATCCACTAATTTGATCTTCATATATATAATTTTCGCTGCGAGGCGGGGGGTTAGTATCTATATCCCATATCCATTTATCAATACTGCTAGAATCTGTATAACCACCAGAAACTGCACTTAAAATACTTTTAGTGCTGTCTAAATCACTTCCAGTTAATGCAAAAACCTTGAAAGCCACAGTGTAATTATTACTAATTGGTGCTGATAAATAAAGAGTTTTAGTATTATCATCAACACTTGTAGTAATTAAATTTGTTGTGTCAAAATTTGACAATGCACATAACGGCATAGTCATATATATTAAATGACTCTTAGGATTACTCGCCGGATTAGATACCGGGCCATAATACGCAGTCATTGGACCCGTAAATGTCCATTCATACGGTGCAAAACGCCAATAGACAGCAGTATTGCTCGGAACATTTATTGCTGAAAACATAAACGGTTCGTAGACATAAAGACCTGTTTCTTCATCTAATTTAGGCCCACCACTTACCGTGGAAATTTCAACAAATCTTAAAAATGTTTTTTCTAATTCTTTTAAGTTAGTAGACATTATTTTACTCCACCCAAGTTATCTTAAATAATTCAGTATAAGCTGGTGCAATATATTTTACTGAATTTCTTATAATTGTTTCTATTGTCAACTTTAAGTCGTCATTTAACCCTTTAATACCCGATATCTTTATGTTATAATATGGTGATTTCGCACCAGGTAATTTAAACTTAAAAAATCTATCAATTTCTTCTATACAATATAAATCTGTTTTTAGCGGCATATTAAAAATAAGATCTTTGTATCTAAATTTGTTAGTGTATATGCATTCTAAATCAGATTGTTTTAATGTATTATGATATAATCTAAAATCATCTATATATCCTGTAAAATAATCATATTTTTCATTTTTTATGGCAATTGGCAATTCGCGTATTCTTTCTACACTAGTTCCAATTAATAATGGCGTTTCGTATATGAAATATAAAGGATTACCAGATAAATCTATATATCCGGTAGAAACAGTATCTACATATAATGTGGCGTTGTTTTGATTAACGGTAAACGCAAAATGGTGCCATTCATTATCTGTTAAATTTCCAGATGTATTATATGTTATTGTATTTTTTATTATATTTCCAGTGGTCCCAGTTGTATATGTTTCTAATTCAATTACACTATTTCGATTATTTTTAATATAGTTAAATTTTCTATTCCAATCATATGTGGATAAATGTCTATTTATTACAAACGTGTCTCCTTTAGGGTTGTATATTTTTTCTTTACCGAAAACCTTACCAGTAGAATCTATTTTAAACATATTATTTGTAGAAAAATCTACCACGATACCAATTGTTGTATTATTGATATTTACCATATCAAAAATTATTTGATTCGTGTTATTTATAGGAATTATATTTGTATGTAATAATTCATGTATAAACGTTAATGTTGGATATTCTAATATATGATCTGTATCCTTAATATTATATATATCAATATTATATTTAGAGTTTGCCGCAGAAGATATAACCCATAATGTATCATCAAATGCACATTTTAGTTTTACTGCATTTGCATTAGGAAAAATATTAACATATTCAGATTCCCCATCTTTTTTCCTTTGTATTGCACCATTATACGTTCTCCACATATTGTTAAAATTATCTATGTCAAACATATCATTGGTAATGCCGCCCATAGATACCGAAAGTTGATTATTTAAATTATATTTTTGAGCGGGTAATAAATAAATAATGTCATTATTTTTATCTAAATCTATTTTTCTAATATATGGGCCAGCACCGCCCACTGATGGATTAATTACTTCATCAGTGATTTGTCCATTTAGTAGATCTATTTTTAACACAGATCTATCCGGACCAGGATATCCGTTCTTTAAATATATATATGAATATAAACTATTATCTGTTGTATATGAAATTATAGTTGATCCGACATATGTTATTATTTCATAAACATTCACCAATTTTCCTTCAACGTTATATACTAAAACGTTAAATTTACCATCATTTCTTACATTTGTTACCATAACAATTAACGGATTATAAAAACCGTTATTAAGCCTTAAATTCCATCCGCTTCGAAAACCGTTACTTATTAATGCTCTGGTATTACTATTTTTCCAATTATCAGTTTTCATCCAACATGATACAGAAATATCATTATTAGTAAGAACGTTTGAATAAGGAATATTAACATATGATTGAGGAGCTGTAATATCTAAAATATAATCCTTTGCAACTTTATTGTTTATTCTTATTATATTGTCTTCTATATTTGTAACAGGTTTAATGGGTTTTTCTATTACTGGAATGTCTCTATTAACAATTATATTTAAATTAGAAATACTACTAGAATTTACAAAAAGAGTTTCATATTTATTTGCCTCCTCAATAGTCCAATCTTCAAAATGTATTTTTAGATCATCACTACTTATAGAATTAAAGTTTGTATAATTACCATAATGATAATAATTATATATTATGTTATTTTCCAAAACCATTCTAGTTGGACTATCTTTAATTGCTGGGTGGTTGGTTGAATATGGTTCGTTTAATGCATCAATTTCAGAAATATATTGGGGATTATACCATCTATCCATCCAAACAGCGGATATATTAGAAGCCATGCTTTCTTTATACAACCATGTTGTTAAATATACGCCAAAATTATCCAACATTGTATTTTTTCCATAAGGTATACAATGTCCTGCATATGTAATTCTATCGGTTATGTTAGGATATTGTCCCGCAACGGCTCCGTCTTTAACAAATGATGATGCCGATAATGGAATAGATAATGCATATTCAGGATATCTAAATATGTTATTATAATCCGTATAAAGTATAACTTCTTTAGAACTTACAGAATAAGATAGCGTTATTTTATCTTTTCCACTATCTTCATTTGCACCTAAATATAAATTCTTATAAGTCCTATTATTTATTGCCATAATTGTACCCGTCTGTCATAATATTTTTCATATTCGCAATATTAACTTTTGCAATGCCATCCTTTGTTATCTTATTATATGGATTGTCTATTAAATGTTGAGCAGGAATTTTTACCTTATCTTTAATAGTTACATTTTTATTATTTAATTTATTGGCTATTTCATTGTAATATGTAATATAATGGTGATCTGTTGTTAATCCCGACATTTGTTGTCCTATATATTGTTCAAAATCTGGAATATTAAATATATAATTGTTTACTGGAGTTGTGTCCCCGGATTTTATATACCCATTAGCCCTAATCATATATGCATTTGGATTACTTGTTCTATATGCCCAATATCTATTAGAATTTAATGTTCGAAATGTTATTTGATCTATACCGATTTTACTATAGATAAACCTTTGTCGATACGATTGTGAGACGGTTAGCGGTTTGTTTAGATATAATAACAGCGGTTCATCTGCAGAAACTGTAACTAATAAATCCTTACTAACATAAAAAGATATAGTATCGTCTGAATGTTTTTTAACATTAAAAAATAATGCTTTATCAATATCATTATATAATCTTAAATACCCGTTGTTCTCCCCTATAAAACGTGGTAAGGAATTTACAATAACCTTAATTCTTAAATATCCACCAACACGTATATTGGGATTACCTTCATCATACATAAAATCTAATAAATGCTGTGGTTGTGCTACATTAAATATAGTATTTTTATTTATTGCACTATCAAAAGAGTCATGATTTATATTTTGATTATAAAATGTATAACCATCCGCTGTCATAAAATAATTACCACGAAGTTTTATATACTTATCATGCTCATATACCGACGAAACCGGAACCCAATTAGATTGATCAACAGGAATAGCTTTTATTGTATTCATAATTCCTTTACCTCCGATGATAGCATAACGGTGTGTGTATAACCAGATTCTTTGTTTGTGAATACATATATTAAATTACCTTCTTCATCAATACGACTTTTGAATGAATCATATTTAGGAGTACCAACAGATGGAATAATATCCCCCGTATATAAATTATCATCTTTACCACAATTCGTTACAGACGATGTATTACACATAATAACAGAAACATATATTTTAAATTTTCTGCTCCGTTCATATGCGCTATCTAATACAATAGGAACTATTGTACTAGCCATATTAGTTTCATTAATTTCAATTGGAACCCCTTGCGATGTAATTGTTGTTTTAGGATATTTATTAATTGTTATTATATGGTCATTATAATGCCATTGTATTTGACATGGTTCAAACGATCCAGGAATAAACTCACTTAAACTAAAATATGCAGTTAATGGTCCTTGACCTTTAATTAAGGATAAATCGGATGTCATATTTCCAGGGCTTAAACCGCCAATAATTGTGCCACAAGTCGAAGATAATTCCTTTACTTCTACAACGTATTCATATGTTTCATTGTTATATGGATACGCAGATTTATCATATACATCTATCGTATCTGAGGTACTTGCATATACCGTTAATGTTACTTTATATTTGCCAGGTATAGTGTAAATATGAGATACTTCATTATTTGATACATCTGTCTTCCATTTAACATGGCCGTTATTTATATAATTTTCATTAAGAGTTATATTATTCGCAGTATAAAAAGTATATTCTTCATTATATATATCTCCAAAATCCCAATAATATGCCGATATAGGAAATGTATGGGGATGTGACGCGTCTTTAAATGTTACTTTTAAATATGGAGCATAACCGCTAATATATGCTGTAGGTGTTGCATTTGGTAATTCTGCTTGAATTATATCAATATAATAATTTTCAATGTCTTCTGTTTGATTATAATCAGGTGTTACCGTTACCCCACTTATAATATCATAATATGCAAAAGGCTCCATTTCTTTAATATTCAAGCATTGTGAAAATATCCGATCAGATATAGTACCCGCGCTAAGAGATTCTGCTGATAAAGATATGATATTTGAGCCATATGAAGGCATTATTCCAGTTAATTGCTCAAAATTACTTTGTTTATCTATTTTATCGTTTAATCCTATTTGATTATCATGTGTAACAATCATATTGTGATTAATAATATCTGAACTTATATTAAAAGTCCAAGATGATATAGGTAAACTTCTAGCAATTGATCTATCTAAAAAGGTTGCAGATAGGCCTTCAACGCCAATGATTACATCTTTTCTAACAGCATCATTTTCATTAGATAACCTAGACAAATATTCGCTTTTATCATATCTAGGGTCATTTAATAAATACGTTGGCGTATCAAAATATATTTTTCTGGTATCTGGCGTGTCTGTTATATCTTGGAAAAAACGCGGTTCCGGCCAACGTTCATATATTTCAAGTATGTTTATGTTTTTAGCTGTTATAGGGGAACAACCAATATTTTTTCTTCCGCTACTCCAATGCAACCAACCTGTATAAGGGTCTTCATATAAATTTCTTGCTGTAACCCATGCCGTTGGAGTAAAATGCCCACCATTGTACAAAGAAACTTTGTTTTTTCTAGGTAATAATTGGTGTGCACTTTCATACGGATTGATAAACTCGTTTTTGGCCGGTTGTATATAAATTCTTCCACCCACTGAAGGATCATTATACACCGTAACAACTGTTCCTATACTATGATTACTAATTGGATTGTCAATTGTTATAACGTTTGTATAAGGTTTATCACCAATTCCCGTATTGTATATTGGATAGTTATCGTTATGAAAATACATTTTTTGAATATAAAAAGTTCCTGGGTCAAGATGTATTTTAAATGTACAATAATAATCATCGTATGATGATACAGCTGTCGCCCACGTAAACATTGTATGATCAATTGGATTTATAACTTCTAAATGATTATCAACATAATGTGGCCATGGATAACAGTCTATAGGTTGATCATTAAATACTATTTTATTTGAACCTGTAACTTCAAGAAATACCGACGGCCATCTTACTTCAGGGTGAATTAAATCATAATTATATAAAGCTTCACCAGCAGATAAAGAGGCACGAGCTGTAAATTGATTATATGCATCACAATATCCATCGTCATCAACGCTTTTTTCTAATCTAAAATAACCATTGGTTTCAGATATTTCACCCGTAGACACAATTTCATTACCAGGCGATGCAATCCACCCAGTAGTACCTGTGGGACGATTAAAATTAGGGTGTAATCTCCTTCCTGTTCTATTTTTTACATAATTTCCTGTATATTTTTCGGTTGTATATGTTTCGGCCCATTCTCTTATTAAATTAATAATTTCTATAGGATCATTTTTGATATCTTTATTTTTATCATCTATATTGTAATACTCGGGGTTTATTCGAATTCCAAATCTTATTGTTTTTTCATCTGAATGGGTGGGTTCCCAACCATTATCATCATTATCCCCCATTGCAGATTCTCTACGATTAAATTGAACCAAACTTAACCATGCTTCACGTGCGGTCATAATATCATTATTAAACGACATTGGAATCGTATTATCCATTTCATAATGATCTCTTGTTAAAAACCATTCTATTTCGCGTGTATTGGTTAATGAAAATGGTTGGTCTTCTAGTGGAATATTAGGATATCTACATCTACCACCAAATGGATATATATCTCCATAGTCATTAGATTCATCCATTCTATAAATTTTAACTCGTTTTTTACCTAAACCTATTATGTTATTACTATCGTCAACAGCTAATGCTTTAATGTCATATTTATTTAAATTAATACCACCGACTGATAGTAAATCCTTTTCACTTAATTGTGATAATTGATTACTATCATATTTCCATGCACTGACATTTCCTGTAAATGCATCATTGTGGATAATCCTGTATTGATCTATATTTCCATTTGCGTCAAAAATATTATTAATATTAGGATATATGTTATGTATATCCGCTGTAATACCCGTCCCCTGTAATCCCCAATCAAACCAATAATCACTACTAGTTTTTCCAGTCATAGATGTAGTTGTAGCGAAATCAATATAATTTAATTTTTCATTAATTGTAAATATATGTCCATTAGGACCAACATTAATACAATATGGACGAGATGCATATTGTGGGTTGGCAGTAATTGCGCTATATGTTACATTATTTGTTCTATAACCCGGTTGGTTTAAAGTTAACGGATATCGATTCGTTTTAGATGTTGTTAACTCAACTATATCGACTATACCGCATCCAGAAAGATCTTGATATTCCTTGTATATTGGTGGCTTTATATCAGCTGTTTTAGAAATAAATTCTGAATAACCCTTATCAACATCAAAAGATCTACAATCAGATGCCTCTAAGTACCATTGACGCGTCATTTCAATATCAATATGTACAGGAGGACCATATCCTGTAATATATTTATATGGTTTAGTATCAAATGTATTTTTTATACAAAAAGCAATCCAATTAGGGTCACGAGGTATATTAATTGCACCATAAATACCACATGTCATACCTATCTTTTCAGTATCATATGTTTTTGTGTTAGCACTATTAGTTTTAGTATCTCTAGTCACTCGAAGTGTACCCTTTGGGCAGGTAGCATCAGCGCCTCTAACATATGCTACTCGATTTCCCCAATCACTCCATTGTCCTTGAGTCGGACTATATGTTTTTGTTATCTTTGTTTGTGTCCATGTCAAATCCGCGCCATCTTTATCATTTGTTAATATCTGTTTATGGGTATTATCTGGAAAATCATTATATATTTTATAAAGACTCCCCTGACATGCTCCCGACCAACAGTTACCTGTGTTAATATCTACCGTAATAGCATGACCCCAATCATCCGCTATTGGTGCGCCTATATAAATAGAATTGGTTCTATTAATTTGCCCCGGATTGACACCAACACCACATTGTATCCCATTTGATAAATTAAAGCGATATATTTCTCCACTTGAACCGCGATCTGAAACCCATGCAAATCCGCCACGACCAGCAGGACCACGATGAATATTATTACCACTTCTATATAGTGCATCTATATCAATTGCAGTTCGAGAAATATAATTTTCATTATTATATTTCGAATCACTATCAATTATAGTTTTCCATATTGTATCAAATTCATAATGAAGAACATCATGACGTACTTGTGTTTTCGAAGAATACGCTGTTATTATTTTTTGGTCAGAATATGGTGCAATAATGTACGGCGAATAGTCTTCTGCATCCCCTAAATAAGTGGCAATTAAATACACAATTACTCGACGATTCATATAAATATGTGTTAAAACGTCTTTATTATTATAATCATCAATAAGATTATGTGCTATACTTAATCCTTTATCAAACCGGTTTTCATTATAAAAACTTAAATCGTCTGTAATTTTTGTTACATTTGTAATTTGAGTTATAATCGCACCATCATCTATAATATCTATAGCACTAATTATCGGACCACTTGGTGTATAAATATATTGATATGCATCTAATGCATTATCTTTTTGTTCAATATTATATATTAATCTAAGTTGATTAGGATTGTCATCTTGAATGCCTTCATATGGAGGTACTGGAATATCATAAGGGCTCGTACATTTATCTAATTCCCCTATATATCTATATATTCGAATAGCCTTTATATCATATTGGCGCGCCTTTGGTCTTTTAAGACCCATTTCTCCTTGATTCGGATATTCCCATTCTAATTTAAACTTATGATAATTATTAGAATCTCCGCCGTATAATGGGTTTGCACTAATTAACGGTGAAATACTTGTAAAACGAGCATTTAAATTATAATATTGATTATTCGACATATAAAATATTTATGTCATAAACCTATATTTTCCACTTATTGTTTCTTGCAAAAGAAAACCATGATGCTTCAGCACATGGATGAATTTTGCCAGCTTTATTGTTTATATTAAATTAATTTGCTAAAAAGCAAGAAAATTTAGCTGGTTAGCATAAATAATTATAGGTATAAACAACATATATCTTTCGGTATATGGATGAGGTGAAAGCCTAGAAGATATAAAACTGAACGTTTCGGTACCCTGAAGAGGTTAATCTGTGGCAGTGAATCCACCTTGAGCGCCTTAAAGCTCTAAACTGAAGCCAGTGCGCTTTAGCCACTGGTTGTTCACATAGGCTCAATTACTTTAGTATTTATTGCTTCATATTCATTGCCACGTTGTCTAAGGTTAATGGAACAAATATACATTCTATTATTTTTTTCATGAATAAAACTTATATTATACAAGAGTCTTAATTTATCATATGTTAATGCTGCAACGTTTACAATGCCAATATTATCAAAATCATAATAAAAATCCGTTTCTGGTGCATTTTTATTATATATTATAGATAAATTTGTTGTTTCTAAATCCAATTCATATAAAAGTGGTCGAATTTGATTAGTATGTTCTGTTAATCCGGGACAATGTATCAAAAACCCTAAAGTAACCTTTTTTAACTCAGGGAAAAAATAATGATCTACATATTTCATATTTTCTTGTATTTTAATTATATGTACATCGTTTGGTGTTGTTGTTATATCTCCCGTTTCATAGTTAACATCTATTTTAGCCGTTATTATTGCATCTATTAATTGAAATATTAACATGTCATAAAAGACATTAAAGCCTAATATGTTATCATTGAATTCTTTTAGTGCAATGTTTTGATCTGTAATTTTATTATATATAGGAACTATTATACCATAAACCTGGGATAGTTCTTCATCAGCGGGTAAAGCTTCTCCATTTAAATTTCTAATATATAATGTTGACATAATTATAATTATTTATGTTGTAGCACAGGAAAACGCATCTTGCTAAAGAGAAGGGGATTGCAAAACAAAATAAATTTGATGGGGCACGCATACCCTAGCGGAGCTGGCTACCAGCGTCCCGGGCCTCACCCTCGGTTCCCGAGAGATATTGGCCCAACGACATCGTCTATTCAATTTTGCTTGTGTCGCCACAAGGATCGGACTATATCTTCACTTGTTTTCACAAGTGCCGGGCGCTATTGGGACTTATTGTTAGGCTCATTCCCTAGTCTCTACACCTTCAATCCTCCTTTATCCTAAGGAAAGCTTGGCTCGGTATTTTCTTATTTCTAAGATTTCCACCGAATTCACCCGGTCTCAAATATTATATTTGTCTTGCAACATTCATTTCAATGATGTTACTATCATTATTTACCCTGACTGCTAAATTTTTATCCAGCTTAACCATTGTACTACCAGGAATTTCACATAAAGGTTCTAATTTATCAAAATGTATGCTATATATTCTTGTATAATCATCATCAGAAACTGCCAAATGATCTCCATAGAAATTATGATATTTTCTGTCTCCGGGCAACGTTGTTGTATAATTTGAATTAATTGAAACATATTTTCCACAATTGCCTGTATTTGATTCTATAAATAATGTATCTGTTAATATAATGCTTAAAAGGGGTTCGCCATCAACATCTTTTTTCAAACTTACTTTGTATAAATTAATATTGCACCCATTATTTTGGGGTGCGGAAATGCATATATATGGACCAGATGATGCTAATGAATAACCGAAATTTTCTTGACCTTCTGGTGCACTTATCCATTCCATATGTTTCCATGTATTTGGCTCATTTTCTTCAGATAGCAACGAATACACATGAACTGTTCCATTGTTATAAAAGGGTTCGGATATGTATAATAAAGGCCAACGAATGTTCTTATGCGTTTGAATTTCTATGTCATAACCAAAATACCCCCCATGTGCATCAGATGATTGATCAACATTTTTTAATGACACCTCTTGCATATAATGCCAATTATTTAAAAAGGGTACTCCTGAAATTTCTTCAACATCCGTGCCAGACAATTTATATGCTATACTATTTTCATATAAGTATGCAATGGTGTTATCATCTTTAGTATTGATCGAAATTGCCAATAATTCATATGATTTTTTAATTTTTTTATATGACAATGATAATCCCGGTTGATATCCAAAATGATTACCCGGGACTATAAGACTATAATTGGGTGTAATATCTAATCCACTCAATCGGTTTATTTGATATATATTCACACAAGTCTTCCATAGATCAGGAGATGGATATTTAACTTGACATGGTACGGCAATATTGTATTGTGTCATCATAACGCCATCTCTAGGCGCATAATCATATGTCATGTCTGAATCGGGATTACCATCTGCAATATTTATTGAATGAAAAGGTTCCAATATTGTTTTTTTACTTGTTATAAAAGCCGTGCTTAATGCCGTAGTATCTGAAACATATGTGTCTATACCTGACAAATTAACGTGTATTACATCACCACTTTCTTCATATATTATTAAGTCTTGATTGTGTAAATCTAATGAAAAAGCATAATCATAAACAATATTATCATTTAAAATATTATATGAAAAATCATAATCAATGGTTGATAATGTTATAGTATACGTTGTAAATGCTGGACGTCTTGAATATATCCATCTCCCAGATAGTGCTGGTTGATTGGGTAAAGCAACGTTTGTGGGATGAGTTAAGAAATATCTATGTTTAAAATATACATTTTTCAATATCATTGAAAACGGTTTACTCAACCCATTTCTAGAATTAACATCAATCGGTGGTAATTTAGATAAAAAATAATTTGCCAAATTTGAATTAACATTTTCGTCCAAAGTTACAATTGGATATTTATTAGTCTCGTCAACAATGCTCCACATTATTGGATCTGGACCTTTTGTTGGATTTTTTGTTTCGTATTCGGTAAGAGGTTTAATATTATATGGCAATATATTATTATCAGGTAAAACTCTTGTTGATGTTGTTTGAGGTGCCAATATCGAGTATAATTTATCTGCCTCAATATTTGTTCCATCATGGCGGATGTTATGATAAACAAAGTATCTTTCGGCGTGTTTTTTTTGATGATAATATACCGGCCCACCCCAAGATATTGGTATACTTTTATAGTTTTCTAGGTTAATACAATCTTTAAAGCAATCTTTGCCCTTAGAAGACAATTCAGGGGTATATAGTTCCCATATTTCTGGAGCCTTCCCTACAAGTGAAATACAACCGTCAAACGTATTAGAAAAATCATTAATATTATTTTTAAATGATTCAAATAAATTAATTGGTATTCCTGTTAAATAGGTACAGTTTATAAATGCAAGTCTAAATACACTGATATTACTATTGTTATCAAATAATCCCTCAGGTATCGATGTTATTTTTGCGCCTCTAAGAAACATATTAACAGACGACAAATTGAAATTAGGTATAATATTATGTATTTTTGTTACTAAATTAGATTCATATATCTCCAAATTCGTACATGTTCCACCAGATATGCTTATATTATATGTTCCCGGATCTACATACCAATGGGTAACCGTTAACGGTAATTCATTGGTTAATATCGAAGATACATCACCATCACCCCAAATCACTTGCATGTTATTACATATTCCTAAATATATACTAAAATATTGGTTTGTCTGTGTCGTGACAATTTCAAAATCCCAAGTCATTTATTATTTCCTCCTATTAGTCTTCATCTTCATCTTCATCCCCATCATTTTTGTTCCATGGCATATCGTTTTTGCTTTTGTCTTTTACGTCTTGGTCATTTGGGTCTTCAGTAGTCGTTGTGGTCGTTGGCTCTTCTGTAGTAGTAGTCGTAGTCGTTGTG
>Ga0255347_1002938_pt1 | contig 23044 bp, 22 predicted proteins | sample wastewater_treat_2_FD_192479 | JGI IMG/M metagenome (GOLD analysis project Ga0255347, IMG submission 192479) | Wastewater microbial communities from Lulu Island WWTP, Vancouver, Canada - plant24 | ecosystem: Engineered > WWTP > Wastewater > Unclassified | place: Canada: Vancouver, British...
GGCCTGAAAAGATCACAGGTGCCTTATGAGTTAACCTGATTTATACTTCCCCTTATTCTGTAGTGCCCCACGTTTTTTTATACCCCTGTAATCATTATGTTTCTTATCAGATAGTGTCAAAGTCAGGACAAATAACGAAGAACCACAACCCGACGATTTTTTCCTCAGTCATAGCCTTCTTCGTACGCCAGCATATCCAGATGCAGTGTCGCGATGTCCTCGACATCGAGATTAAGCTCTTCAGAGGGCCCGGAAAGCTCGACGATCTTGATATAGCGACGGCACTTGTTGCACACGTCAACGCGGCGGCTTTCCTCGCCTTCAACAGCGAAATAGGCCAGGGAATGCTGTTCCTCATTGCCGCAGAAGGGACACTTGATCTGGCGGAAACGCCATTTGTAACCGCACTGATGACAGAAAAGATAGCGGTTCCCGTCCTCGTTTTCTCTCATTTCACCGATTTTCGGATCTTTTCCGCACACGGGGCAGTATCCCTCGGTCCAGTTTGATTTTTCGATTGCCGGGCCGTATTTTTCGGAGATTGCCTCGAGTTCCGGCCTCAGGCTCTCTTCAATGAACAAGTCGATCAAATCAAGTTGCTCATCGTCATCTTTTGCTTCCCTGAGGTCGGAGCGGATAATTTCATCCTCCGCAGGGACCGGGTTAAAGGTGGCCAAAGTGATTTTTTCCCAGTCGAACAGCTTGTCGTTGACAATATCCAAAAACTTGTGGGCTTCTTGCGGCATTCTTCTTTGCGCAATGGCCACGAGCGAATAAAAGTATTCACGCGGACGAATCAGGTCATACTTTTTACCCGACAGGTCAATCAGCGGCAACCCGCCGGCCATCTTTCCGGGTATCAGTTTTTCCTCCACGGAAAAAATCGGCTCCTTCATGCTCTGGCGGTACCCTTCGCGCAGAATCAGGATCTCAGCCAGAATGTCGAGCAGGTCCGCATAATGCGGGCTGTTTATTTTGTAGTCCTCGATGGTTTGTAGAGTTTTGCGTAAAGTTGCGGCCATTGCGCCGACCCTCCAATTTCCTTTTTCATATCGCTTGATCTTTTACAGGCAGGGGCTGTGAAAAGAAAATTCACGACAGTATCCCGTGTAAAGACCGCGACACCTTATCCGCTTTTGGGAAGCTCTTCAAGGAATATTTACCTTGGCGAATCTTGTTGAAAAATCAGAAGAAAATAAAAGTAATGGCTAAAAACAGGACGATGAGGATGGGAATCGAGTATTTGAAGATATACCCGAAAAAGCTGGGCATCCTGACCCCTGCTTCCTCCGCGATGGACTTGACCATGAAGTTGGGGGCGTTACCTATATAGGTGTTGGCGCCCATGAAAACCGCTCCTGTGGATATGGCGGCAAGATAGGGTATTTTTTCAACAACGAGCCTGGCCACTCCCTCAGCCTCCGGCAGACCGGGATAAAACTTCCCCAGCGCACTGTTGAAGAACGTCAGGTAAGTCGGGGCATTGTCCAGGATGCTCGACAGGGATCCGACCACCCAGAAATAATGGGCGGGCGTATCAACAGACCGGGCGAGCCACGCCAGCGCTCCCCGGTCGCCTGCTTTAAGAATGGCCAGGGCAGGAATGATGGTGATAAAGATACCGGCAAACAAAAAGGCGACCTCCAGAATCGGCGCCCAGCCAAACTCGTTCCCTTTTCTCACCTCACGGCTGGTAAATACCAAAGATAAAGCTCCCATCAGAATCAGCACTGCATCTTTCACCAGATTTTCGACACTTTGCCCGATACCGAAAATATTTATCTGTCCGAGTTTGACCGTGCCGCTGAAAAGCACGGCAGAAATAATGCCGGCCAGGAAGATAAAATTTAGTGTGCCTTCGATGCTCAAGGGCTCCGGATCATCTGCGGGGAAGGCTGTCTTGCTCTCTTTTTTATATGCGTAGGAATCCCACAGAAAATATAAGATGATCAGAAAAGCACAGGAAAAAACCATTTCCGGCAATATCTTGAACGTCCAGAAAAAAGGAACACCGTGCAGGAAGCCCAGGAAAAGCGGCGGGTCTCCTAGGGGGGTAAGCGCCCCCCCGATGTTGCTGACCAGAAAAATAAAGAAAACGACGGTATGCACCTTATGAACACGCCAGGCGTTGGAGCGCAAAATCGGCCTGATCAAAAGCATGGATGCGCCGGTCGTACCGATGACGGAGGCAAGCACAGCGCCGACGAGTAAAATGACGGTATTCACAGCCGGTGTGCCTTTCAGCGACCCTTTAATATAAATACCACCGGAAACTGTGAACAGAGCCCATAGAAGCAAAATAAACGGAATATAGTCCAAGATGATGATGTGAAGTATTTCGTGCAGCGCGGCGGCACGGAAAAAGTATAAAAAAGGCAGGGCAAAGGCCAGCGCCCAGAAGGCCGAAACTTTGGGAAAGTGGCGGTGCCAGAAGCGCTGAGCAAAAAGTGGAAGTAGCGCAATGGATAGCAAAATGCCCGCAAAAGGCAGAGCCGACCACAGGGGAAGGATCGTGCCGATATCGCCGGATGTGGCGGCCCAGGCCGCGGATGGAACAGTGATTAAACAAAAAAGAAACAGTATCGACCGCCAAATTCCAGACATGAAAAACCTCCTGCCCGGCAGCAGGTGAGTCACACCCGACTTCTTTCGTTCATCAGCGCCCATTAAACAACCTGTTCCTTTATTACATTATTTCCGTGCAATACGGCCATACTCGAAATTCCGGTTGGAAACTTGTACATGAAATGGGCGGGAATTCATTCCTTAGTGCCGCTTTGTGCCTGCTGCTGTGAAAGGTGAGCTGCTGCCCCGAATTCCGCCTGTCGCAAAAAAACTGTCTGGACGGGATAGGCGAATTCAATCCCTTCAGACTGGAATTTCTCGAACATCTCCAGATTGATTCTCTCTTGAATGTCCATATAAAGCATATAATCAGGGCGGTGAACAAAATAGACCACCTCAAACATCAGCGCCCGCTCGCCGTACCCCGTAAAATGCACCCGGTCGGGCCGCAACTCCGGTATTTGCAAGATGATGTCCCAAACGATGGATTTCACTCGCCCGAGTTTTGCGAGCGATGTTGAATACATGATGCCGAAATTGAAGACAATGCGTCTTTCTTCCATGCGCTTGTAGTTGCGGATGCGGCTTTTGAGCAGGTCATTGTTGGAAAAAATCAGCTGCTCGCCGCTGATGCTCCGAACACGGGTGGTTTTCAGGCCGATATGCTCCACCACGCCGGACATCGAATCCACCACGATGGAGTCGCCGATGACAAAAGGCTTATCCAAAACGATGGATAAAGATGCCAGCAGGTCTCCCAGAATATTCTGCACGGCCAGCGCCACGGCAATACCGCCGATGCCCAGACCGGCAACCAGCCCGGTAATATTGACACCAAGATTATCCAGGATTAACAGACCGACAATGACCCACAAAACCAGGCGTGCCGCAAAACCCAGCAGGGCAACCGTTGAGGCTGCGGCGGCATCACGGTCAAGTTTTTTCTTGAGCTGCCTGTCGATTAAAAATTTAACCCCCGCCCCTGCCCACAGGCCGCCCTGTATAATCAAAAGCAGGATGACCGCTTTTTGCCACAGGGCCAAAACAGAAGGTTTCAGGGTAATCGCGCATGAGGCGAGATAGGCGCTGGCCACCAGCAAAATGAAAAACTTCGTCTGCTTGAGCATACCCACCAGCAGATCGTCTAGCTGATTATTGGTAACGCGTGCCAACCTTGTCAATTTGTGAATCACGCTGCGCTTGATGACTTTGAGCGCAAAAAAAGCGCCCAGGAGGATGCATAAGGCGATGAGCCAGCTCTGCAGAGTGTTTCCGAAGTAGATCTTCCCCAGAATGTCCATCTTTTAACCGCCGTTTGTTCAGGAGACAGGCCTGACCAGTGTAGCTATTTTGCCCTCCGGAATGACCAAAACCGGCAGACGGGCTTCATCGATGATTTTGATGTCGGTGCTGTCAAACAAAGTCGCGTAAAGTTTGCCTCGGTATTTGTGGCCGATCATAATCATATCGATCTTGTGCTCTGTGGCGTAGCGTACCACTTCCTGTACCGTATTTCCCTTTGCCGTGGCATAAATAATGTTTTGCCCCTCCAGCAGGGACTCAGGAACGGATTGTTGGACTTTCAGGGCCACTGCATCCTCCCTGTCCGTCGGGTGACGGTAGCCGGCCTGCGCGTCATTGACATAAAGCATGTGGATTGTGCCTTCAAGCTCGCGGGCTATCTTAAGCGCGTAAGTTACAGATGTAGCATGGTCGTCATTGAGATCAATGGCGTATAATAGATTTTTAAACCCGATCATGGTGCCCTCCCGCAGCTGCGTAATGTCCGCGATTATATATAACCGGTGTACGATGTCAATCACTTATGCCGGATATGAAAGGAGCTGATGATTTATCCGGTTTGGCAGTAGAAAATACATTGCGCGGCCGGGTAACCTCGGCCGGGGCGGCGCAAATACACTAGAGAGTCAATCACGGATGCGTTTTTTGAGCTCTCTGATCAGGTTGTTGAGAAAATCGCTTGCATCGGCGGTAACGGCGACATCAGCCATTTTCATCATGGTGGCCTGCGGGTTTTTGTTGACCGCGACGATGAAATTTGCCTCCCCCAGGCCCGCCGTATGCTGGATCGCACCGCTGATACCGAAGGAAAAAAGAAGTTTCGGTTTGATGTGTTTGCCCGCCTGGCCGATCAGCGCGCCGTGGCCGGCCCATCCGGCATACACCACCGGGCGCGTCGCACCTACGTCACCGCCTAAAAGGCCGGCCAGCTCATAGAGCTTTTTAAAATTATTCTTGTTTCCCATGCCGCGTCCGCCGCAGGCGATCACGGTCGCATTTTCTATGGCGTGTTCTCTTTGCGGCGCACGGTGATACTCGATGACCCGCGCCCTGGAGGGAGGCAGATCCGGAGGCAGTGGCAGGCGCTCCACAATGGCCGTGCGCTCGTAATCATGCGGTATTTCCTTGAAGGTGCCCGGCCGGACGGTGGCCATCTGGGGGCGGTGTTTCTCGGTCACTATTTCGGCAAGCATGTTTCCGCCGAAGGAGGGAGCGATTTGAACGAGTAGGCCATCGGCTGTGATATCGAGCCCCACGCAGTCGGCTGACAGACCAGTTCCCAGCCGTTTGGCGAGCCGGGGAGCGAATTCCCGGCCGAAATCCGTCGCACCGATCAGAATAATGTCCGGGTCTCTTTGAGTCACCAGGTACTGCATCAGGGCCAGATAATGCTCTGTGCTGTAGCTTGTCAGCGAAGGGTGATCGACAGATAAAATACGGTCGGCGCCGTGCGCCGTGTATTCCATGATCCACTCTTCAATATCATGGCCCACGACCACCGCGCAGACTTCCGCCCCGATGACCGCCGCCAGATCCATCGCTTTGGACAGAAGCTGGAGTGTCACACGGTTTTGAAAATAGTTGCGGTAATCGCCGAATACCCAGATGCTTTTTTGTTTAGTCATTTTCAAATTCAGGCGTAAATATTATTTTTTCGTCTCGATGGACTTTCCGATGACGGCGCTGATGCTGCGCTGATAGCGGTCGAGAAACTCGGCCGCCGCATTGGCCGCCGCACCGGTGATTCTCACATTTTCCTTTGTGGTTTTATGGATGAACACCCTGCGTACCCTGGTACGCGAACCGTTGGCTTCCAGATCCGCCGCCGTCACCGCAAGATCAGAGGCGGTCAAAACGTCGATGCCCGTACCGTCGAAGGCGCGGCTGAGTCCTGCAAAAGATACATAGCGGGGTTTGTAGTGCTCCATGGATACGGTGACCAGAGCCGGAAATTCCATCTCCAGCGTCTCGTGGAAATTGTCCACCAGACGCCGCACCCGCATCGTGCGGCCGGAAATATCAATGTGGTCGGCGTAAGCGGCTGCGGGGATGTTCAGCTCTTCGGCCAGTTGCGGCCCGACCTGTCCCGTTTCGCTATCAGAGGTATAGGCACCGCATAAAATAAGGCCGAAACCGGGGATCTCTTTTTTTATGGCGCGGGCCAGCACAAAGGAAGTGGCGTAGGTGTCGGACCCGGCCAGCAGCGGATCGCAGATCAAAATTCCACGTCCCGCGCCCATGGCGATCGCCTCGTGGAGCACCTGTTTGGCCGCGGGAGGCCCCATCGTTATGACGGTTATGGATGCGCCATGGGATTCCTTAAACTGAAGCGCCGCTTCCACTGCATGCTTGCAGGCGGGATTCATCATACCCGCCGCCGCTTCACGCCTCAGCGTACCTGTTTTTTCGTCCCAGGGAAGTTCCGCCACCATGGGCACCTGCTTTATGCAGACAACAATATCGAACATGGCTTCTCACAAAATCTGCCGGGACAAAATCGCACGCGCAATGACCATCCGCTGGATTTCACTTGTCCCCTCATATATTTCGGTAACTTTTGCATCGCGGAAGTAACGCTCTACGTCATATTCCTTGCTGTAGCCGTATCCCCCGTGAATCTGAACCGCGAGTGACGTCACTTTGGAAGCCACCGTGCTGCAATAGAGCTTGGCCATGGAGGCCTCAGCCCCGAAAGGCGCACCCGCGTCCTTGAGATCGCACGCGTGGTATAGCAGCAGTCGCGCCGCCGTTATTTCCGTGGCCATATCGGCAATATAATTTTGTATGGTCTGTTGCGAGGCGATCGGTTTTTTAAACTGCTGGCGCTCCTTGGCGTATTTCACGGCCGCCTCCATCGCGCCCTGCGCAATACCCAGCGCCTGAGCGGCCACGCCGATGCGTCCGTTGTCAAGCGTGGCCAGACCGATCTTCATGCCGTCACCGGGTTTGCCCAGGAGGTTTTCCTCCGGCACAGGGCAGTCCTCGAAAAACAACGACGAGACGGGGTTGGCGCGCATGCCGCAGAGGTCTTCCAGTTCCCCGCGGAGAAAACCTTCAAAGGAGCTCTCCACGATGAAAACGCTGCTTTGCAGCTTGGCATCCGGCACGGAGGTGAGCGCGAATATCAACGCGATGTCGCACACGCCGCCGTTGGTGACGAATATCTTGGTGCCGTTGAGAATATAAGTTCCGCCGTTTTTAACGGCGGTTGTTTCCACACTGCCCGCATCGGAACCGGCGTTGGCCTCCGTGAGACTGAAGGCGCCGATGTCTTCACCGGATGCCAGCCGGAAGAGATATTTCTCCTTCTGGCGCTCGTCGGCAAACTGCAAAAAGGGATAAACGGCCACGCCGTTATGGACGGTCACACAAAGGCCGAGCGCCGCGCACACGCGCGAAAGTTCTTCCACGACAATGGCGGCGCTTATGGAATCCAGCGCCGCACCTCCGTATTTTTCCGGCACCTGCAGTCCGAAATAGTTCAGCTCCCTCATCCTGGCGATCACATCGCGGGGAAAGATCCTGTTGTGGTCTATTTCCGCGGCAATGGGGGCAAGCTCCGTTTCGGCAAAGTGACGCGTGGAGGCGCGGATCAGATTGTGCTTCATACAGGGGTTGAACTGCAATTTTAATCTCCCGCTACGGCGGAGGCAAATGCGAACCGTCTCCGCTGTAAGTATTGTATGCGCGGCGGCCTATGCGGTATAAAAAAAAGCCCCGCCCTTGTCAATGAGATTGTCGGAAATAACTCCAAAACCGCGCCGGGTTTAAATATGAGGTTTTTTATTCCTCGGGGCCCATGCCCGCATGGCGCGCGCTTTTCATTTCGGCGAGTTTTTCTTTGTCCAGATAGTATTTCCCCTCTGGTGTCTTGTGTACCAGGCCGTCGGTCATCAGAAGGTGCAGGGCCTTGGGCCGCAGATTACCGGTACCGACACGGAAAAAGTTCTGCCTCTCATCCTGCAGCCTGATGGCCCGGGACGCCTTGAGAGCCCCCTCTCTTTCGAGCTCGGCGATGATTTTAAAGCAGACCCGCCTCAGGCCCAGGCCGGTGATGTACATGACCACGACGACAAAAACGACGAACGCGGCCGCCAAAGCAAGTATTTGCAGATAAACCGGCATTTTTGTCTGTGTCCCTTCCGGTTGTTTTTTATTTCAGGGCCGGGTCCCGGCCCGCTTCAGATAAATTTCACTTCGCTTGTCGCCGCAGTCATTACAAGACAGCGTTCGATATTGGAGGCGGTATCCGCCGGGCTCACAAAGAAACCAGGCCGTCCCGGCTGGTATCCGTTTGTGGTGCCGATCATCAGTTCCCCGTCCTTGAATTTCACCTGAATTTTACGGCCGGCCACGGGCTTGCCCGGTTCAAATTCCTGGCGGTCCTTATAGTCGGGATTGCCGTCAAATTCCTTCACGAAAAAAACCGCCTTCACGTCCGCCAGGTGAGCCTCCACCGGCCTTGCGCCCTGAGGGGCGTCCACGGGCAGTATGTGAAAGCTTTGCTTGTTGGGGAAAAAATCAGCCGTAACGCCTTTCTGAACACGGCCGTCTGCATAACGGATAACAATTTTGTTTTGCATAACAGCTCCTTTTGTTGGTTTTACTGATGCAACAACTTTCCCTCTTCGGCGCTTCGCCGGATCAGGAATACTTTTTGCCCGTTATTTCTTCAATCCTTATACCAACAACGACGACTTTGTCCAGCTCCCGGGGCGAATAACCGCCCCCCGCTTCAGGTGCGTATTTTTTCATCAACAAATCCAGGATGGCTGCTTTTTCACTGTTGTCGTGGACAAAAAAAGCCTCACCCCGGCCGATCACGCTTTTGTACACCACACTGCAGGCACACGGGGAGGTGCCGCAAATAATGCCTCCTTCAATATCCGTCTCAAAGCAGACGGACGGATTTATTTTCAGGATGTCGATTTTTTTCCCGGCGGCCGCCGAATGGAAATAAAGATGCCCGCCGCACACGGCGAAGCTCACCGGCACCACATATGGCTGCCTCCCACAGGCGAGCCCCAGACGGCAGACCCGGGCCTCCTGCAATATGAGGTCTATTTCGGCCGGATCTGTAATTTCTCTTTCCGCACGGCGCATCCGGTAATTTCCCTCCCGTAAAAACTCAAGATTTCTTGGCATGTTTGAAGAAGTTGTGATAAAAAACCTGAAATTTCCGGCCGGTTTGGCTTTTGACCGGCCACGACAGGCTTTTAGCTCACAAGCGTCAAAAAGTCGATTTTTTTATCATACATGTCTGAAAGTTGAGATTATGGGAAACGTAAACAGCCGGGCGATCGGAGTTTTTGATTCAGGAATCGGCGGACTCACGGTCGTACGCGCCTTGATGGAGCGCCTCCCTTTTGAGAACATCATCTACTTCGGTGATACGGCGCGCGTTCCCTACGGCATTAAATCCGTCGGGACGATAAATCACTACGCGACGCAAATAACGGAGTTCCTGGTCAAAAAAGAGGTCAAGCTCCTGATTGTCGCCTGCAACACGATGGCGGCGGTGGCCCTCGGGGCGATCAGGGAAATATCCCCTGTCCCGGTTTTGGAAGTAATCGGTGCAGGGGCGGCCGCCGCAGTGGCGCAGACAAAAAACAAGGCGATAGGTATCATCGGAACACCCGCGACCGTCAACTCCAATGCGTATGCACGCGCCATCCACAGCATCGAACGTAACATACGCGTTTTTTCCCGGGCCTGTCCGCTTTTTGTGCCGCTGGTGGAAGAAGGCTGGCTCGACCATGAAGCCACACGACTTGCCGCCCTTGAATACCTGAAACCCGTGCTGGCCGAGGGCATCGACACGCTCGTTTTAGGCTGCACACATTATCCGCTTCTCAAACCTCTGATTTCGGATATTGTCGGCCCGTCCGTCAGCCTGGTCGATTCGGCCGAAGCAATGGCGGAAATTACCGCCGCTTTAATCGCCCGGGAGGGCCTGGCCAATGATTCCGCCTCTCCGCCCGCGTATCATTTTTTCGTAAGCGATGTGCCCTACCGGTTTCAGACCATCGGCGAGAGTTTTCTCGGACGCACTTTGCCGCATGTGGAAATGGTCAAACTTTAATCACAATCCGACAAGGAGTAAAAATGAAAGTTCTTCTGGCCGGTTTAAATGTTGATTATGACTTAATCAAAGAGCTCAAAAGCAAAGCTTCACACCAAAGCGACATCACGCCGGAGACGATTTCCGCAGCCTACGCGCGTATCAGCCGCAGCCCCAAACCGGTTGACGAACTTCGCCGTGATGCTCTTAAAGAAGTGGAAAAGGCGCGCAGGTCAAACCGCAATATCGTTTTCGAAATGGGGCACAGCTCCATTGCCGAGCACGCCGTATTCAACATAGACGTCCTGGGCGTGTCACGCCTTCTGGTAGAGGAGATCGAAAAATTCCGCCTTTGCTCCTACACGGAAAAATCCCAGCGCTATGTCCTGTTTGATAAAGACTACGTCGTTCCGGAGGAAATCCGCGAGGCGGGGCTTGCCGATGTTTATATAGATACGCTGGAGATGCAAAATGACTTCTATCACAGCCTTTATAAAGTGCTGCGGCCATACGTCTTTGCCGGCAATCCTGAACTGGCAAAGGAGGCCGCCAACAAATCGATGCTTGAAGGGTGGGCCAAGGAGGATGCTCGCTATGCCATTTCACTGGCAACCCAGACTCAACTTGGCATGACGCTGAACGCGAGAAATCTGGAGCTGATGCTGCGTCGCCTGGCCGCTTCGCCGCTTGCCGAAGGGCGGCTGTTTGCCGAGAGGCTCTATGATGCCACCAAAGACATTGCTCCTTCTTTAATCCGCTACACAAAAGCGACCGACTACGATCGCCTGACCCGCGATAATCTTCGCCGGCTCACAGAAAGATTAGGACCGGCAGACACCACCGGGGCGGGCGCGGTAAAGCTTTTATGGTCAACGCCCGATGCCGACAGCCGGGCGGCCGCGGCTCTAATGTTCGCCTCCGGCCGTGACTCCTACGAATCGTGTCTGGCGCGGGCCGAAAAATTAACGTCTGCCGAAGCGAAGACCCTTTTCAAAGAATCCTTCAAATACATGCAGCCGCATGATACGGCATGGCGCGAATTGGAAAATGTGGATCTGCTTTTTGAACTGGTCGTAAGTGCAAGCTGTTTTGCCCAGCTCAAGCGCCATCGGATGGCCACCGTCATCAGCCAGGATTATGACCCGGCATTGGGTGTCACAGTACCGACATCGGTGCGCGCCACCGGCTTGCACCGCGAATTCATGGCGCTTGTGCGTAAAACCAACCGCACCTTTTCGCTCATTTCCCCAAAAGCCCCCGGCGCGGCGGCCTATGTGCTCACCAACGCGCACCGCAGAAGAGTTTTGATGAAACTTAATGTCCGCGAACTCTATCACGTGGCCCGTCTTAGATCCGACCACTTCGCCCAGTGGGACATCCGTAACATTTCCAACGCCATGCTCAGACAGGCCAGGAGAGTCATGCCTCTTTCTTTGCTTATGGCCTCCGGCAAGGACAGTTTTGCCGCATTGAACAAAAAAATATACCCGCGGACATAATTTTGAAGTAACCGCATGATCAGAAAAATCAAATTGCCCGTTGTCCTGGTGGCCACGAGCATCAGTTCTTTCACGACACCTTTTCTGGGTTCCTCAGTCAATGTGGCTCTGCCGGCCATCGCTTCGGACTTCTCCATGAGTGCGCTGGGACTGAGCTGGGTCGCCTCGTCCTTCATCATGGCGGCGGCAATCATGCTGCTGCCGCTGGGAAGGCTGGCCGACCTCCACGGCCGCAAGAGGTTCTTTTTTTGGGGTTCCATCATCGTCGGTCTGTCTTCTCTGGCCTGCAATTTCTCTCCGAACGAGGCGGTTTTCATCGCGCTGCGTGTTGTTCAGGGTGCAGGCTCGGCGATGATTTTCAGCACCGGCACGGCGATGCTCATTTCAGCCTACCCGCCCCACCGCCGCGGGATGGTGCTGGGCATCAATGTTGCGGCAGTGTATGTGGGCCTGACCGTCGGCCCCTTCATCGGCGGCATGATTGTCGAGCATCTGGGCTGGAGGGCGATCTTTGAGATCAACGCCTCATTGGGGGGGCTCGCCGCTGGTCTTTGCTTTTTCATGGACAGGGAAAAACCGACTCCCCAAAACGGTGAATACTTCGATCTGCCCGGATCGTTTCTGTATGCCCTGGCGCTTTTTTCACTGATGTACGGCTTTTCCACACTCCCTCATCTAACCGGGGCGCTTTTGGTCGGCTGCGGCATGATTTGTTTTTTCTTTTTCATCCGTCGCCAGCTCGGCATAGATTTTCCTCTCATCGATGTGCGCCTTTTTTCCGACAACCGTGTTTTCGGCATGTCCAATCTGGCTACACTCATCCATTACTGCGCCACATTCGCCGTCACGTTTTTAATGAGCCTCTATCTGCAGCACGTTAAGCTTCTGAGTCCCTCGCACACGGGGTTTATCCTGGTGATGGCTCCCGTATTGCAGGCTCTTTTCTCCCCCTTTGCCGGATGGCTCTCCGATCATCGTGAACCGCGTATCATCGCCTCCACCGGCATGGCTTGTTCGGCCGTCGGCCTGGCAGGGCTCGCCTTCATCGGCCCCGCCACCCGTATCAGCCTTATTCTCATCTGGCTGGCCATGCTGGGGGTGGGATTTGCCCTTTTTTCCTCGCCCAATGTCAACGCCGTGATGGGTTCCGTGGAAACTAAATTATACGGCATCGCCTCGGCGACACTTGCCACCATGAGGCTCGTCGGCCAGATGCTCAGTATGGGAATCGCCATGTTGATTTTTTCGTGCGTCATCGGTGACCAGCCACTTGGCCACGCCAACAGCGACCTTCTTGTTTTGAGTTCCAAAATCATACTGAGCATCATGGCCGTAACGTGTGTGGCGGGCGTTTTCGCCTCACTGGCACGCGGGCGCGTCCATAGCGGGAGTTCCACCTCATGAAAATAAATCTTCTTTGCATCGGCATCGGGCTCACCGCGGGCATCTTCGGCGGCCTGATCGGTCTGGGGGGCGGCATCATCATGGTGCCGCTGCTTGCCGTGGTGGTCGGGATGGATCAGTGCCGGGCTCATGGTACGTCACTTGCGGTGCTGATTTTCACGGGTATCAGCGGAGCAGTTACTTACGGCTTGCATGGCCAGGTAAACTGGCCGGCGGCGCTGGCACTGGCCCTGCCGGCTGTCCTTACCGCGCCGGCCGGCGCGCACCTGGCGGATCGTCTCCCTGACTGGAAGCTGAAACGCTTCTTTGGCGTTTTTCTGATTTTGTGCTGCCTCCTTTTACTTTTTAAGCCGCTTCTTGCGGGGCTTCCCGGTTCGATTGACTCCCGTGCGGCGCTGGCAGCGCTTGCCGCCATCGGGGCATTTACAGGCTTTCTCTCCGGGCTGATGGGCGTCGGGGGAGGAACCATCATGGTGCCGGCGATGATACTTCTTGCCGGCTTTTCACAGCATACCGCACAGGGAACGGCTCTGATGGTCATGGTGCCGGCCGGAGTGGTCGGCGCATTTACCCACTGGCGGCTGGGCAATGTGGATCACGTCTCACTTTTATACCTCGCGCCCGGCATTGTGGCCGGTACGTACATCGGGGGCAGCGCGGCTCAGATTATTCCGGACGATCCGCTCCGCTGGCTTTTTATCGCCGTGGCCACATATATGGGCTGGCGCTACCTGCGCGCCATCAAACCCGCAAACGAATGTGCCACGGATATCCAGGAACCCCCGAAATAGCCTTCCCGCGTTTCATCAGGATAACACCGGCCGGGATTTCCACCTGACAACCATCGCGTGCCGGCTTTTTGCCCCGGAGCCGGGGCGGATTTCAATATCGACAACAAAGCCCGCGCAGGTATTCGCCGCCGGGGTTCATTGTTTTTTTTCATTGTTTTATGCTACTATCGACGACGCAGCCGGCGCGGCATCACGGAAGCATACGGAATGAATCAAGCGGGGCAGCATGGTTTCTATGAAGAGCGAGCATAAGGTATTTTACCTGGAGGAACGAATCCGGCTTCTGGAGGCGGAAATAGAACAACTCACCTCCGACAACCGCGCGCTCATCGAAAACCAGAAGATTCAGGAAACAGTTTTTAATAAATCCCTCGTCGGTTACTATATCTTCGTTGACGGGGTATTCAGAATGATCAATCCCGTCGTGTCCGGCTATTGCGGCTATACACCCGGGGAAATTATCGGTAACCGCGCGAATTTTATGGTTTATCCCGAAGATAAGGCCTCTGTAAGAGATAATTCCCGCGCCATGCTGGCGGGAGAATTACTTCTACCCTACGAGTTTCGCATCGTCACCAAGCAACAAGATATCCGCTGGGTGGTCGAAACAGTTGCGGCCATCACCTTCGACGGCAAGCCGGCGATTATCGGCAATGCCATGGATATCACAAAACAAAAAGAGACGGAAAAGAAGCTCACGGCATCAGAAAATCTCTACCGGACCATTTTTGAAACTACCGGCACCGGAACAGTGATTATCGAGGACAACAAAATCCTTTCCCTGATCAATTCCGAATTCGAAAAATTGACCGGCTATCCCAAAGATGAATGGGAGGGAAAAAGAAGCTGGGCGGATCTTATCTATCACGAAGACCTCCCGCGGCTGGAAGAATATCACCGTCTTAGACGAATAGATACAAAAATGGCCCCCCGGACATATGAATTCCGCCTCGTGGATAAATGGGGCAACGTAAAAAACATGCTCAGCACAAATTGCCTCATTCCCGGCACCAAAAAACATGTCTGTTCGGTTATCGATATTACTGAATTGACGGAAAAGGGAAGTGAGCTTCTGATCAAGACCCGGAACCTCGAGGAGCTTAACACCGCCCTCAGGGTCATGCTCCAGCAGCGGGCCGACGACCGTGAGGAGCTTGAGCAGACGATGATGAACGGGGTCAAGAACCTGATTATGCCTCACTTAGGCAAACTGCGCAAAGGCGGCTCGGAACGCACCCGCCAGATCTATTCCGATCTTATCGCCTCGAATCTCGAAGAAATATTCTCCCCCTTCTCCCGCAAGCTGTCGCATCGCTTTCGCAACCTGACAACCACCGAAATCCAGGTGGCGCACATGATTAAAGACGGTAAAAGCAGCAAGGAAATTGCCGATATTATGGGAGTCTCATCAAGTGCGATCGACGTTTACCGCTACCGTATCCGTAAAAAACTGGGCTTGAACAAACAGAAAGTGAATCTGCGCACGCACCTTTTGAGCATCCCTTAGAGTAAATCTATACATTTATTGTTAATATGCAGTATAGATTATTTCATATTGACGTCATTTTCTGATAATATTAAAGTTACGCTGCGTTATGATTTGGTGTGGCAGGTTGTACTACGAACACAAGTCTGAAATCAGGTGAACGCTGATGGCCGGTGACATTCCAGTCCAAATTATGGCATTCCCCCTCTGCCTGCCCAGTCACCCCTCTCATGTCACAAGCAGGCCATCTCCCATCAGAAACGTAAACGAAGCCGTGTCGGATGTAATCAAACCTTCTATTATCTAGTTGCAGGAGCGTGTGATCCTATGGACATGAAGCGGGCGTATTACGAGGATATAGAGCTCTTTAAAAGCGGCACCATTCTTTTTTGGACCATTGTCCTGATGGTCGGGCTCTTTACCCTCCCACTTTTTTCGTCAAACTATTATTTATATCTTTTCAACCTCATCATGGTTCACGTGATCCTGGCGGTGGGCCTGAACATACTGGTGGGCTCCACCGGCCAGATATCGCTGGGGCATGCGGGGTTTTTCGCCATCGGAGCGTATGCGACCGTACTTTTGATGACAAAACTCGGCATCCCCTTTTTCCCGGCGCTTATTCTGGCCGCCTTCATTTCGGCTTTTTTCGGGTTCATCCTGGGGCTTCCGGCATTGAGACTGGAGGGGCCTTATCTGACAATTGCCACGCTCGCCTTCGGCTTGGCCATAATGCACATCATCGGCCACATGGAGCTGTTCGGCGGCCGTTCGGGCCTGCGGGCTCCGGCAATGAACATCGGCATTGCACAACTTGGCTGGAATTGCACCCTCACTACGGATTTGAGCAAGTACTACCTTATTCTCATTATCACGATTGTGATGGTTCTGGGCGCGATAAACATTTTAAAAACCAAAGTCGGCCGCGCTTTTGTGGCTATCCGTGACAGCGACATCGCCGCCGAGGTCATCGGCATTAACCTGACCATTTACAAAACCCTTTCCTTTGCCGTCAGCGCCTTTTATGCCGGGATCGCCGGGGGGCTTTTCGCATTCGTGCTGGGGTTTTTCGACCCCATCACCTTCAATTTCTTTTTGTCCATCTATTTCCTGGTGATGATTGTCGTGGGCGGCCTTGGTTCGATCATGGGCTCTATCGCGGGGGCGGCCTTTATCACCTACCTGATGTACGCCCTTTTCAAAAACATCAGCGACATACCCTACATCGGGGATTTTATCGTGAACATTTCGCAGCGCTGGCTCTCCATCACGGGGATAGACAACTTAAGCGCCATCGCCCTGGGCCTGGTCATGATCGGCATCATGATTTTCGAACCCATGGGATTTTTCGGCATCTGGATACGAATAAAAAAATACTGGAAAGCCTGGCCTTTTTAAAAACACCAAAGGGGGAGATATGCCATTTGAACAGCTGTTAGTCGAAGGTTTGGCCATGGGTGCCTGTTACGGTCTTTTCGGCCTGGCGGTCGTGATGATTTATAAAACTTCAGAGGTTATCAATTTTGCCGCAGGCGAGATGGCCATGTTCTCTACCTTTATTGTTTTCCACATGCTGACTTTTTATCACTGGCCCTTCTGGGCGGCTCTCCTGGCTGCTTTTATCTTTGCCGCCGTGCTGGGGGCGCTCGTCCAGTATATTTTCCTGCGGCCGGCAAAGAACCCCACACTTTTGAGCTTGATTGTCATCACGTTGGGCGTGGAAATGCTGCTGATGGGATTTGCCAGCTGGAAATGGGGTGCGGAGCAGCAGGAATTTTCGCTGCCCATCTCCTATATGGTCACCTACGAGCCGATCAAGGGCTTTGTCATCAGCCAATGGGCGGTGGCTGTATTTATCATCGCCGCCATCATCATGGCCTTTTTGTATACCTTCTTCAATAAAACTAACCTGGGCACAGCCATGCGGGCCACCCAGCAGAACAAGCATGCCGCCAAAATTATGGGCATCAACACTGACCGCGTGTTCGCCTTCTCCTGGGGCTTCAGCTCCGTTATCGGGCTTGTGGCGGCGGTGCTGCTCACCACTAAAACCATCCTCGATCCCCAGTTTATGCTCGAGCCTTTTCTCAAGGCTTTTGCCGCGGCAGTGCTCGGCGGGCTGATGAGTATCCCCGGTGTACTCATCGGCGGAGCGATCATGGGGCTTTTAGAAAATTTCTTCGGATATGCCTGGCCGGCGTGGAAACCGATCACGGCGTTCGTCGTCATCGTTTTGGTGCTCTGCATTCGGCCAAGCGGCCTGTTCGCCAAACATTGGGTAAAAAAGGTGTAGCCTTATGAAAAGACAGACACCCGCCGGACTTTTTTCAAAAGCGCTTGGCATAACGGCTTTTTTAATAACGTCCGTTATGCTCATATCTATGGCGCTCCCTCACCATGCCTTTTGCCGGCCTGCCCCTTCCGAGGAGCAGGAGGTCCTGCAGGCGGCGCGGGATTTTCTCGATGCGGAAATACGCCGGGATTATCCTGCCGTTTACGCCTGTTTCGCCCCGTCTTCGGTATACCGACGGACACATACCTATCGTCAGTATCTGGACGAGGCCAAAACCGCCCCTTTTCATGTTGTGGAGTACAAAATCATCCGTATCAGCTACATCGAGGACAACAAGGACCCCAAAAGTATCACGACCGCCGGCAGAATCGCCCAGGTGGAGGTGGATGTGACCTTTGCCTATGAAGGCTCCGGCCGCCGCTCGGTCGTCAACATCGGCTTCATCTTCCTCAAGGAAGGGGGAAAATGGTACAAAAGCTGAAAGCTCAACGAAACAGCGAAGAAGGATGGCCACCGGACGCAATATGCCAAGCCCCGGTCATCGCAGAAACTGAAAACAAACTTTTTGGCAAGTCACTATGTAAGGAGGATGGGCTATGAGTTGGAAAAAAGTATTAATGACAATGTTTGTTTGCCTGGTCGCCGTTGTTTTGTACGGCCTGCCGGCGGTAGCCGAGCCGGGCTTTGACGACAAGGAAATACGTATCGCCGCCTGGGGCCCCCAGACGGGACCTGCCGCTCCGTGGGGAGCAGTGGCACGCGGCAGCAAGCTCCTGTTCGATATTGTCAATGAAGAGGGGGGCATCCACGGCCGCAAAGTTAAATTTTTCGTCCGTGACGACCAGTACAATCCCGCTCAAACGGTTGCCGCCGTAAAGGAACTGATTGAGAGATACGGCATCTTCGCCTTTGTCGGCGGGGTCGGCACCGCCTGCTGCCAGTCCGTGTACAAAATCCTTCTCGACAATAAAATCATCTGGATCTCCCCCTGCTCCGGCGCCAGGACTTTCTGGGATCCGCATAACCCGTATCTGTGGAACATTTGGCCCGCATACGAGGATGATGCCAGTATCATGACGAAATTCGCCGTTGAAAAAAAGAAGTACAAGAAAATTGCCATGCTGTACAACAACGACGATTTCGGACTCGATGCACTTGATTCGGTCAAATACCGCCTGAGCAAATACAAAATGGAACTGGTCGCCGCACTGCCTGTCGAGCCGACCGAACGTGATCTCTCCTCTCAAATCGCCAAGCTCAAAGCCTCCGGCGCCGAGGCGGTCATCGGCTTTTGCGCTCCCACCCAGGCGGCCATTGCGCTTAGAACCAGTGTTTCCGTGGGCTTTAAACCGCAGTGGATTTTCACCTATAACCTGTCTGACTACCCGCTGATGAACAAGATTACCGACGGCTTGTGGTCCAAGGAAGGCATCATTTCCAGCTCGTTTTTCATTCCCTCTTTTGCCGATCATCCTCTGATCAACAAGTACCGTAAGGCACAGGAAAGGTTGGCTCCGACCGAGCGATGGGGCGTCTTCTACCAGGCCGGACTTGTTGTGGGCGAGCCGCTGGTCGAAGCCATGAAAAGAGCCGGCAAAAACCTGAGCACCGAAGCGGTGAAAAAGGAGCTGGACAATCTGACGAATTTCCAGGGCGTAGGACCGAAGATCACCTGGACGGCCACCAATCATAAAGCGCCGCGAACCGTACAGATCTGGCAGGCCGGCCCCAACAGTGAAAACATCGTACTGCAGGATTGGACGGAAAACGAAATCAGCCGTCACTAATACCACGTCCGCTTCATGCGGGGGGAGGCTCTACCGCCCCCCGCATGAATTCCCGGACAGACAAGAGGAAATGCAATGGGCTATTTCGATGTCGAAAACTTGAGCATCAGCTTCGGCGGTCTGAGAGCTGTTGACGATATGAGCTTCAGCGTCAACAAAAATGAGATCTTCTCTATTATCGGCCCCAACGGGTCGGGCAAGACCACCATCTTCAACCTGATTAGCGGGATATATCGCCCCAACAGCGGGACCGTGAAGCTGGAAGGCGAAAATCTGGTGGGTAAAACTCCCGACCGTATCGCCAAAAAAGGCATTGCCCGCACCTTTCAGAATATCGAGCTTTTCGCCAACGCGACAGTAATGGACAATCTCATGCTGGGGCGCCACATCTACATGAAAACAGGTGTATTCAGCGGGGCGTTCATGTGGGGCAAACGTTCCAGGGCGGCGCGTGAGGAAATCGCCCACCGGGAAAAAGTCGAGCATATTATCGACTTTCTTGAGCTCCAGTCGGTGCGTGACCAGTTTGTCGGCAGCCTCGCCTACGGCAAGCGCAAGCTCATCGAGGTCGGACGGGCGCTGGCGCTGGAGCCGAAAGTCATGCTGCTCGATGAACCGTCGGCTGGGATGAATACGGAGGAAAAGGACGATCTGACCATCTGGATCAAAGATATCCGCGAAGACTACAACGTGACCATCCTGCTCATTGAACATGACATGAATATGATCATGGGGATTTCGGACCGTATTCTGGCCATGAACCAGGGCCAGAAAATCATTCTGGGAACACCGCAGGAAGTTCAGAAGCATCCGGAAGTCATCAAAGCTTACCTCGGAGAGGAGGGAGCAGCCTAATGCTGAAAGTGAAAAATATCGAAACATGGTACGACCTGATCCGGGCCCTGCATGGCATTTCTTTTGAAATCAACGAAGGCGACATCGTCGCTCTTTTGGGTTCCAACGGTGCGGGAAAGACCACGACGCTCAAAACCATCATGCGTCTGTTTTATGACCTGAAGGAAGAGCAGCCGGAAAAAGGCACCATCGAATTTCTCGGCCAACGCATCGACCGTAAAGACACGGCCGATATCGTGCGCATGGGCATCAGCTATGTGCCGGAAGGACGAGAGGTCTTTCCGGAACTTACCGTAATGGAAAACATCATGATGGGCGCCTACACGCGCAAAGACCGGAAAAACATCAAAAACGATCTGGAAAACGTCTTCTCTCATTTTCCCATACTGAAATCACGAAGCAACCAGCAGGCGGGACTGATGAGCGGCGGCGAGCAGCAGATGCTGGCCATCGGCCGCGCGCTGATGAGCCGTCCCCGGCTGCTCATGCTTGATGAACCGTCTTTGGGACTGTCGCCTCTCCTGACACAGGAAATTTTCAACATCATAAAAAACATCAACGAAAAAGATAAGGTCACAATTTTTCTGGTGGAGCAAAACGTCAACATGGCGCTTAAATATTCAAATTTTGCCTACCTGCTGGAAAACGGCCGGATTGTCCGCGCCGACAAGCCGGAGGTTCTCAGAGAAGACGAGGACATCAAAGAATTTTATCTGGGAATCGTCACAGAGCAATCAGTCAAAGGCTACAAACGCTACCGCAGAAAAATCCGCTTCCGCTAAACCGGGGGTTCATTTCAGACAAGCTAAGGAGAAGACATGGTCCAGTCATTGGAAATAAAGACATTGCCCAAGGCGCTTTTGAACATGGCGGCCAGACAGCCTCATCGCATCGCCATGAGAAGAAAAGACTATGGTATCTGGCATGATATCACCTGGCAGGAATATCTCGAAAAGGTCAAATACGTCGCCTGCGGCCTGAACGCTCTGGGAGTGAAACACAAAGATCATGTGGCCATCATCGGAGAGAACAGGCCGGAGTGGCTCTATTCGGCGCTCGGCATTGTCTGCGCGGGCGGCGCCTGGGTGGGAGTCTATACGACCAACCCGGTGGCTGAATGCGAATATGTCGTGGGACATTCCGATGCAGTGGTTTACATCTGCGAAGACGAAGAACAACTCGACAAGGCGCTGGCTTTCCGCAAGAACACCCCTCTTTTGCGTAAACTCATTGTCTGGGAAATGGAAGGGCTCAAACATTTCGAAGACCCCATGTTCATGAGTTTTGACGAACTGCTGGAGCTGGGTAAACAAAAGGACCGTGAAAACCCCGAGCTGTTCAAGGAGCTCACCGAGATCGCCAAACCGGACGACATCGCCGGCATCATCTACACCTCCGGTACAACCGGACCGCCCAAAGGCGCGCTTCTGGCGCATGAAGGTTATCTGTGGATCGCCCAGTCCGCCGGTCAGGTCACCCCGGTCACTTCCGATGATGAGACCATCTCGTTTCTACCGCTCAACCACGTCTATGAGCAGATTTTCGACATCATGTACCATTTGACCTTCGGCCAGATCGTCAATTTCACCGAAAACACGGATACGGTCATGGCGGACATGATGGAGATTTCCCCGACTATGTTTCACGCCGTGCCCCGTATCTGGGAAAAATACCACTCCGGCATCGTGCTGAAAATGGCCGACGCCACCTGGTTGAAACGAACCCTATACAATATCGCTGTCAAAATAGGCACACGTTACAACAATATCGCGCTCCAAAAAAAGAAAGTCCCCCTGGGACTTGCCATTATGTACCACATCGCCTATTTCGTCATTTTCCGTAAGCTGAAAGAGCGCCTGGGTTTTGACCGCGTACGCGTGGGCGTCTCCGGCGCCGCCCCGATCTCGCATGAAATTTTAAAATTCTTTCAAAGCATCGGCATTCCCATCCGCGAAGGCTACGGCATGACCGAAACCACGGGCATCACGCATATGTCGAGTGAAATCGACTTTAAAGTGGGAACAGTCGGCCGCGCCATCCCCGGCACGGAAGTGAAAATCTCCGATGACGGTGAAATCGTCGTCAAACACCCGGGCATCTTCAAGGGGTATTATAAAGATGAAGAGAACACTAGAGAATCGCTGGTGGACGGCTGGATGCACACCGGCGACGTCGGCATGATCGATGAAGACGGCTACCTCAAGCTCACTGACCGCAAAAAAGACCTGATCATCACCGCGGGCGGCAAAAACGTTGCGCCCCAATACATAGAAAACCTGCTCAAATTCTCACCCTATATCAATGACGCAGTCGTCATCGGCGACCGCCGCAAATACCTGACGGCGCTTATCGTCATCGATGAAGAAAACGTCACCAAATTCGCCCAGGACAACAAAGTGCAGTTCACCACCTTCGCCTCCATGACCCGCGCGCCTGAAGTAATCGATCTCATCCAGGGCGAAGTCGATAAAGTCAACAAACAGGTCGCCCGCGTCGAGAACATCCGTAAATTCAAAATCATCGACAAGAAACTATACACGGAAGACGGTGAGGTCACCCCCACCATGAAGGTAAAAAGAAAAGCGATCAACGAACAATTCAAGGACATGATCGAATCGATGTATAAGGATTAATACCACCACTCCCTCCTGCCGTCCATGATACCCGGCACGAAGGTAATACACAAAATACTGTCACGGGACATTCCTGTAACTCGAATTCTTAAACTTCAGGCGCCTCCTTCATGCCCGTTTCCAGCCTCATATATATGGAAATGACGGCTCGGCTGACCATACCGTCAATACAGGCAGTCCACACAATCTCGTCCGGATCCTTTGGCGCGATAAAGAGCTTTATCAGCCCGCTCGATCATTGTCTGAATATTATCTTTGTCATTAAACTCGGCCACACCCACAGATACGGTAACTTTGAAGTCCGACCCCAGATTGTGGAAACGGTGATTTTGAATGGCGCTGCGGACTCGTTCCGAGTACGGAACAGA